>Ga0316226_1000382_pt1 | contig 61286 bp, 53 predicted proteins | sample TBH18017metaG_FD_206009 | JGI IMG/M metagenome (GOLD analysis project Ga0316226, IMG submission 206009) | Freshwater microbial communities from Trout Bog Lake, Wisconsin, USA - TBH18017 | ecosystem: Environmental > Aquatic > Freshwater > Lake > Hypolimnion/Profundal zone | place: USA: Wisconsin...
CGTGTTCTTCGCGCCCGCGCGCGAGGGCAAGGCGATCCGTTTCGGCATGGCCGCGATCAAAGGCGTGGGCGAAGCGGCGGTCGAGGCGATTTTGAAAGCGCGCGGTGAAAGCGGGAAATTCAAGACACTTTCGGAATTGTGCGAGCGCGTGGACGGACGGACGTTGACCAAGAAACCATTGGAGGCATTGATAAAAACCGGCGCGTGCGATTCGTTCGGGCAGACGCGCGCGACGTTGTTCGCGCAGATTGAGCGCACGCTCGGACGCGCGGCGAGCATTCTTTCGGACAAACAAAAAGGGCAAAGCTCGCTCTTCGGCGCGCTGGAAGAAAAAGCGCCGGCGATGCCGGAAGCAATCACCAATTTGCCCGAATGGCCGCAGCACGAACTGCTCGCGCACGAAAAAGAGCTGCTTGGATTTTACGTCACCGGCCATCCGCTGACGCCGCTCGTGCCGCTGCTGGAAAAGTATTCGCTGACGAACACCGCCAAGCTCGCCGAGCTGCCGAACCGCAGCCTGACGCGCATCGGCGGCATGATTGCGGCGGCCACGCACGGCTTCTCAAAAAAATCCGGCAAGCCGTATTCGATGGTGACGCTGGAGGATTTGGAAGGCTCGGTGCAGTTGCTCGTGATGAACGACTACGACAAGTTCCGTCCGCTGCTCGAAGCGAACAAGGCCATCCTCGTCATCGGCGAGGTCAGCACCGGCGAGGACAAGCCGAAGATTTTCCCGCAGGAAATCATGCCGCTCACGGACGCGCCGAAAAAATACACGAAGCAAGTTCACTTGCGATTGCACTCGGCGCATTTGCAGCCGGAAGATTTGTCGAAAGTTCAGGCGCTCGCCGCCGCGCACGCGGGAAAATGCCCTTTATTCCTGTGTTTTATGCGTCCCGAAGGCGAAACGGTTTTTGTCGGCACGCATGAGCGGTTCGGCGTCGCGCCGTCGCTGGAGCTGGAGCACGCGGCCAACAAGCTGTTCGGCGAGGAAACTTATTACGCCAAGGTGGACGCCAGCCTGCCGGAAAAGGCGCGGCGCAGCTGGGAAAAGAAAAACGGCGGCGGCAACGGCGACGAGTGATCCAGATTAACCTACTTCGCTGCGGGACGTTTTAGCATGTAGTTGATATCTTCCAATGTGGGCGGCTTATAGCAGGGCAATCTTCGAAACAATGCAGAAAGGTTTTTAGCGTCAATTCTGACAACTGCCGACTGAATTGTGAAACTATCAATCTGCCTTTGATGCCAGTCGTTCGAATAAAGGATAATCTTTTTGTTTTCCGCCCGTTCTCTAAATAGCGTTTCGACGATTTGAATGTTGATGTAACGATTAGTGAAACAATTTTGAGGCCATTCAAAGTCGAGTAAATCCAAATCAAAGGAGGAATTTCTTGGCGATGGCGAAGGAATGTCAAAATGCCGAAATGTTGGGGCGCTGTCGGCTCTCCTTGAACTTTCCATCCATTTCCATTGAACCGGTGCTAAAACGGCATTGGCGTTTATGTTTGTGCAACGATAGGCAGTCGGCCCAATTCCTTCCAATGGCCTCAACATGCAAGGTATGCGTGCCAACGGTTTCATTTCACCATCAGATTGCACGAGAAGATTCAAAGAGTCCCATCGTCCCAGTGCGCAAGTGTTAAGCTCCAAATCATTGGTGGTTGCGTTTTGCAGCCAGCAGTGAACAGCCCAGGCCGGTTCTTCCAGTTCAGTTCCCAATCGAAATCCATTGCTTGCTGTTCCCCACCCGATTGTATTTGCGAATCTGGGATTGCTGGCACAACCAAACACATGTGTTAGCAACACAACAAAGACCAAGAGCAGGCAGATCTTACGGACTGACATAAGCAGATTTTACCATATTGGGATTGCATAGGCAAAAAAACTAAATAAAAGTTCGCGTGGTGCATCGCATGGCATCTGATGCGCCCGTAGTAAAATGAGTTTTACAAACGTTTATGAAAACCCGGCGTGAATTCTTCAAGTCCGCCGCCGCGCTGGGCGTGCTGGGTGCGAGCGGTTTGCCGCTGCGCGCGGCGGAAGCGTCCGCCCCACCACCAACCGGCGCTGACGACCGCAACCAATGGATTTCCATCACGAGAAAAATTGCGCTGCCGGTGCTGGATAACCTGGCGCGGCGCGAGCTGAAAAAGAAAATGCCGGTCGAGGAACAGCCCGGCGCAAAGCGGGCAAGTTACACGCACTTGGAGGCGTTTGGCCGGCTGCTGTGCGGCATCGCGCCATGGCTGGCGCTGGAAAACCCGGCGGACGGCGAACTGAAATTGCAGCAGGAATTTTTGCGGCTCGCGCAGGCGTCGCTGGATGCCGCCACGGATCCAGGCTCGCCGGATTTCATGAATTTCACCGTCGGCGGGCAGCCGCTGGTGGACACGGCGTTTCTGGCGCAAGGAATTTTGCGCGCGCCGAAAGTTTTGTGGGAGCCTTTGGATTCGCGCGTAAAAAAACAGGTCGTCGCGGCGCTGAAATCCACGCGCAAAATCCCGACGCCGACCGGCAACAACTGGGTGATGTTCGCGGCGATGGTCGAGGCCGCGCTGCTGGAATTGGGCGAACCAACGATTGAGGCGCGGCTGGAGGGTTGCGTCCGCAAAATGCTCGGCTGGTATGTCGGCGACGGCGCCTATGGCGACGGCGAATTTTTCCATTTCGACTACTACAACAGTTTTGTGATTCACCCGATGCTGGTGGATGTATTGCAAACATTGGTGAAACACGACGCGCAGTTTTCCGGGGCGCTGAAAACGGTTTTGCAGCGCGCGAAACGCCATGCCGAAATCCAGGAGCGGCTCATCGCGCCGGACGGGACGTTTCCGTCGCTTGGCCGCTCGACGACGTATCGCTTTGGCGCGTTTCAAACGCTGGCGCTGATGGCGCTGCGGCGCGAGCTGCCGGAGAAAATCAAGCCCGCGCAGGTGCGCGGCGCGCTGACGGCGGTCATCCGCAAAATGGCCGAAGCGCCGGGAACCTTTGACGCGGACGGCTGGCTGCAAATCGGCTTCTGCGGCCACCAGCCGGCGCTGGGAGAAAATTATATTTCCACCGGCAGCCTGTATTTGTGCAGCGCGGGTCTGCTGCCGCTGGGGCTGCCGCCGGGCGATGAATTTTGGAGCGCGCCGGCGGAGAAGTGGACTTCGCAGAAACTTTGGTCTGGCGAGAATTTGCCCGCCGACCACGCCATCAACGACACGAGCAAGGTGGAAGTGCCAACCCTGCGCCGGTAGTTTTTTCCGTGACGATGGCCGGAAATCCGGCATCCTGTGCGTGAACAATTCAAACCATCCCGATAAGAACATGAAATATTTGAACGCAATTATTTTGACCGGTTTTGCCGCCATTGGTTTTTCCGCCGCCGCCGCCGCGATTGACTGGAGCAAGCTGCCGCCAGCCAGCAAGGCCGAAGGCGTCACCTTTGCCAAGGACATCCAGCCGCTGTTCAAGGCGTCCTGCGTGCAATGCCACGGAGCAAACCGCCCCAAAGCGCAATTGAATCTCACCACGCTCGAAGGCGTGATGAAAGGCACCAAACAAGGTCCAATCGTGAAGGCCGGCGACAGCGCGAACAGCTTTCTGGTGAAATCCATTTCGCAGCTCGACCCGGAAACCGCGATGCCGCCGAAAGGGCGCGGTCGTCGTGGCCCCGGCGGCGGCGGTGACTTTGGCCGTCCGCCCGGCGGCACGAATGCGCCGGCGTGGCGGGCAAATGCCGAAGGCGGACCGGGGGGCGACGGCCAGCCGCCGCGCTTCCGTGAAAACGAAGGCGGCGACGACCACGGCCCCGGTGAACGTCCGCCGGGCGGCCCGCAGGGAACCAATGCGCCGGGACAACGCCCGCGCAATTTCACGCCGCCCAAGCCGCTGACGGCGGCACAGGTCGGCCTCGTCCGCGCGTGGATTGACCAGGGCGCGAAATAATTTCCATTTCGGAAAACAAAACGCCGCGTTGATTTTTCAACGCGGCGTTTTTTTGTCTTGAATTTTTATTTCACCGCCGCCCAGACGCGATGCACGTCGTCGTGGTCGTCCAGCGTCTGCAAAAATTCGCCGACTTCGGCGAGCTGCGCCTCGGTGAGTTCGGGAAACTGCTTCGGAACGTAGCCGAGTTCGCTCGTCACCACCGTCCAGCCGTTCGCGGCAAGCCATTTGGCAACCTCGGCCACGGCGGTGCGCTCGCAGATGAATTTCGCGCCGGCGGCCTCGGCGGGAATGTCGTCGTTCTGCTCGTGCGTGAGCGGCTCGACCTCGTTCGCGCCGGCCTCGATGGCGGCGGCCTCGCGGTCAACGGCCGCGTCGGGATGATGCGCCTCGACGAGGCCGACGTGGTCGAACAGAAACTTGTTGCTGCCGGTCGTGGCGAGCTGGCCCTTCTTGAAGAGCACGCGGATTTCCGGCGCGGTGCGGTTCACGTTGTCGGTGTAGACCTCAACAATGACGGGCACGTTGTGCGGCGCGCGGCCCTCATAGACGACCTGGTCCATGACGAGCTTCTCGCCGCCGATGCCCGCGCCCTTGTTGATGGCGCGCTGGATGGCGTCCTTGGTCACGCTGTCTTTTTTCGCCTTTTCGACGGCGGTGAAGAGGCGGGCGTTCATCGCGGGATCCGCGCCGCCCATCTTGGCGGCGACGGAAATTTCGCGGACCAGTTTTCCGGTCGTGCGGCCTTTTTTGAGGCCGGCGACCAATCGTTTGGCGTGAAGCCATTGGCGTCCCATAGGCGGAAAATCTAGCAAGCCGGCGGGAAAGTTTCAACCACGGCTATTGTGGATGTTCGGGGGGGGCTTGCCAGATTTCCGCAAAGAACTATCATGGGCGCGCATGAAAAAATCATTTGTGAACCTGTTAATTGTCATCACCGCCGCCGCCAGTCTGGGCGGCATTAACTCCGCCGTTTTCGCGCAGGCGGACGCGGACGTGGCCGCCAAGTTTGTGGATGCGGCCAAAGCCAGTTCTGACAGCCAGCTTGGCGGCATCGCTTCCGAATTGACCGGCAAGGCGCAAAGCCTCGGCACCGCCGCCGGCGGCAACTCCGCCATCACGAGCAAATTGAACAGCACTTTGTCATCGCTGACGGGCGGGCAGGATTCGGCCGCGCTGGCGTCCGCGTTCAAGCTGGCGTCCTCCGCCAAGCTGACGCCGGAACAGCTCGGCCTTGCCAAGCAGGTCGGCAACCTCGCCTCGGCCTACGTCGTGCAGAAAAATTTCGCCACGCTCGACGGCTCGCAGGGCGACGTCGCCACCATTGTCAGCTCGCTGCGCGCCGGGAAGATCAAGGACGCCGTGCCGCCGCTCAAAAACGTCGCGACCAGCGCGAAGCTCACCGACACGCAGAAGCAGCTCATCACCACCATCACCGACAAATATGTGCCCGGCTTCAGCAAGGCCAGCGGCGCGGTGAACGAGATTAAGAAAATTCCCGGCTTTTGAAATAACTTTGAGCTTTGCCGCGCGGCCGCCGGACTGGCGGCCGCGTTTTTGTTTTTCCCGCAAGGGAATTCCTTCTTTGCGCTTGTCAGCGGAACGGCGCAACCGGCAAAATGCGCGGCCGCCGCAAAACTTTTCCAAAATAAAATCATGAAACTGTCACGCCTCGTTTCCGCTTCCGCCGTCCTGGGTTTTGTCCTCGCCGCCGCCGCCGACCCGCTCGACCAGGGTTTTCTGAATCCGCCGGATACCGCCAGGCCGCAGACGTGGTGGCATTGGATGAACGGCAACATCACCAAGGCCGGCATCACCGCCGACCTCGAGGCGATGAAGCAGATCGGCCTCGGCGGCGCGACCATCGTGAACGTGGACTGCGGCATCCCGGCCGGCCCGGTGACATTCATGAGTCCCGAATGGCGCGAAGATTTCAAGTTTGCCGTGTCCGAGGCGGACCGGCTCGGCCTGAAGCTCTGCGTGGAAAACTGCGCCGGCTGGTCGAGCAGCGGCGGGCCGTGGAACACCGCGACCAACGCGATGCAGCGCGTGACGACGAGCGAGGTGCGCGTGAGCGGGCCGGCGAATTTCGCCGCCGTCCTGCCGTCGCCGCCGACGAAACTGGATTTTTACCGCGACATCGCCGTGCTGGCGTTTCCCGCGCCCGACGGCGAGAACGTGCGCATGAAAGATTTTTCACCCGTCGCCACTACCAGCGGCGGCGAGCCGCCGGGCGACCGGCTGACGGACGGCGACGCGAAAACTGTAGTCCGGCTGCCGCTGCCGAAACGCGGCCGGCCGCAGTTTGCGCAGCTGGAATTTTCCAAGCCGTTTTCGTCGCGCACGGTGAAAATCACCGGCGGCAAGGGCATTCCCGAATGCGGCGGCGAGGTGCTGGTTTCCGACGACGGCAAAACATTTCGCAGCTTGAAGCCGTTTTCCTTGGGCCGCAAAGGCGCGGGCACGCTCACGGTTTCACTGGGCACACAACCGGTCGCCGCCCGTTTTTGGCGCGTGCAATTCAACGCCATCAGCGGCAAGACGGCGGCCACGGCCACGGACATTCCGCTGGCAGAAATCGGGCTCGCGCCGCGTTTGAGCATTGAAAACATTGACGCGAAAGACGGCTTGAGCGGCGGGTTCGTGCTGTCTTCCGCCGCCGATGACGATTCGTCCGCCGGCGCCGTTTCACCGCGCGAGATGGTTGACCTCACTGCCAAGCTGGGCGCGGACGGAAAACTGAACTGGCAGGTTCCCGCCGGCGACTGGATTATTTTGCGCGTGGGCTACACGCCGACCGGCGTGAACAACCATCCGGCGGCCAGCGGCGGCGAGGGCTTGGAATGCGACAAGTTCAGCCAGGCCGCGCTCGACATCCATTGGAACGGTTTCATGCAAAAAATTCTCGACGACCTCGGCCCGCTCGCCGGCAAGACGCTCGACAGTTCGCTGATTGACAGCTACGAGGTCGGCGGCCAGAACTGGACGGAAAATTTCCGCGCGGAATTCCAGCAGCGGCGCGGCTATGATCTGACGAAATTTCTGCCCGCGTTCACCGGCCGCGTCGTGGACAGCCCGGCGGCGACCGAGCGGTTTCTGTGGGACATGCGCCGCACCATCGCGGACCTGTTTGCGGAAAATTATTTCGGCCATTTCGCCGAATTGTGCCGCCAGCACGGCCTGAAGAACGCGGTCGAGCCCTACACCGGGCCGTTTGAATCCATCCAATGCGGTGAGCGCGCCGATGTCGTGATGGGCGAATTTTGGAGCGGCAGCTGGCAGGGATGGAATCCGACCGTCAAGCTCGCGTCCTCCATCGCGCACGTTTACGGCAAGACCATCGTCGGTGCGGAATCCTTCACCGCCGCGCCAGGGCCGCAGTCGGGCCGCTGGCAGGAGGATCCCTACATGCTCAAGACGCTCGGCGACCTGATGTATTGCCAGGGCTTGAACCGCTACATCTTCCACCGCTATGCGATGCAGCCGTGGACGAACCGCCGGCCGGGCATGACGATGGGGCAATGGGGCTTTCATTTCGAGCGCACCGAGACGTGGTGGAACCAGGGCAAGGCGTGGATAGATTATATTTCGCACTGCCAATTTTTATTGCAGCAAGGCCGCGCCGTGGAGGACGCCGCGTATTTCCTCGGCGAAAGCGCGGCGGCGGAACCGCCCGCGCCGCCCGCCGGCTACGACTATGACGTTGTGAACGCCGACGTGCTGCTTCACGGCGCGACGGTGAAAAACGGCCGCATTGTCCTGGCCAGCGGCGCGAGCTATGCCGCGCTGATCCTGCCGCCGAACGACGTGAACATGATGCCGCCGACTTTGCAGCGCATCGCGGACTTGGTCCGCGCCGGCGCCACGGTCGTCGGCCCGCGCCCGCAACATTCGCCGAGCCTCACGGGTTTTCCGGAGTGCGACGCGCAGGTGGAAAAACTCGCCGACGAGCTGTGGGGCAAATGCGACGGCGTTTCTGTCCAGGAAAATTCTGTTGGCAATGGCCGTGTCGTCTGGGGCAAATCCTTGGCGGACGTTTTTGCGGCGCAAAACCTGAAACCGGATTTTGAGTTCGCCGGCGCGGCGGCCGGCTCGCGGCTGGCCTACGCGCACCGGGTCGCGGACGCGGCGGACATTTATTTTGTCTCCAACCAGCGGCGGCAGTTTGATTCCGCCGACTGCACATTTCGGGTCGGCGGAAAAATTCCCGAGCTGTGGCATCCTGACACCGGCGTGATCGAACCCGCGCCGGTCTGGAGCGAACAGGACGGACGCACGAAGGTCCGGCTGGATTTGGATCCCGCCGGGTCGGTGTTTGTCATTTTCCGCCACGCGGCGGACGGCGCGGACCACATCGTCGCCGCCACCGGCGGTGTTTCTCCCGGATCAGTCGCCACGCCGAAGCTGGAGATACAGCGCGCGGTCTACGCCGCCACCGACGGCGCGGGCGAAACGGATGTCACCGCGAAAATTTCCGGGCTGGTTCAAGACGGCCAGCTCGTCGTGGCGGTGAACAACGACACTTTTGGCGGCGACCCGGCTTACAACCATGTCAAGGTGCTGCGCGTGGACTATGCGCTCGACGGCAAGCCCGGCCACGCGACCGCGAATGAAAACGAGACGTTCGCCTTGCCGGCATCGGCCGGCACCGGCCGGCCGCCGCAATGGGAGACCGGCGTGGCCGCCGACGGATTGCCGGCCGTGAAAGCGTGGGACAATGGCCGCGTCGAACTGCGGACCGCCGGTGGAAAAATTTTGCACGCGGATGCGGCAGACTTGCCCGCGCCGCAGGAAGTTTCCGGCGGCTGGGATTTGAGTTTCCCGCCCAACTGGGGCGCGCCGCCGGCGGTGGCGCTGGGCAAATTGGTTTCGTGGACGGAAAACACGAACGACGGCGTGCGCTATTTTTCCGGCACGGCGACGTATGAAAAGGAAATTGAAATTACCGCCGACCGCCTGGCCGCCGGGCGCGAACTCTGGCTGGATCTCGGCGCGGTGAAAAATTTCGCCGAAGTTTCCCTGAACGGCCAGAACTTTGGCGTGCTGTGGAAGCCGCCGTTCCGCGTGAACATCACCGCCGCCGCGAAGCCGGGCGCAAACAAGCTGGCCGTCAAGGTTACTAATTTGTGGCCGAACCGGCTGATCGGCGATGAGCAGTTGCCGCCGGATGTCGAGTGGGACGGCAAGCAGCTCAAGGCGTGGCCGCAATGGCTGCTCGACGGCAAGCCCGGCCCGACGGGCCGGCTGACCTTCACGACGTGGCATCATTGGCAGAAGGACGACGCGCTGCTGGAATCGGGCCTGCTCGGCCCGGTGACGCTGCGGACGGCGGAAACCGTGGCGGCGAAGTGACGGTGGCGCACCGCCGTTTTTGTCCTTCGTTTTCCGGCGTCGTTGTTGCTAGACTTTTTTCATGCGCTATCTGATGCGGCAAAAGCTGTTTTGTTTCGGCGACGATTTCACCATCAAAAACGAGGCGGACGAGGACGTGTTTTTCGTGGACGGCAAGGTGTTCACCATCGGCCAAAAGCTTTCGTTCCAGGATATGAACGGCAAGGAGCTTGCCTTCATCCAGCAGAAACTGTTGTCGTGGGGGCCGACCTACGAGATATACCGCGACGGCCAGCTCGCCGCCGTCGTGAAGAAACATCTGTTCACGCTGTTCCGCTGCGCGTTCACCGTGGACGTGCCCGGCCCGGACGACATCGAGGCGCAGGGCAGTTTTACCGACATGGAATACACCTTCACGCGCGGCACGGAACAGGTGGCCGAAGTCTCCAAGCGCTGGTTTTCTTTTTCCGACACCTACGGCGTGGACATCGCCGACGGCGAGGACGACGTGCTGATTCTCGCCAGCACCGTGGTGATTGACATGGTCTGCCACGGCGACAACAAAAACCGTTGAACAGCGGTGCGCTTTTCTTCCGCTTTGTTTATCCGCCCCTTTGCGGTTAAAATTTTTCGATGCAAATGAACCGGTTCATTGTGAATGCCATTGCCATCGTCGGCCTGTTCCTGCTGGCCGGCACGGCAGATCGTTTGCCGGCCCAGGGCGTCGGCGTGCCCGTTTATTCGCCTTCCGATGCGGCGGACAAAGCGCTGCGGGCGGCGGCGGAAAAATTGCGCGTGGCCGGCCAGGTCACGGGCGATGCCGTGCTGACCAACCAGCTCAACCGCAAGTCCTGTGCGCTGAAACTGCCGCCGGCGAACACCGCGCGCCTGTCCAGCCGTGATTTGTGGGCCGCCGCCCGCACCGCGCACCTGCGTGTCGGCTGGTATTATCTGTGCAGCAAATGCGGGCAGCACCACCTCAACCTCGCCGCCGGCTACGCGATCACCGGCGACGGCGTGGTGGCCACCTGCTATCACGTCGCCGCCCCGCTGGACACCATGCGGAACGGTTTTCTCGTCGTGGTGGATGAGGACGACAATCTTTTTCCCGTCACGGAAATTCTCGCGGCGAACCGGGCCAAGGACGTCTGCCTGCTCCGCGTCGCCGGCGGCAGCTTCAAGCCGCTGCCGCTGCAGGCCGGGATTTTTCCCGGCGACCGCTGCGTCTGTTTCAGCGATCCGCTGGGCGAACGCGGTTATTTCAGCGAAGGCATCGTGAGCCGTTTCCTGTCGCCCTGGGCGGGCCGCGGCGGCACCAATAATTTCTCCGCGCGCCGCGCGTCCAGGGAACCGGTCACGCGGCTGGATGTCACGACCGACTGGGCGCCCGGCTCCAGCGGCGCGGCGGTGCTGGACGAATTCGGCAATGCCATCGGCCACGTCACCTCGATCGCCACGCTGGGCGAACATGACTCCGAAAAAGGCCGGGGCGCCGGACAAAATCCAACGCTCATCACCATTCACGAGGCGGTCAGCGCCAAAGACGTGCTGTCCCTCATTCACAAAGAATGACCGCGGCGCTGCCGGCGATTCGGAAAACATCGGATCCCGGAGCTTCAATGGAAGCCTGACCGGGCGCGGCCGGGCTGGCGGTGGATGTTTTCCACTTCGTTTCTTCGTTCCTTTGTTGTTAAACTTTCCCCATGTCTGCTGAACAAGAAAATCAACCCGCGCCCGCCGCGCCGAATCCCGAACGCAAAACTTTGGACGACCGCGCGAAGATGACCGAGCTGGAGCGCATCCGGCACTCCGCCGCGCACGTCATGGCCACCGCGATTCTGCGGCTGTGGCCGGACGCGCAGTTTGCTTACGGGCCGCCCGTCGAAACTGGTTTTTACTACGACCTGGAATGTTCCCACCGCATCTCGCCCGAAGATTTTGAAAAAATCGAGGCGGAGATGAAGAAGGAAATCAAGGCGAACAACCCGTTTGAGAAACTCACCGTCACGCGCGAGCAGGCGATTGCGGATGCATCGAGCGGACGGCTGGGCGGACTCGGCGAACGTCCCGGCAACGCCTCGAAGTTCAAACTGGATTTGCTCAAGCAGATTCCCGAGGGCGAGGCGATTTCCTATTTCAAGAATGGCGACTTCATTGACCTGTGCGCCGGGCCGCACGTGATGCGCACGGGCAACATCGGCGCATTCAAGCTCACCAGCGTGGCCGCCGCGTATTACAAGGGCGACGAAAAAGGCCCGCAGCTCCAGCGCATCTACGGCACGGCGTTCAAGAACAAGACCGCGCTCGACGAGTATTTCAAGATGATCGAGGAGGCCAAGCGCCGCGACCATCGCAAGATCGGCGCGGAGATGGGGCTGTTCGCGATTGACACGGAATTTGTCGGGCCGGGCATGCCGCTGTGGCTGCCCAAGGGCACGGTGCTCGTCGAGGAACTGGAGAAGCTGGCCAAGGAAACCGAATTCGCCGCCGGCTACGTCCGCGTGAAAACTCCGCATCTGGCCAAGAAGCTCATGTATGAAACTTCCGGTCATTTGCCTTATTACGCGGACTCGATGTTTCCTCCGATTGAACTGGATGAACTGCGCGGTAACACTGAACAAATACAAAAACGCAACGAGCTACTTGACCGTGTCGGCAAATTATATTTAGAACTGCAGGATGTTGCCGAAACAATCGCAGCAGGTTTCAAGATTCCTATTGAAGCAAAGAAGGTGGATGCCGATGACGAATATGAGCAATTAATGGAGGACGCCCGACAATATCAAGAAAAGGAAGATTTCCTTTTCAAGAAGATGAGCCTCCTCAAAAAACGTGGTTTGCTTGATGCGAAGACAACGGAACTTGTTGATGAGTTCGAAGGTGTTTGCAAATCATTGAACAAGTTTCCGAAGAGGCAGTATTACTACCTCAAAGCCATGAACTGTCCGCATCACCACCGCATCTTTGCGGCGGAACCGCACAGTTACCGCGATTTGCCGTTGCGCCTCGCGGAATACGGCACTTGCTATCGCTACGAGCAGAGCGGCGAGTTGTTCGGTCTCATGCGCGTGCGCTCGCTCAACATGAACGACGCCCACATCTATTGCACCGAGGAGCAGTTCGCCGACGAGTTCCGCGCCGTGAACGACATGTATCTGAAGTATTTCAAAATCTTCGGCCTCGAAAAATATCAGATGCGCTTCAGCACGCACGCGGCGGAAGGGCTCGGCAAGAAATACGTCAACGAACCGGAGTTGTGGAAGAAAACGGAAGACATGGTGCGAAAAGTTTTGGTCGAGAGCGGAATTAATTTTGTCGAGGTCGCAAATGAAGCGGCGTTCTATGGGCCGAAGATTGACGTGCAGGTGTGGAGCGCCATCGGCCGCGAATTCACCATCGCCACGAACCAGGTGGACTTCGCCGTGCCCGCCAAGTTCGGCCTCACCTACCGCGACAAGGACAACTCGAACAAGACGCCGTTGTGCATCCATCGCGCACCGCTCGGCACGCACGAGCGGTTCATCGGCTTCCTCATCGAGCATTACGCGGGCAACTTCCCGCTCTGGCTCGCGCCGGACCAGGTGCGCGTCATCACCATCGGCGACGACGAGCCGCTGTTGAATTATGCCAAAGGAATTGTGAACGAACTGCGTGCGCAAGGTGTCCGCGCGGAAGGCGATTACGGCACCGATCCGATGAAGGCCAAAATCGCCAACGCGGAACAGTTGCGCGTCCACACAATGCTCGTCATCGGCGGACGCGACATGGAAGCCGGTGCAGTGAGCGTGCGCTTGCACGGCAAGGGCAATGTCGGCGCAAAACCGAAGGCGGAAGCGATTGCGGAAATTTTATCAGCCATCAAAGAGCGGCGGGCTTAAATCGAACGGAACACCAGCAATGGTCGTCAAAGAACTATTATGAGAATGACTGGCAAGACATGGATGGTTTTAACCGCCATTACGCTGATGGCGGCGGTGGGTTGCGGCCAAAGTTCCGACGCCGAGAAAACTAAGGCGGATGCAAAGGCGGCGGCGGAAAAAACGGCGGACACCGCCAAGGATATTGCGGCCCAAACCAAAGTGATCGCCACGAACGTGGCCGCCAAGAGCGTGGAGATTGCCACAAACGTGGCCGCGAAGACCGTGGTGATCGCGACGAATGTTGCCAGCCATGTCAAATCGGCAACCACGAACGTCATCGGCGAGGTCAAAGAAAAGTTTGAAAACCTCACGCACTGATTCGGAACACCCAACCGGATGAGCCACAGCTATTGGGCCACGTTTGCCGGGCTGGTGGCCGCGCCGTTTGAACACGCCGCGCTGATCTGGGGCATCGTGCCGCTCTATTTCGGCCTGCTGCTCAACGAAGTGACTTCCGACCGGGCGACTTTCCGCACGGCGCTCCAGACGGGCTTCAGCTTTCTCTGGGCCGGCGCGCAATGGCTGTGGCCGTATTTCAAGCCGCAGGGGTTGGGCGTGCCGCAAGTTGAATGGAATGCCATGCTGCCGGTCAATCTGCTCGTGACCTTTCTGGTGATCGCGCTCGGAGCCGTCGCATTGGTCAGCGGCGTCCGGAAAAAATTCCCAAAACATCTGCGCTTCGTCGGCCACACGCGGTTCGCGAATTATTTTATGATCGTAATTTTCCCGGTCCAGTCGCACTGCCTGCCGTGGACCTGGGAACGGCTGGGCGCCATCTTGCTGTTTGCCGTGCCGGTCTGGCTGGCGCTGCACTTCGGGCTGATGCCGTTCCGAAGCCGGTAGCGGGCGAAGCGGGCGTGGATTTGATTGACGGGCGCACCGGCGGGAATTAAAGAATGCGGGCACAACCACCTTATGAACCACAATAATAAACCGGCCGGTATTTTTCTGCTCACCGCCGCCTTGGTCGCCGGCGTCCTGGCCCAGGCCCGCGCGGCCCAGACGGATCCGCCCGCCTTGACGCCGGCGACGTCCGGCAATCCGATTTTCCCCGGCTGGTATGCCGACCCGGAAGCGAAGGTGTTCGGCAAAGAGTTTTGGATTTACCCCACCTATTCGGCGCGCTATGAGCAGCAGATTTTCTTCGACGCCTTTTCGTCGCCGGATCTGGTGCATTGGACGAAGCACAGCCACGTCATGGACACCAACGGCGTCCCGTGGGCGCATCGCGCGATTTGGGCGCCGGCGGTCGCGGAAAAGGACGGGCGGTATTTTATTTTCTTCGGCGCGAACGACATTCAGAACGACCAGCAGCTTGGCGGCATCGGCGTGGCGGTGGCGGACCAGCCGGAAGGCCCGTTCAAGGATTATCTGGGCAAGCCGCTGATTGACAAATTTCACAACGGCGCGCAGCCGATTGACCCGTTTGTCTTCCGGGACAACGACGGACAAGCCTATCTGATTTACGGCGGCTGGCGGCATTGCAACATCTGCCGGCTGAAGGCCGATTTCACCGGCTTCGAACCGTTCGCCGACGGCACGACCTTCAAGGAGATCACGCCCAAAGGCTACGTCGAAGGCTCGGTGATGTTCCGGCGCGGCGCGAAATATTATTTCATGTGGTCGGAAGGCGGCTGGACCGGGCCGAATTATTCCGTGGCCTACGCGATGGCGGATGCGCCGACCGGCCCGTTCACGCGCATCGGCAAAATTCTCCAGCAGGATCCGAAAGTGGCGACCGGCGCGGGCCATCACTCGGTCATCAAGCTGCCGGGCAAAGAAATTTATTACATCGTCTATCATCGCCGGCCGCTGGGTGAAACCGACGGCAACCATCGCGTGACGTGCATTGACCGCATGGAATTTGACGACCAAGGGTTGATCAAGCCGGTAAAAATCACCTTCGAGGGAGTCGGGCCGGTGTCGCCGTGAGCGGTTGTCGCCGGCAAAAAAGGGCGGCGTAATTTTCCATTGCCGCCACCGCGAAAATTATTTCCGGCAGCCCCGCCGGTTTCAAAATTCAATTGAGACGGCCGGCTTTGCTGGTAACATCCGTCGGGACGGAAATTCTCCCCGACCGACAATGGACATGATTGACAGTTTGATTCCCGACGACAGCGGTTCCGCCCCGGCGCTGGAACCCATCGCCATGGTGGCGCTCGACGCGGGCCGGATGCTGATGGAAGCCGGCGCGAGCGCGAACAGCATTGACGGCATCGTGGCGAAGTTCGCGCGCGGCCTCGGCGCGGACCGCGTGGACCTGCGCATCGGCTACGCGTCGCTCGCCATCACCATCGGCATCGGCGCGAACGGCATCACGCGGATGCGCGAGGTCGGGCATCTCGGCGTGAACCAGCGGCTGGACCAGGAATTGTGGCACCTCGCGGCCCGCGTATCGCGCGGCGAACTCACGACGGAACAGACGCGCGCGGAACTCACCCGGCTCGCGACGAAAACGCCGCGCCATTCCGCGTGGGTCATGGCGGTGGCGGTGGGGCTGGCGTGCGCGGCGTTCGGCCGGCTGCTCAAGGTTGACTGGCTTGGCACCGGGCCGGTTTTTCTCGCGGCTTGCATCGGACAGCTTCTCCGGCGCGAACTGCTCACGCGCCATGTGAACGTCTTCATCTGCGCCGCCGTGGTTTCGTTTTTGAGTTCGCTGCTGGGCGGCCTCGGCGCGCACTGGGCGGGCAGCGGAAAAATTGACATGGCGATGATCGCCGCGATTTTGCTGCTGGTTCCCGGCGTGCCGTCCGTGAACGCGCTGAACGACATTCTCGAAGGCCATCCCACGCTCGGCAGCGCGCGGGCGGTGACGGTGGCGGTGATTTTAATTTTCGCCGCCGCCGGGCTCTGGTTTGGCAAGGTGCTGCTGTCGCATTGGGGGATTGAAACATGAACCTGACGCTCGCCCTGCTCCTGCACCAGACCGCGTGCGGCGCGATTGCCGCCGCCGGGTTCGGCGTGCTGTTCAACATCGGCTTCCGCTCGCTGCCGTGGTGCGCGGTCAGCGGCGCGCTGGCGCTCGCTGTGCGCACATATTGTCTGGACGGACTCGGGTGGAATCTCGAGGCCGCGTCGTTCGCCGCCGCGCTCATCGTCGGCGCGGCGGTGCAGGCGCTGCGGGCGCGCGCGGACATTTCGCAGAACGCGCTGGACGTGGTCGGCTGCATCCCGATGGTGCCGGGCAGCTTCGCGGCGAAGGCCATTCTTGCGATGTTCGCGCTCACCTCGACCAGCACCGTGGACGCTTCGGAAACGCTCATTCCCGCCGTGCAGTTCGCGCTGCGGGTGACCTTCACCATCGGCGCGATCGGCACCGGCCTCGCCATTCCCACGCTGCTGCTGCGCGTGCGCGTGAGCCGGTGACGGCGGGTTGAGTCCCGCCGCCGCTTCGGCTATGATCGCGCCATGAACTGCATCGTCACCGCCGGGCCGACGTTCGAGCCGCTGGACGACGTGCGCCGGCTCACGAATTTTTCCACGGGCCGGCTCGGCACGGAACTCGCCAATTATCTCGCCGCGCGCGGCCACAAGGTCACGCTGCTCATCGGTGAGGCGGCGACTTACGCGGGCGAACGCCGGGCGCAGGCGGTGAAAACTTTTTCCACCACGGCGGATTTGCGGGCGAAGCTGAAATCTTTCTCCGGCAAAAAGGTGGATGCCATTTTCCACGCGGCGGCGGTTGGCGATTTTGCGTTCGGCCAGATTTTTTCGGAAACGAAAGCCGGCGAATTTTCCGCGCTGAAGGCGTCCAAGAAAATTTCCACGCGCCAAGGAACATTGCTGGTCGAGCTGTTGCCGACGCCGAAAATCATCGCGGCGCTGCGCGGCTGGTTTCCGCAGACAAAAATCATCGGCTGGAAGTTTGAGGCGGACGGCGCGCGCACGGATGCGTTGCGCGCGGCGGAAAAACAAATCGCGGATTGCGCGACGGATTTCTGCGTGGCGAACGGCCCGGCCTACGGCAGGGGGTTCAATCTCGTGGCGGCACACGGACAGAAACATTTTGCAGCGATGGGGAAGCTTTTTGCCGCCTTGGAATGCAGAATGAAGAATGCAGAATGAAGAAACCCGACGGCAGCGGGCACGGAGGTCTTTTCATTCTGCATTCTTCATTCTGACTTCTGCATTGGCTTTTTACGCCTCGAAGTTTTTCAGCTGCTTCAGCCCCCATTTCATCGGCAGCCAGCCGATGCCGAAGGACAGCAGGACAAATCCCACCATGCACGCCAGCGCCAGCCCGACGTGCGCGTGAAACCCGCCGCCGCCGACCACCAGCAGCGCCAGCGACGCGATGATGTAGATTGAGCTTAAGACGAAACACAGCGTGCCGCCGAAGCCGCTGACGATCTTGTTCGGGTTCGTTTCCTTCACGTTCGGATACAGGACGCCGAGGCCGATGGCGAGGCCGTTGAGCGCGAAGGTCATCACGGTGACGACCGCGCCGAAAAACGCGACGTCGTTCCACGGCATTTTCAGCAGCCAGCACGAGAGCGTGACGAGGCCGAGCGTCACGGCGAGCGACGCGATGCTGGCGAGCCAGTATTTCGTCATCACGATGCGAGCCAGCCCCATCGGCGACAGGCCGACAATCCATATCCGCCGGCCTTCGAGGGAAAATTGCGGGAACACAAACCGCGTGGTGACGGAGGCGAGATTGAACGCGCACGCGCCGAGGTTCAGGAACGCGACGGCGTGGATCCAGAACGGGCTGGTGAGCTGGTGCGTGAAGTTGCGGAGGTTGATGATGTAGGCGCCGAGCAGGCCGAAGAACATCACCGACTGGCCCCATTGCGTCGTGTCGCGCCAGAACATCCGCAGGTCCTTCACGGCGATGGCGCGGGTGTCGGCCTGGAGCCAGGGCATTTTTTCAAAGAACTTTTCGAGGAAGCCCGGCGTGGCGGAGCCGTGGCCGGCCGCGCGGGAGAAATTGAACTTGAACCCGCCGCCCGCCCGGCTCGACACCGCCGAGGCCGTGTCGTAAAACAAGTTTCCAAACCGCGTGAACGCGAGGCTGCCGAAGAAGAGCGTGTTGCTCAGCAGCACCGCCGCGAAAAAGACGGCGTTGTGCGCGATGCCCTCCGCCCATTGCAGCACCGCGCCGGAGAGCCAGTAGCTCGGCAGGAACGGGAACAGCGTGAAGCGCGTCTTGGCGAGCAGCCGGTCGAGCGCCTCCAGCGTGCGCTTGTCCAGCAGGTCGTCGTTCACGGGGTTCGTCTTCCACCAGAACGCGACGAACGCCAGCAGCACCAGCGCGAACAGGAGCAGGACAATCTGGAAACTTTTGCGGTCCAGGTGCCGGCCGATGGCGATGGCCAGCGCCGAGCCGAACACGCCGGGCAAAATGATGAACAGCCCGATGAGCAGCGCCGTCAGCGGATAAAAATGCCACGGCACGTCGCGCACCAGGCCGAAGGCGACGAGCAGCGGCGCGATCAAAAACAAAAACGCCCACGACGCGAGGATGCCCGACTCGATGAACTTCCAGTTGAAGATGGTCTGGTTGGAGACCGGCAACGTCAGCAGAAACGCCGTCTCGCGGTTCCGAAACAGGTTGGTGTAGGCGATGATGAGGTTGCTCAACAGCAGCAGCGCAAAGAGGAAGGCGAACAGCGTGTAGAGCAGGCGTTCCGTCAGCACCGCGCCGAGGCCGGGAAACTTGGCGACAAACTGCAGCCCGTAAAAAAACAGCTCGAACGCCAGCACGAGGTAGCCGACCACGAAGAAGCTGATGATGCCGGTGAGCAGCCGCGACTGCTTGCGGATGTCCAGCAGCCGCCGCCAGCTGTGGACGGCGTTCACGCGCAGCAGCAGGAGCAGCTGTGAGGCTTTTAATTGGGCGACAAAACCGGGCACGCATTTGAAATTAAGGTGCAAACCCGCCGGAAGCAATCGCAGAAGGGGCGGCTGCCCATCGGCAAAGCCTTTTAATAAGGAAAGCAGGAACAAAGGAACGGATTCCCTGACTTCCTTCAACGAATCACCATTCAACCAATCACGGCACAATCTTCGAGATTTCGCTGCTATAGTTGCCCTCGCCGCCGGCGCCGATGGCGCGCACGCGCACCCAGATGCGCGCCCCGCTGGTGAAACCCGGCAGCACCACCATGGATTTGGTGACGCTCTTGGTCTTGGACCAGCTCGTCGCGGTGAACGGGTCGGGGCTGGTCTGCACCTCGTAGGTCTTGGCCCCGGGCACCGGGTCCCATTGCGCGTTGAGTTCGCCGTCGTGGTCGCCGGCCGTCTTGCACGAGGGACTGCAGCAGTTCCTGGCGGAGGCGGAACGGATCATGCAGGCCGAAGGCGGAAGCCCTAAAAGCGTGGCGGGCGGATGCCAGCCAGGCGGGCGGCGCTGTCCGCATCGGCGGGTCGACGGGCGCTGCGGCTTTCCCCACCGGCCGCGCCACTAGCCGCGCGCCCAAAGCCTAAAGCCTCGCGCCACTTTCCCATTGACCTGCCGGGGCATCGGCGTAGGCTGAGCGGAACAACTCAACGGTCGACGCGGCCATGAAAACAGCACCTCCGGACGGCAAAACGGAACCGGCTTTCTCTGCAACGGTCGGGGACTTCAGCCTCGGTAATAATAGCGATGGCAAATCGGGACTGACCCCTTGTATCTTCCTAATTGTCCAGCTTGGCGTTCTCTTTCAAGTCTGCCAAGCCGGACAATTAGGAAGATACAAGGGGTCAGTCCTGGCATTTACAGGAAGCCAGGGTTGAAATAAGCTGGCGGTATGCCCCGGCAATTGCGGATTGAATATGTATGTGGCAGGGTAACGTCATTCAGTTTATCCGCAATGTGGAATGGTTTTGACCAATATCCGGCGGCGGTAATTTTCCTGCGTTCGGCTGCATTGCCTGATCCCTTTCCCGGCCCCAACCCTCAGCCCGGCGGCCAGGCCAGGTGGCGTCCGCCGAGGATGTGGCAGTGCAGGTGCGGCACGGTTTCGCCGCCGTCCGCGCCGTTGTTGATGACCAGCCGGTAGCCGCCCTTCAAATCCAGCTTCTTCGCCACTTCGGCGGCCTTGAGCAGCAGATGGCCGAGCAGCTTGTGGTCGTCCGGCCCGGCCTCGGCAATGCGCGGCACCGGCCGCTTCGGAAAAATCAGGACATGCGTGGGTGCCTGTGGATTGATGTCGCGGATGGCGAGGACGAGGTCGTCTTCAAACACGATCTGCGCGGGGATTTCGCGCGCGACGATTTTTTCAAACAGGGTTTTGCTCATAAAATTTCGTTCGGAGGGAGTTATACGAGTCCCCATCCGCCGAATCAAGTTTTGGAATTGAAGTTTGGGACTCGTGGAACTCGTCCCTCCGAGAAATTTACTCCACCACGAGGGCGCAGCCGGGCTTTTCCGTTTCCTGGTCCATGCACGAGCGGAGAAATTCCACGATCTGGTCTTGAAGCTGTTCGCAGCGATGGCTCCAGCGGCGCGCGCCGGCAATCTGTTTCACGCACCGGCGCAGGCCGCGAAAACGCACGACGCGCGGCGACTGGCGGAGCTGCACGCGCAGTTCGTCGCGCAGGCGCGGGAAGAAAAACAGTTCCAGGCCGCCGCCGGCCTCGCGGATGAGCCGGGCGAGGTCGGTGTCGCGGATGTCGGAATCCGGCCCGCCGGCGTGGATGGTGTAGCCGAGATGGTGCAGGACTTTTTCGAGCGCGAGGGAAAATTCGCCGACGGTGACGGTTTCGCGCTGCAGCTCGACCTTGAAATAATGGAACACGCTGGCGGCGGCGTGCCGGAGCAGGTCGGGTTCGAGCTGGGTGTCCGCGCCGTCCACGATTTCGACGCAGATCATCGCCGGCGAGCAGGGGACGCTTTCGCCGTTGGTGAGTTCGAAAAGGAGGCAGTCGGTGCGGAGGGCGATCATTTCGCGGCCTCCAGTTTTTTTACTTCGTGGACGAAATCCGTGGCCTCGGCAAACCGCCGATAGACGCTCGCGAAACGGACGTAGGCGACCTCGTCCAGTTCGCGCAAACCGTCCATGACCATCGAGCCGATGAATTCGCCGGGAACTTCGGCTTCAAACTTCACGGTGACGCTGGCGACGATGTGATCCACCAAATCTTCCATCGCCTTGGGCGAGACCGGGCGTTTCTGGCAGGCCTTGCGGATGCCGGACAGAAGTTTTTCGCGGGAAAATTCCTCGTGGCGGCCGTCGCGCTTGAGCACCATCAAACCTTCGTGTTCGACTTCCTCGTAGGTGGTGAAGCGATGCTGGCAGGCGGCGCATTCGCGGCGGCGGCGGATGGTCGCGCCTTCGCGGGAGGCGCGTGAGTCAATGACCTTGTCGTCCTGACATCCGCATTTGGGGCAACGCATAAAACCACTTCTAATGGTGGCTGCTCCTTTGTAGCACACAATGATTTGTGGTGTCAAGGAATGCCGCCGGTAGTTTTTAATTTTGAATTTTTAGTTTTAAGTTGAAGCATTTCGCCAAGCGCGTGGTTTTTCTGGACTAAAAACTTAAAATTCAAAACTAAAAACCTGATGAAAAGCGTCTTGCCTTCGGGCTTTTTGCGGGTAAGCTGTGCAACTCATTTTTTAGAGAAACAAAAACGAATTATTTTATGGCAACAGCAAACGACCTCCGCCGCGGCATGGCGATCAATTACAACGGCGACATCTGCGTGGTGCTGGATTTCCAGCATCGCACGCCCGGCAACCTGCGCGCGTTCGTGCAGGCCTCGCTGCGCAGCATCCGCACCGGCAAATCGTCGGACATCCGCCTCAGCTCGACCGAAAAAATCGAGCCGGTGCCGATGATCACCACGAAGATGGAATTCAGCTACAAGGACGGCGAGGATTATGTGTTCACCGACCCGACCAGCTACGAAACCGTGACGCTCGCGGCCGAGCTCGTCGGCGACGCCAAAAATTATCTCGTGGAAAACGGCGAAGTGACCGTGACGTTCGTCGAGGAAAAGGCCGTGACGGTGGAAATTCCCGCCAGTGTCACGCTGACCGTGGCCGAAGCGCCCGAAGGCGTGCGCGGCGATTCCGCGAACAATGTGCAGAAGGCCATCACCCTCGAAACCGGCATCACCGTGCAGGCGCCGCTGTTCATCAAGACCGGCGAAAAAATCCGGATTGACACGCGCACCGGCAAATACATGGAACGCGCCTGATTCGCGCTTCCCATCCGGAATTTCCAAGCCCGCCATGTGCGGGCTTTTTTATTGCCACAAAGATTTTTCCGATTTTTGAGCGGAAAGGCTTTTCAACCAAGGCGGGCTGGGTTATTTCTTGGTAAAATCTTATGTCAGGGCAGGTCAAAGGCGAAAAAATTTATCGCGGCATCCCCGTCTCGGCGGGCGTGTGCCGGGGCAAAGTCCTTGTCCTGCACCAGGCGCGCCACGTCATCGCCCGCCGCGAAATGGCCGACGCCGGGGTCGAGGCCGAGGTGAAGCGCTTCGAGCAGTCGCTCGTCCGCACCCGCCAGCAGATCACCGAGGTGCAGCGCCGCGTCTCCGAGACGATGAGCTCCAACGAGGCGGACATTTTTGACGCGCATCTGCTGATGCTCGAAGACCGCGTGCTGATCGAGGAGGTCATCAAGATCATCCGCGAACAGAAGGCGAACGCCGACTACGCCTTTCACACCGCGTCCGACCGCTACATCGCGGTGCTGGAGGCGGTTCAGGACGAATACCTCCGCGAACGCGCCGCCGATTTGCGCGATCTCACCGGCCGCGTGCTGGACAATCTGCTCGAGGTCAAAGACGCGCTGGACCTAAAACATCTCAACGAGCCGTGCATCCTCGTCGGCCACGATTTGAGCCCGTCCATGACGGCGCAGTTGGATCGGAAATATGTCCTTGGCTTCGTCACCGACATCGGCGGCAAGACGTCGCACACCGCGATTCTGGCGCGCTCGCTGGACATCCCGGCGATTGTCGGCGCGCAGACCATCAGCGAGGAGCTGGAGACCGGCGACTACGCGCTGCTGGACGGCTATAACGGCACGGTCATCGTCAATCCGACGGATCAGACGCTGTTCGAATACGGCCAGCTCGCCAAAATCAAGGCGTCGCTCGACGAGAAGCTCCGCGAAGTCCAGCACCAGCCCGCTGTCACGCTCGACGGCAAGACCGTTCATCTTTCCGCGAACATCGAAGACCAGAATGACATCGAGGCCGTCCTGGCGCACGGCGCGGAAGGCGTGGGCTTGTTCCGCACGGAATTTCTGTTCATCAACCGCGACCGCCTGCCGACGGAGGACGAGCAATACGAGGTTTATCGCCAGGTCGCCGTCGCGCTCAAGCCGCATTCCGTCATCATCCGCACGCTGGATCTGGGCGGCGACAAATTCGCCTCGCATTTGCAGCTCGCGCAGGAGATGAACCCGTTCCTCGGCTGGCGCGCGATACGTTTCTGTTTGGCGCAGCCGGAAATGTTTTGCGCCCAGCTCCGCGCCATCCTCCGTGCCAGCGCCGAGGGCAACGTGCGGATGATGTATCCGATGATCTCCGGGCTGGAGGAAATGAACCAGGCCAACGCGCTCGTGGAAAAATGCAAGGAAGAGCTGCGCGCCAAAAAAATCCCGTTCGCCGAGAACCTGGAAATCGGCGCGATGATTGAGATTCCCTCCGCCGCGCTCATCGCCGACGCGCTGGCGAAGAAGGCGAAGTTTTTCAGCATCGGCTCGAACGATTTGATCCAATACACGCTCGCCGCCGACCGCACGAATGAGAAGGTTTCGCATCTTTACGAGCCGACGCACCCGGCGATTTTGCGCCTGATAAAAATGACGGTTGACGCCGCGCACGCCAACGGCATCTGGGCGGGCGTCTGCGGCGAAATTGCCGGCGACCCGGTGCTGACGCCGCTGCTGCTCGGCCTCGGCGTGGATGAACTGAGCGCCGCGCCCGCCGTGCTGGACGAGGTGAAATACATGATCCGCCGCGTCAAGCTGGACGAGGCGCGGGAGCTCGCGGCCTTCGCGCTGGCCAGCGAATCGCCGACGGAAATTTTCGCGCGCTGCGTGGAGTTCGCCCGGCAGACCGCGCCGAGTTTGTTTGAGAGCAAGGCGCGGGGCAGTGGTGATGACGTGGTGGAAATTTAATCCGCCGCCAGCCCGGCGCTGTCGCGGAGAACCCACAGCGGACGCCCCTTGACCTCCTCGTAAATGCGCCCGATGTATTCGCCGAGGATGCCGAGGCAGATCAGTTGGACGCCGCCCAGAAACAAAATTGAAATCACCAGCGTCGGGATGCCGTGCGGGCCGGGGGTGAAACCGAACTTCGCAAACGTATCCGCAAAAACTTTTTCGCAGAAGGTGAACACCGCGCCGAGAAACGCGCACGCGGAAACCGCCAGCCCGAGATACGTCGCCAGCCGCAGCGGCACGGTGGAAAACGAGAACATCCCGTCCATCGCCAGCCGGAAAGATTTCTTGAAGGTGTATTGCGCCACGCCGGCGGCGCGTTCGGCGCGCTCAAATTCCACGGAGGTCTGTCGGAAGCCGCACCACGTCCGCAGGCCGCGCAGGTAGCGGTTGCGTTCCGGCAGCGCGTTCATCACGGCCACGACTTTTTTGTCGAGCAGGCAGAAATCGCCGGCGTCGCGCGCCATCGGCAGCGGCGTCAGCCTTTGCAACAGCCGGTAGAAGCCCCATGCGAGAAATTTTTTCAGCAGCGGATCCTTGCGCTGCGTGCGGGTGGCAAACACCACTTCAAAACCTTCGCGCCATTTTTCGAGCAGCCGGGAAATTTCCTCGGGCGGGTCTTGCAGGTCGGAGTCAATGATCACGACTGCGTCGCCGGTCGCGAAATGCAGGCCGGCGCTGACGGCGGTCTGGTGGCCGAAATTGCGCGCGAAGCAGAGGCAGCGCCAGCGTGGGTCTTTGACGTTTTGCGCCTTGAGAATTTCCCAGGTGCGGTCGCGCGAGCCGTCGTCCACGCAGATGATTTCGTAATCGGCATTCCACGTCGCGGCGACCGCGCCGAGCCGGGCGAACAGCGCGGGCAGCACCGCTTCCTCGTTGAAGCAGGGCACGATGACGGAAATTTTCTTCTGCATGGTCGGAATGAAACGGCCAAACCGGGGCAAATTCAATCCCGGAAATTTACAAACTGCACCGCCACCGGAAATTCATGCGCGCGCACGGCGGCGATGACCGCCTGCAAATCGTCGCGGCTCTTGCCTTGCACCCGCACTTCGTCGCCTTGGATTTGCGTCGTCACTTTCAGTTTGCTGTCGCGGATGAAGCTCGCGATTTCCTTCGCCACGGCGCTTTCAATTCCATTTTTAATTTTAATGCTCTGGCGCGCATGGCCGAGCGGCGAGATGTCCGGGTCGCACTGCTCGATACTTTTCATGGAGATGCCGCGCTTGGCGAGCTTGCCGATGACAATCTCGTTCAGCGTGGCGACCTTGAACTCGTTGTCGGCGGTCAATTTGATTTCCGTCTTTTCCAAAATGATCTCCCATTTGCTGCCCTTGAAATCAAAGCGGTTGGCGAGTTCCTTTTTGGCCTGGTTGACGGCGTTCTCGATTTCCATCGAGTTGACCTGTGAAACAATGTCGAATGAAGGCATAAGTCAATTTATGATTTGCGATTGACGATTTCCGATTTTGGGCGGCGGCGCAAATCTTAAATTGCAGTAGCCGCCGATGGGAATCGGCGGATTTCCGCGTTTTGACAAACGCGGCCACATTTGCGGATTGAATAGTTCGGGTTTTTTTGCCAGCTTCCGCCAAACCAAACCGTCCCATGGCCGAAATCAAATCCAACGCCGACATCGAACCGTGCCTGACGGCGGTCATGCCGGTTTATAACGAGGCCGCCACCGTGGCTGAGGTTGTCCGCGTGGTGTTGGCGCAACGGCCGGTTCAGCAGCTCGTCATTGTGGACGACTGCTCGACCGACGGCACCTGGAAACAGCTTGAGCCGCTCGCGCAAAACGAACCGCGCATGAAGCTCGTCCGGCACGAAATAAATCAAGGCAAAGGCGCGGCGCTCCGCACCGGCATCGCGCACGCGACGGCGGACATCGTCATCATCCAGGACGCGGATTTGGAATACGACCCGGCGGAATACCACCGGCTGCTTGCGCCAATCCTGGCGGGCAAGGCGGATGTGGTGTTCGGCTCACGCTTTTTCGGTGGCGGCGGCGCGCATCGTGTCTTGTATTACTGGCATTCCGTCGGCAACAATCTGCTCACGACCTTTTCCAACATGGCCACCGACCTGAATCTGACGGACATGGAGACGTGCTACAAAACTTTCCGCCGCGAGGTGATCCAAAAAATCCGGATCGAGGAAAACCGTTTCGGCTTCGAGCCGGAAATCACGGCGAAGGTGGCGCGGCTGAAAGTCCGCATCTACGAGGTGGCGATTTCCTATTACGGGCGCACTTACGCCGAGGGCAAAAAAATCGGCTGGCGCGATGGTTTCCGCGCGCTGTGGTGCATCTGCAAATACAATTTCTTCAGCGGGAAATAAAAAATGATGCCTGCTAACTTTGCCATCTGGATTTGCGGTTGCGCGTATCTCATCTGCGCCGGGTGGCTGCTCGCGGCGCTGCACCAGCTTAATCCGATTGGCTATGCGCTGGCGCTGCTGCCGGGAATCTTCCTCGCGCTGGCGTGGCTAAAAAAAAATCCACCGGCGTGCCGCCCGCAAAAATATTTCCGCCGATTCCGTCGTCCGCTGCCGGCCATTTTCTTTCTGCTCGCCGCATTGGTTTTTCTCGGCGGCATTTTGTATGCGCCGAACAATTTTGACGCGCTGACCTACCGGTTGCCGCGGATGCTCAACTGGCTCGCGTCCGGGCAGTGGTTTTGGATTTCCACCATCAACGAGCGGCAAAATTATTCCGGCGCGGACTGGGAATGGATCGCGCTGCCGTTTCTGGCGCTGCTGCGTTCAGATCGCGGAATGTTTTTGATCAACGCGCTGGGCTTCCTGCTGATGCCGGGGCTGCTCTTTTCCATTTTCCGGCAGCTCGGCGTCGCACGCAAGGTGGCGTGGACGTGGATGTGGCTGCTGCCGCTCGCGTATGGCTACCTTACGCAGGCCGGCAGCATCGGCAACGATTTTCTCGGCGCGCTGTTTTGCCTGCTGTCAATTTACTTCGGCCTGCGCGCACGGCGGTCGGGTCGTGTGACGGATGTCTGGCTGGCGCTGCTGGCCGCCGCGTTGTTGTCCGGCGTGAAATTGTCGAACCTGCCACTGGCGTTACCATGCCTCGTCGCCGTCTGGCCGGCGCTGGGACAACTGCGAAAAAATCTCGCCGGCAGCGTCGCTGTGGTTGGAATTGCCGCCGTGATTTCCGCGCTGCCCATCATGGCGTTGAACCAGATTTACACCGGCAGTTGGAACGGCGACCCGCAGAACGAATACCGGATGCAGATTAAAAATCCCGTCGCCGGCCTGCTCGGCAACGGCTTCTTGCAGGCGGAACAATCGCTCGTGCCGCCCGTGCTGCCCGGCTCAAATAAAATCCACAAGCGGCTGTTTGAGGCGCTGCCGGAATCGCTGAAAAAAGATTTTCCCCGGCTGGCTTCGGTCAAGATCAACGAGTTGCCCGGCGAGGAAGGCGCGGCGCTCGATCTGGCCATCACGCTGCCGCTGCTGCTGGTTTCCATTGTCGCCATCTGCGGATTTCAGCGGACAGGGTTAAATATATTTTCATTATGGCCGCCAGTGGTTTTGGCGGCGTGGGTTTCCGTGCTGGTCTGCATGGCGAAACTGGGATCGGAAGCCGGACCGCGACTGATGCTGCCGTATTATCCGCTCGCGCTGGTTCCATGGCTGCTGCTGCCCGCACAAAATAATTTATTGCGCTGGCGGACGTGGCGGATTTTTCTGGCGCTGACCGCCGTGGCCGCTTTGCCGGTTCTTGTTTTGTCCATGGCGCGTCCGCTGTGGCCGGCGCAAACCGTGACCGCCCGGCTGGTGCAAACGCATCCGAACAACCAAAACCTACAACGGCTGGCGACGACCTATGCCGCCTACGCGCATCGCAATGACATTCTCGCGCCGCTCCGCACCGGCCTGCCGGACGACGCGCGGGAAATCAGTTTCATCGCCGGCTCGAACGACGCGGATTATTCGCTCTGGCGACCGTTCGGCAGTCGCTCGGTAAAAGATTTGCGGCCGGACATTCGCCGTTTTCTGGAGCAGCCGAATGTAGAGTGGGTGGTGGTCAAGGAAGACATCTGGCCGGAAATCAGCCCGGTTCCTTTTGAAAAATGGGCGCAGGAACATTCCGCCAAAATTGTGCTGACACAGTCCATCGTCGAACTCGTGTCGGCGGGGCCGCAAAACTGGAGCCTGCTGCACATTGAAAAACCCGCCCGCTAAATTCATGCCCGCGCCGCGCCCGCAACACGCTTGTCAACGGCGTTTTTTTGGCGCAACATCAGCGCTTAAACCGGTGCCAAAACCCATTTGCAACCCATGGAACTGACCATCCTGATGCCGTGCCTCAACGAGGCGGAAACCCTCGCGCAGTGCGTGGAAAAAGCCCGCCTCGGCTTGCAGCGCTCCGGCCTGCCGGGCGAAATCCTTGTGGCCGACAACGGCAGCACCGACGGCTCGCAGGCCATCGCCGAGGGGCTCGGCGCCCGCGTGGTGTCCGTGCCGGAAAAAGGCTACGGCAGCGCATTGCGCGGCGGCGTCCGCGCCGCGCGCGGCCGCTGGATCATCATGGGCGACGCCGACAGCAGCTACGATTTTTCCGACCTCGGCGGCTTCATCAAAAAATTTCAGGAGGGCGGCGAACTGGTCATGGGCTGCCGGCTGCCGGTCGGCGGCGGGACAATTTTGCCCGGCGCTATGCCGTGGAAAAACCGCTGGATCGGCAATCCCATTTTGTCATTCATTGGCCGGCTGTTTTTCAAATGTCCGGCGCACGATTTCCATTCCGGCCTGCGCGGGTTCACGCGCGAGGCGTTTGAAAAAATGGATTTGAAAACGACCGGCATGGAGTTCGCCTCGGAGATGGTCATCAAGTCCACGCTGAAGCGGCTGAAAATTTCCGAGGTGCCCGTGACGCTGCATCCCGACGGTCGCTCGCGGCCGCCGCATTTGAAACCGTGGCGCGACGGCTGGCGGCATCTGCGGTTCATGCTGCTCTACTCGCCGCGCTGGCTGTTTCTGGTGCCGGGACTGGTGCTGCTGGCGTTTGGCGGCGCGCTGGCCGCCGTGCTGGCGGTGCAGGACATCACGGTGGCCGGCGTGGTGCTGAACGTCGGCACGCTGATGCTGGCGTGCATGACGCTCGTTGTGGGCTTTCAACTGACGGCGTTCGCCTTCTACACGAAAATTTTTGCGATCGCCGAAGGCCTGCTGCCGGAAGACCCGAAGCTGAACCGGCTCTACAAGTTTTTCACCCTGGAAAAGGGCATCGTGGCCAGCCTGCTGGTGCTGCTGGCGGGGCTGGGCCTGCTGCTGCGCGCGGTGTGGCTATGGAAGCAGGCGCAGTTTGGGCCGCTGCCCTGGGAAGAAAACCTGCGGTGCATCATCCCGGCGGCGACGCTCATCCTCCTGGGCGTGCAAGGCGTCTTCTCCTGCTTCTTCCTGAGCGTGCTGGGGATGAAAACCACCAAGTCGAACGGATGACCTGGCTCGACCATTTTCTCCAGCGCCGGCGCATCGCGCAGGCGCGTTCGTTCCTCGCGCCGGGTGCGCGGGTGCTGGACATCGGCAGCGCCGACGGGGCGCTGTTTCAGGCGGTGGATTTTCTGGGCGCGGGCTGCATGGGCATTGACCCGACGTTGCGACAGGTGGTGGACGGCGGAAAATTCAAACTGCTGCCCGGTTTTTTTCCGCAGGACATGCCCGCCGTGGAACCGTTTGACGCCGTGACGATGCTCGCGGTGCTCGAGCATTTTCCGGCGGCGGCGATCGCGCCGCTGGCCGAGGGCTGCCGCCGGTTTCTGAAGCCGGGCGGCCGGGTCATCATCACCGTCCCGTCGCCGCGCGTGGACGCGATTCTCGCCGTCCTCCAAAAGCTGCGGCTCGTGCACGGCATGTCGCTGGAGGAACACCACGGCTACGAGGTGCGGCAGACCGCGGAAATTTTCAGCCCGCCGCATTTTCAACTGGCCTGCCACCGGACATTTCAGTTTGGGCTGAACAACCTGTTTGTTTTCAAAAAAATCGGCGGCCCGGACTGACTTATGAAACCTCCCGACCTCAAGCGGACCGAGTCCAAGGAAATCGAGTTCTTCGACAAGTATTACGGGAACGAGGCCTACAACCCGGTCGGCTGGCGGCTGCGGCTGGCGCGCGACGTGCAGTCGCTCCGGCAGGAAACGCGCGGCGGCACGCTGGGCCGGGTCTTGAGCCTGGGCTGCGGCGACGGGCAGTTCGAGCTGCTGCTGGCCCCGTATGCGCAGCAGGTCGTGGGCCTGGACATCTCGCCGCAGGGCATCGAGGTCGCGCGCCGGCAGGCGGCCCGGCAGGGCGTCGCCAACGTCGAGTTCCGCTGCCTTTCCTTCTCCGACCTGAAATGGGACGAGCAGTTCGACACCATCATCTGCCAGGCGTTCCTGCATCATGTGCCCGAGGGCGAAGTCCCGAAACTGCTGAAGCAATGCTTCGACCACCTGAAGCCCGGCGGCTTTTTCTATTCGCAGGATCCCAACCGCAATGGAATTTTGCGGAAAATCGGCCGCGTGTTCATGGGTGCGAAGTATGACCATTACCATTCCCCGGACGAACGCGAACTGGTGCCGCGCGAGCTGGAAACCCAGCTGCAGTCCGCCGGCTTCGGCGCGGTGAAACTCCGCTACCTTGACCTCACGCTCATCCCGGCGATCTTCGTCCTGGCCAAGCGGCCGGGCTGGCCGCTGCGGCTTTGCGTGCCGCTGGATTACCTGTGGTGCCACAGCCCGCTGGCGCGCTGGGCCTCGGGCTTCGTGGCCGTGGCGGAGAAGAACGCCGGCAATCTGCCGCCGACAACCTGAAATGAAAACCGACCGGATTCCCTTGGTGCTGCGGCTGGCCGGACTATGGATAATCTGGGCCGCGTGGTGCCAATGGTGCGGCTGGGGGCTTTCCGCCGCGCACCAACTGGACGGCTGGGGCTATCTGGCGGCGTTGCCGGTTCTGCTGGGCGCGGGCTGGTGGTGGCTCAAGGCCACGGCGGCTGCCGGAAAAAAATCTTCTCCTTGTCCGCGCGCCGCCAAATGGCCCCGGCGATTTCTGCGTCCGCTGCCGATGATCTATCTCGGCATCGCGGCGCTTTCGCTGGTGGCCGCGCTGCTCTACCCGCCGTGGAGCTTCGACGCCATCAGCTACCGGCTGCCGCGCCTGTTTTACTGGTGGGCGGCGCACCACTGGTATTGGATCGGCACGATTGACCACCGGCTCGACTTCAGCAGTTGCGGCTTCGAATGGCAGATGCTGCCGGTCATCATCCTGACGCGCACCGACCGGCTGATTTTTTTATTGAGCTGGATTCCGTTTCTGCTGATGCCGGGGCTGGTGTTTTATGCGTTCCGCGCGCTGGGCGTCGGCGGCCGGGGCGCGCGGCGCTGGATGTGGCTGCTGCCGGCGGGATTCTGCTACGCGCTCCAGTGCAGCGGCCTCCAAAACGACGGCTACATGGTTCTCTACACGCTGGCCATCACCGCCTTTGCCGTGCTGGCCCGCGCCCGGCGGCAGGCGGTTTTTTTGTGGCTGGCGCTGATCGCGGCGGCGCTGCTGACCAGCGCAAAGCTTTCCAACCTGCCGCTGTTCCTGCCGTTCGGCCTGCTGCTGCTGCCCGCTTTGCGCGTGGTGAAATGGTTCAACTGGAAAACCCTCGTCATTGTTTTCATCGCCGCCGGCTGCTCGTTCGTTCCGCAGGCCTACCTCTGCTGGAAACACACCGGCGACTGGAAGGGCGACCCGGCCGACCAGTGGAACGCCCAACCGCGCAGCCACGTCGGCGCGTTCATGGCCAACGCCATCGCGTTCGCCAACGACACCGTGCATCCACCCGTCTGCCCCCTCGCTGAAAAAATCAACGCCCGACTGAAGCCGCTGAACGACTCCAAGTTTATGCGGTGGCTGCGCTGGGCGGAGCCCAACAGCGACGGCATTGCCTTCGGCAACTTGGTTTACGAAGGCCAGGCCGGCCTGGGCTGCGGCCTCGGCCTTTACGCGCTGTTTTTATTGCTGGGCGTTTGGTTCATCAAGCCGGCCGCACGCGTCGCCACGGCTGATTTCCCCTGGGAATGGCGGCTCGCGCCGTGGGCCGCGTGGCTGTCGCTTTTTGTGGTCATGACCGAGGTGGCGTTCTCCCACGTCACCCGTTACGCGGCGTCTTTTTATCCGCTCATCATCATTTCCATTGTGCTCCTGCCGCGCTTCGCCGCGTTGGAACGCCGCAAAATCGCCTGCGTGATGGCAGGCGTCGCGATGCTCGCGGTCGTGCCCATAATTTTGCTGACGCCCGCGCGCCCGGTCATCCCGTTCGAGCAGCTTGCAAAAATCATTCACGGCCCGGCGCTGCAAACCGTCGCCGCCAAACACCATTACTGGGCGGTCATGCGCGACGACCTTGCGCCGTTGCGGGAGCAGTTGCCGCCGGGTGTCGCGCGGCTGGGCTACGCCGCCGGTTTTCGCGACACATCGTATGGACTGTGGAAACCGTTTGGCAGCCGCGTGATTGTGGAACTGGGCCTGCCGCTGGCCGCCAAGACCCGTCCGCCGGCGGATTTGGAATACGCCGTGGTGACGGCCAGCGGGCTGCAAAGCCGCTACGGCATGGGACTGGCGGACTGGCTAAATTTTTACCACGCGGAAATTGTTTATGAATTGAAGCGCAGCATCTCGCTGACCTCCTCCGGTCCGGCCACCTATGATTTCTGGTATCTCGTCCGCTTCCGGCATTGAGGCTGGCGCGGAGCCGGCTTTTACAAATTCACCACCGCCGGGTCGCCGTAGAGCGTGAAGGAGCCGGTGCGTTCGATCTTCACGTCCATGAGCTGCCCCTGATGGCGGGCGCTGCCGTCAAACAGCACGATGCGGTTGCAGCGCGTGCGTCCGGTGTAGCGCGCGGCGTTTTTCTTGCTCGGGCCTTCGACGAGAATTTCCACCTGCCGCCCGATGAAGGCGTCGTATTTGCGCGCGGCGATCTCGTTGACGAGATTCAGCAGGCGCTCGTTGCGTTCCTCGCGAATGTTCTGCGGCACTTGATCCGGCATGTCGGCGGCGGGCGTGTCGCGGCGCGGCGAGTATTTGAAAATGTAGGCGTTGTCGAACCGCACTTCGCGGCAGAGCGACAGCGTCATTTCAAAATCTTTCTCGGTCTCGCCGGGAAACCCGACGATGATGTCGGTGTAAATCCCCATTTCCGGTTTTGCCTGCCGCAATTTCCGGATGATGCCGAGAAATTTTTCGCGCGTGTAGCCGCGGTGCATGAGCTTGAGCAAACGGTCGCTGCCGCTTTGCAACGGAATATGCGCGCTCTCGCATAGCTTCGGCAGCCGTGCGTAAGCTTCCACCAAATCATCGCCGTAACCTTTCGGATGCGGCGAGGTGAAGCGGATGCGTTCCAATCCATCAATCTCGTGAACGGCATCGAGCAGTTGGACGAAAGCGGTTTTGCCATCAAGCGCAGGATAATCGCGTTTGCCGAAGCTCGTCACAATCTGGCCGAGCAAGGTGATTTCCCGCACGCCGCGCGAAACCAGTTCGCGACATTCGGCGACGATGTCGGGGATCGTCCGGCTGCGTTCCTCGCCGCGCGTGGCCGGCACGATGCAAAATGTGCAATGCTGGTTGCAGCCCTGCATGATGCTGACGAACGCGGACACGGAAGTCTTGGCGCTGCCGTTGAGCAGATGCTCGCGGATGGTCGCCTCGCTCTTGGCCTCGGCGGCGGTGTCCACGATTTTTTTGCGCGTGCCGGCGAGCAGTTCGTCGAGGTATTCTGCCGCGCGATGAAATTTTTGCGTGCCGAGCACCAAATCCACATCGGGCAATTTATCAATCAGCTCCTGGCCACGGCTCTGCGCCATACAGCCCATGAAGCCGACGATCTGGTCGCGTTTCTCGCTGCGCGCGGTGCCGACGATGTTCCGCATTTTGTTGATGGCCTTCTGCTCGGCCAGATCGCGCACGCTGCAAGTGTTGAGCAGCACCACGTCCGCCGCCGCTTCCGACTTGGCGAGCGAATAGCCCTTGGCCACGAGCTGCGCGGCGACGGCCTCGCTGTCGCGCTCGTTCATCTGGCAGCCGTAAGTTTTGATATAGACGCTCGGCATGGTTCGAGAGGAAAGCAGGTTAGTTCATCCCGGCGGGCTTGGAAAGGCGGCAGTGCGGGCGGCCGCGATTAAATAATTTCCGAAAAAGGACTGGCAATTTTAGCGGCCCTGCGCTTAATTGGCCTTGGTCATGAGCATCGAACCGACAGCGCAACGACCACCCGGCCACGCCGATCTCCGGTGTTGCCGGTCAACCTTCAACCTGGAGGACGTCCCATGGACCTGCATCACCCGTTCGTAAAAGAGTTCCCCGCGCACCGCGAAACCATCCGCTCGCTCAAGCTGGCGGACGGCAAGTTCCGCGCGGCGTTCGACGAGTATCACCGGCTCGACGACGAAATCTGCCGCGTCGAGGAGGACGTGGAGTTCGCCACCGACCAGCAGATTGACGAAATGAAATTCAAGCGCGCCAAGCTCAAGGACGCGCTCTGCACCGCCGTGAAAAAACACGAGGCGGCGGTGGTCCGCTGATTTCAAGCGGCGCGGATCGCCACGACGGAATTTGGGCAAAGGCGATGCCGGATCGCCGCGAAAATAATTTTGCCCGGCGGCGAAACCGTTTCGCCGCCGGGCAATTTGTTTTGAGGTTCAGTGCGAATTGTGGCTGTCGTGGTTCGCCTTCTGTTTGGCGGCCTCGGCGATGACCTTTTCCGCCGCCTCACGCGGCATTTCTTCGTAATGGCTGAACGCCTCGGTGTGGACGCCCGCGCCGCCGGTCAGCGAACGCAGCGTGCTGGAGTAATGATACAGCTCCGCCGTCGGCACGCTGGCCTTGATGATTTGGAACGCGCCTTCGGCCTCGATGCCAAGAATTTTTCCGCGCCGCGAGGACAGGTCGCCCATGACCTTGCCCATGAAGGCTTCGGGCACCTGGATTTCGACCGTCTCAATCGGCTCCAGCAGCAGCGGCTTGGCGGCGGCGAAGGCTTCCTTGAACGCAAAGTAGCCGGCAATCTGGAACGCGATGTCCTTCGAGTCTACCGGGTGCATCTTGCCGTCGTAAAAATCAATCTTCACGTCGGTCACGCGGCAGCCGGCGAGGACGCCTTCATTGCAAACCTGCGCCACGCCTTTCTCGACGGACGGCACGAAGTTGCGGTCCACATTTTGTCCGACGAGCGACTGGGTGAACTCCACGCCGCTGTCGCGCGGCTTGGGTTCGACCCGCATCCAGACTTCGGCGAACTGTCCCGCGCCGCCGGTCTGTTTTTTATGGCGGTATTTTGATTCGCCTTTGCTGCGGATCGTCTCGCGGTATTTCACGCGCGGTTCGGCGAGGTCAACGTGGACGTTGTGACGGCGGCGCAAACGATCGGCGACGACTTCCAGATGCAACTCGCCCTGCGCGGAAATAATTGTCTGATGCAGCTCGCCGTCCACGATGTAAAGAAATGTCGGGTCTTCCTCGTGCAAGGCGGCGAGGCCGGTGGCAATCTTGTCTTCCTCGCCTTTCACCTTCGCGATGAGCGCGGCGTGGATGTTCGGCTTGGGATAAATTACTTTCGGCAGCGTGACCGGATGTTTCAGCGTGCAAAGCGTGTTGCCGATGTGCGTGTCCTTGAGCTTGACCACCGCGCCGATGTCGCCGGCGCCGAGCGAATGGACGGCCTCGCGGGTCTGGCCGTTGAGCAGAAAAATCTGGCCGACGCGCTCGGTGATCTTCCGGTCGCTGTTGAATAAATCCGTGCCGGTCGTGACCGTGCCGGAATAGACGCGAAAAAAAGACAACTCGCCGAATTGCGCCTCGGTCATGTGCTTGAAGATGTAGGCCACGGTTTCGGCGTTGTCGAGGACGACCTCGGTTTCATCGCCGTTGGCGTCAATCGCCGGGACATTTTTGCGGTCCACCGGTGACGAGCCGTATTTGGCGATGAAATCCATCAGGCGCGCGACGCCGATGTTTTTTTCCGCCGAGACAGCGAAGAGCGGGATGAACAACTGCTTCTGCACCGCCGCGTGGATACCGGCGCGGAATTCTTCCTCCGACAAACCGCCTTGCTCGAAATACTTGTTCATCAGGCCGTCGTCGGATTCGGCGATGTGCTCGATGAGTTCGTTGTGCAGTTGCTTCACGCGTTCGCCGAGTTCGCCGGTGGCGGGTTCCTCGGTGTATTTGCCGGAGCCGTCGGTGGCATAGGTGACGACTTCATTCCGCAGCACGTCGAGCGTGCGGTTGAAGCCGGGACCGGCATTCACGGGCACGCTCAACGGGAAGACGTGCCGCCCGAAATGTTCCTGCGCAGATTTCAGCACGGCGTCGAAATCCACGTTCTCGCGGTCGAGCGCGTTGACCACAATCATTTTCGGGATGCCATAGCCGCTGGCGTAATTCCACACGCGGTCGGTGCCGACGCCGAGGCCGTGCTGTGCGTGGATGACCACGAGCGCGAAATCGCCGACGCGCAGCGCGCCCAAACCTTCGCTGATGAAATCGAGATAGCCGGGCGTGTCAATCAGGTTGAACTTTTTGCCCGCCCAGTCGGCGTGCATCAGCGTGGCGGAGACGGAAATCTGCCGCTGCTTCTCGCTGACGTGATAATCGGACACGGTGGTGCCGTCGGCGATGCTGCCTAGGCGCGAGATGACCCCGGCGCAGCGCAGCATCGCCTCGCTCAACAGGGTTTTGCCGGCCGAGGCGTGGCCGACGATGGCGAAGTTGCGGATGTCAGCGGGATTTTTCATAAGCTTGGTTCACATGGGGTTGATGGTTTCCAAACGGGCTTTATGGCTGGTGGCATTTCAAACCCAACCGGCCGCGTTTGGCAAGCCAAATTCGCGCGGCGCGCGCGCAACGCGCTTGCGGGCGGGCGCGAACCTTGTATTTTCAAGGACGGGAAACGCATGGAAAACCAACTGCTCAAAGTTCTGCTGATCAGCGGCGACGCGGATTCCGCGCGCCGCATCGGCGAGCTGCTGCTGCGCGCGGCGGACACGGTGGCCGTGACCGTCGAGCCGACGGCGGACGCCGGGCTGTCCATGCTGGCGACCAATTCCTTTCACGCCGTGCTGTTCGACATCCCGGTGGTCAACACCGCCGCGCTGTTCCAGATCACGCTGCTCACCACCAAGGCGCCGCAGCTTCCGGTGCTGGTCATCGGCCCCGGCGAGGACGAGGCGTTCCTGGCCGAGGCCGTGTTCGGCGGCGCGCAGGAATACCTCGGGCGCGAGCAGCTCGCGGCGGCCACGCTGCGCCACGCCATCCACTGCTCCATCGCCCGCCACCAGGAGCGCGTCGCGCTGGTGGAGGAAAAGGAAAATTACTACGGCCTGGTGGACCATCTGGTGGAAGGCATTTTCCGCACGTCGCCGGACGGCAACTACCTGCTGGCGAACACCGCGCTGGCGAAAATTTACGGCTACAACTCGCCGGTGGAGGTGATGGCGAACATCAAGGACATCGCCAGCCGCCTGTATGTGGAGCCGGGCCGGCGCGAGGAGTTCGTGCGGCTCATGCAGGAGCACGACACCCTGAGCGGCTTCGAGTCCCAGATCTACCGCAAGGACGGCAGCATCATCTGGATCGAGGAAAACTGCCGCGCCGTCCGCGACGGGCAGGGGAAGCTGCTCTACTACGAGGGCACGGTCGAGGACATCACCGCGCAGCGGCAGATGGCCGAGGCGCTGAAACGCTCCGAATCCCTTTATCACTCGCTGGTGGAGACCATGCCCCAGGGCGTTTTCCGCCGCGACCTGCAGGGGCGCTTCACCTTCGCCAACCAGACCTACGGAAAATTTCTGGGCCTGACGCCGGACCAGATTATTGGCCGCACCGACTTCGATAATTTTCCCAAGGAGCTGGCGGAAAAATACTGGCGCGACGACCTGGAGATCATGGAAAAGGGCGAGACCCGGGAAATCATCGAGACGGCCCAGCCCAAGGGCGCGCCCGAAAAGCAGTATCACCACGTCATCAAGACCGCGCTGCGGGACGCGGACGGCAGGGTCATCGGCCTGCAGGGCATGGTCTGGGACATCACCGAGAAAATCCGCAACGAGGAAAAAATCCGCCGCACCACGGCCGAGCTGGCTCGCAGCCGCGAGGAGCTGCGCGCCAAGAACGCCGTCATGGAGGAGAACCTCAACACCGCGCGCGAAATCCAGCTGGCCATGCTGCCGCAGCAGTATCCCGTCTTTCCGCCCGGCGCCGCGCCCGAGGCGAGCGCCTTCCAGTTTGTCCACCGCTACCAGCCGGCGCAGTCCGTCAGCGGCGACTTCTTCAGCATCAGCGCCATTTCCGACACGGAGGTGGGCGTGTTCATCTGCGACGTGACCGGCCACGGCGTCCGCGCCGCGCTCGTCACCGCGATGATCCGCGCGCTGGCGGAAGAGCTGAAGCCGTTCGCGCGCGACCCGGGGAGCTTTCTCCGCAAGCTGAACCTGGATTTGTGCAGCATCCTCAAGAACACCGGTTCGCCGATGCTCACCACCGGGTTCTACGCCGTGGCCGACTGCCGCACCGGACGGCTGCGCTTTGCCAACGCCGGCCATCCCAAGCCGCTCGTCGTCCGCCGCGCCGCCGGCACGGTGGAGCCGCTCGCGAACAATTCCGGCCGCAGCCAGCCCGCGCTCGGCCTGTTTGAGGATCCGCCCTACACCACCAGCGAGACCGTGCTGGCGCCCGGCGATTTCCTGATGCTCTTCACCGACGGCCTTTACGAAGTGCAGGGGCAGAACGAGGAGCTGTATTCGCAGGAACGGCTGACGCTCGACGTGAAAAATTTCATCGCCCGCCCGTCCAGCGATCTGTTTGACGGGCTGATCGAGGTCGTCCGCGCCTTTGCCCTCAACGGCGAGTTTGACGACGACGTCTGCCTCGTGGGCCTGGATTATATCGGCGCGCCCCCCGCCTGATCCGGGCGTCAGCGCGAAGGTCCGCCTTCTGGCGTCGCCGCCGCGAAGCGCAATCGCGGATCCGCCAGGTCGAGCCGATACAGCATCTGGTTGTAATCGTAGAGCGGCGTCGGGTGCTCGTTGCCGGAGAAAGTGCTGCTGTAAGTCCCTTCAAAATAAATGAAGCGCCCGCCCGCCTCATCGAAAAAGGGAAGCTGCGCCGGATTGTAAAACGAATAGTGGTCATGGGTCACGATGCGCCGGGCCAGCCGCCACGGATCAAAGGGGCTGGCCGCCTCGGCAAACCAGACTTCGCCGAGAAAGGAACTGCCGCCGGTTTGCAGGCCGATCAGAATCCAGCGTTGCCGGAACGCGTTCCAATGAATTGAGGCGTGGTGCAGCTCCACCGGCTGGCCCGAATCCACATCGGTCAGTTGGTAATGCGCCTCATCCGCCTTCAACGCGCCACGTTTGACCAGGTCACGCTCCGCCTTTTGACCAAGCGGTTCGGCATTGGCCCGCCACTGCCACGTTACTTGGCCCATCGCATTGCGCGCCACGACGGGATGCTCCGCCGCGCTATTCGTCGCCAAACAGGTCAACGCTTCATAGGCCGCCGGATTGGTGACGCTCTGCCAGTCGGCTTTTACGCGGACATTTGCAAACGGATGTGCAAAGACGAAATAATCCGTCCCCGCTTCACGCCAGCGAAAGGGATGACCCGCCGGAAACCGCCACGGCTCATGCAAGTCCAATTCGCGCAGCTTCACGAATTGTTCCTGCGCATCGTCATATACCATGAAACCGTGCTCCACCATTTCGCCCACGTTCTTCATGCGGACGTAACGGGTGAGCATCACTTCGCGGCCCGCATTGGTGAGCACGATGGGCTGTTCAATCCACACCGGGCCGGGCGCGGCCAGCGGCGCCATGCCACGGCTGAAACCATCCGCGTTGGTGAAGTAATGGAGATTGATGCCCTGCGCCGGCGGCAGGCCGCCGTGTTCCGGCAGATCCGAAGTCGCCCCCGCCGTGTGAAAAAGTCCCAGCGGATATTCCGGCCGGCCGGTGTCGCCCCAAAACCAGTAAATGCGCCCGTGATAAACGGCGGGCACGGAGGAATCCTGCCCGACCACGTCGCCGTTCAGGACCGGCCCGGCAATCGGCGCGCGTTCGCCCAGCAGCACCGTGTCGCGGTAGATGCCCGCGCCGGTGATGCGATACATCCGTTCGGCGAGGTTGATTCGTTTCAGTTTGATTTCCGCGCTGCGGCCCGCCTCGGCGAGCAGGCTCACACCCGCGTTGCCGAAGCCGTCTTTCGGATATTCATAACCGTGGCTCCAGACTCCAAACCAGACTTTGCGCCCCATCAATCCCGGTTCGTTGAAGGCCACCACGCCGGCGCTGTCCGTGTAGAACCGCTGCTGGGCGGTGGTCTTCAATTCGACCAGCGGCACGCCCCGTCCGGTATCGGCATCCACGACGGAAATCTTGAAGCAGGCGTTCGTCTCCGCCGCCCGTCCCGCGAGCAGGCTGCCGCTGATGAGGAGCACGAGGCCGGGGAAAAGTTTATTCATCATGATTGGCCGGATGATGCCACCATGCTGCGTTCACCCTGCGTTGTTGAAAAGAAAATAACCCGGCGGACCGGCCAAAAGAAAAACCGCCCGGACGGCGAGGCCATCCGGGCGGGGTAGAATGTGTTCGCTGAATTATTCCTGCACGAACTTGATGATGCGGGTCTTCTCGGTGCGGCGGCGGAGCGCTTCGTCCAAAACTTTCTTGCGCAGGCGCAGGTTCTTCGGCGTGGCCTCCACGTATTCGTCCACGTCAATGTATTCCAGCGCGCGTTCGAGCGAGAGCTTCATCGGCGGTGCGAGCTGGATGCCTTTGCCGTCGCCCTGTGAACGCATGTTTGTCAGGCGCTTCTCCTTCACGGGATTCACCGGGATGTCATTCTCGCGAGCGTTTTCGCCGACAATCATGCCGACGTAAATCGCGTCGCCGGCCTCGACCATGAGGCGGCCGCGTTCCTGCACCATGTTGAGCGCGTAGTTGGTCGCCTCGCCGTTGTCCATGCTGACGAGCGAACCGTTCTTGCGCGCGGCGATCTCGCCGCAGTCCGGGCCGTATTCGTGGAAGAGATGGCTCATCACGCCCATGCCCTTGGTCGAGTTGACGAGGTCGGTTTCAAAACCGATCAGGCCGCGCATGGGAATGAGCGCCTCGACGGAAACCTGGTTGCCGACGTGGTTCATGTTCGTGATCTGCGCCTTGCGGCCGGAAAGATTCTCCATGATGTTGCCGAGGCAGTCGTTCGGGATTTCCACAAACAATTTTTCAATCGGCTCCAGCGCGTTGCCGTCCTTGTCTTTTTTCCAAAGCACTTCGGGACGGGAAACCAAGACTTCGTGGCCTTCGCGGCGCATCTGCTCGACGAGAATGGCGATCTGCATTTCGCCACGGCCGCTGACGGCAAAAATTTTCGGGTCGCTGGTCTGCGCGATGCGGAGCGCGACGTTGGTGCGAATTTCCTTCACGAGGCGATCCCAGATGTGACGGGCGGTCACAAGTTTTCCATCTTGTCCGGCGAGCGGGCCGTCGTTGACGGCGAACTCCATCTGGATGGTCGGCGGATCAATCGGGATGTAGGGCAGGGTGGCGCGCAGTTCGCTGTCGCAAATCGTCTCGCCGATGAACACTTCCTCGAAGCCGCAGATGCCCACGATGTCGCCGGCGTGCGCCTCCTGGATCTCGATGCGCTTCATGCCCTCGAAATGATAGAGCATGGTGATTTTGTTCTTGGAAATCTTGCCATTGCCGTGGCGGCAAATGGCCGGGTCGCCGACTTTCACTTTGCCCTCGTAAATTTTCCCGAACGCGATACGGCCGAGGTATTCAGAATAATCCAGGTTCGCCACGAGCAACTGGAAACCGTCGCCGGCCTTCGCGCGCGGCGGGGGAATGTGCTTCACGATTGCGTCAAACAGCGGCTCCATGGTGCCGGTGACGTGTTCGAGTTCCGTCTTGGCGTAGCCTTCCTTGGCCGAGCAATAGATGAACGGAAAATCAAGCTGCTCGTCCGTCGCGTTGAGCGACATGAAGAGTTCAAAAACCTGGTCGAGAACTTTTTTCGGGTTCGCGTTCTCGCGGTCAATCTTGTTGATGACGACGATGGGCTTCGCGCCGGCTTCGAGCGCCTTGCGGAGCACGAAGCGCGTCTGCGCCTGCGGACCTTCCGCGGAATCCACCACGAGCAGCACGCCGTCAATCATGTTCATGATGCGCTCCACCTCGCCGCCGAAGTCGGCGTGGCCGGGGGTGTCCACGATGTTGATGTGGTAATTCTTGTATTTGAAGGCGGCGTTCTTGGCGCGGATGGTGATGCCCTTTTCCTTCTCGAGATCCATTGAATCCATCAGGCGTTCGTCGGTGGATTCGTGCTGGTTGGCGCGGAAGGTGCCGGACTGCTTCAGGAGACAATCAACGAGCGTGGTCTTGCCATGATCAACGTGCGCGATGATGGCGATGTTGCGGATGTGTTGCATATCGTAAATGGCCGGTTCGCTCACGTCGCTCAACATACCAGACGCGACAACGGGCGCGAACGGGAAAGCGGCGGAATAGCCGGGTTGCGTATAATGGAGATTTGCCGCCAAAGGTCAAGCAACGCGTGCAACAAAATCGACACGAATTCCACGAATTGCCACCAATGGATTCGTGTTAATTCGTGCAATTCGTGTCTAAACCAGCTTCTTCAACCTTGAATCCTCGGCCAGCTTTTTCACCAACTCCTTAATTTTCTGCGCCTGCGATTTGTGCGCCAGCAGCACCGCGTCGTCCGTCTGCACCAAAATGGAATCGCGCAGGCCGACCACGCAGATGGGCGTGCGGTTCTTGGTGCGCGCGTCGTAGATGATGTTCCGCGCCGCGTCCACATGGATGAAGTCCGCCACGGCGGCGTTGCCTTCGGCGTCCTGCTTGACGTGCCGTGCCAGCGCCGGCCACGCGCCGAGGTCGTCCCACTCGAACGCGCCGTCGGCCACGATGACGTTTTGCGCCTTTTCCATCAGCGCAAAATCAATGGAGATTTTTTTGATGTCGGGATATTCCTTCGCGAGAACCTTGGCGAGCTTGGCCGGATTGTTCGCGACCTTGAACCACCGCTGGCACGCGGCGAACATTTCCGGCTGATGTTTTTCCAGCCCGTTCGTGACGGTGATGAAACTCCACACGAACATCCCTGCGTTCCAGCGATACTGGCCGCTGTTGACGTATTCCAACGCCGTCTCGAAATTTGGTTTCTCGACAAATCGTTCCGCCTTGTAAAAAATTGTCTTGGTCTTCTTCGCGCCGGGTGGCGTGGGCAGTTCCGCGCCGGTGTGGATATAGCCGTAGCCGGTCGCCGGCTCGGTCGGTTTGATGCCGATGGTGACAATCGCCTGGCCCTGCGCGGCCACGTCAAACGCATCGCTCAAAACCTGCTGGAATTTTTTCTCCTCGGGAATGACATGATCTGCCGGCAGCACGGCCATGACGCCGGTGGTGGAACGCGCGCCGACCAGCGCCGCGCCGAGCGTGACGGCGGCGCAGGTGTCGCGGCCGACAGGTTCGGCGACGACATTGTCTTTCGGCAATTTCGGAAGCTGTTTCCGCACCTCGGCGACCTGCGCGGTGTTGGTGATGATGAAAATATTTTTGGCCGGCACGAGCGGCAGCACGTTGTCCACGGCCGACTGGAGAAACGAGCGTTTGCCGAAGAGCGTCAGCAACTGCTTGGGCATTTTCTCGCGGCTCAGCGGCCAGAACCGCTCGCCGCGCCCGCCGGCCATGATGATGACGAAACGGTCTTGGGCGCCTGGGATGTTTTTTTTCATTTTTGGCCGGTTGAGTTTTCCAAACGCAGTCCGGCGGCGGACGGATCTTCGCCGGGGCCGTGCCTGCGTTTCCGCCAGCTTAACATTGCGTGGAACGCGGCGGCAAGCGCGGGGTTGAAGGCGGAATCGCCGGCCGGTTGCGGCGATGAATTGTCATGGAAGCGGACCATGGTTGCGAAAAATAATCTGTTGACAAAAATTCCTCCTTTTAATAATGATTGGGCATCAGTTGGTTTTGGGCTTCCAACTTCGGTGGGGAGCGGCCAGCTAAAAACAAACCGCAGACAGACAACAAACAAAAACAAGGAAAACTATGAAACTAAATCAAGTCGTTACGGGTTGCGCATTGGCCGCCGGGCTGATGGCTTTCGCACCTCAATCGCAGGCTGGCGTCGTCGTTGACAATGGCCTTTACGCCACCGTCACGGTTAAATTGACGGTCGTTTATGCGAGCAGCTGCACCCAGCTGAAGAAAGCGTCCGTCACCAACAAGCAAATATTGTCCGCGCTCTATCCCAGCGTCAAGAATCTCACCTTGGTGGCCGGAGTGCAAAACACTGGCGCCGATGGGGATGTCTTCGTTTACGACACCTCCACCAAAACGATCGGGGACGACCTTACGGCGTTAGGCGAGTTGACGATTAATAACAATGAGTTTGTTACCACCAGCAAGGTCAAGAACAACGGCGGTTCCGCAACCAGCAATGGAACCGTTGGCATCACGTTTTATGACACTCCGTCCGATAACCAGGTTGACAGCGAAGACGCATCTGCCAACTGGTTTGAAGTCAGCGGCGTGTATAGCGCAAAAGCAAGCCAGAGCGTGAACAAGGCCGACACCCAAACCAGCATCAAAGTCAGCGCCCAGGCAAATGAACTGAGCGGCCAGTGCCAGATCACCCCGAATTCCACAGTTGGAAAATCGGATTTCCTGCCGATTTTCGGTAGCGCCACGGCCAGTGGCAGTGGCAAGTTGAATAACCTTTAATCCTGCCAAGCAGTTTCAAACCGGTCCCACATGGCGCAAGCTGTTTGGGATCGGTTTTTTTATTAAACCATCGGAGCCAACATGAGACCTAAAATTGTCATCCTCGTCCTGCTGGCCGGTCTGGCCGGGATCACTGGAATTGTTCTGATCAAACATCAGGCGTCGCCGTTGGTGCCCGTTGCCACCAAAGAAATTCAGGCCGTCGCACCGCCAGCCGCACCGGTCATCAAGAATGATGAGCCGATGGCCGCAAGCCCGGTCATTCCCACCCCGGTGGCGGTCGCCGTGCCGCCCGCCGTCACCAACCCGGCTCCGGTTCTGCCCGTGGTGGCTGACTTGGAAACCAATGCCGCGCACGAGGCCGAAGTTCAGGCGCAAATTGACAAGCTTCAGGATTTGCAGGCCAATGACGATCCCGCCTCGCTCAAGGCCATCCTCACCGAACTGGGCAATTCCGACCAGGAAGTCCGCGCGGCGGCGGTCGAGGCGACCATCCAGTTCGGCGACCGCAGCGCCATTCCCGTGCTGAAAGACCTGGCCGCCACCACGACCGACAGCGGCGAGAAGAAAGCCTTGCTGGATGCCGCAGAATTTCTGTCGCTGCCGACCATGACAGAAGTCCGCGCGGCGGAAGTTCCCGCGGCCAAACCGGGGCAATAAGCCGGCTGGCGGAACCGGCCCGGTTCAGGCGGACTTCACCGCGTCCGCCAGCGACTTCACGAACGCACCGAGCTTCGCGACCAGCTCCGGCGATTTTCCAAATTCGGCAATCTGGTTCACCACCGCGCTGCCGACCACGCAGCCGTCCGCCTCCGCCGCGACGGCTTTCGCCTGCGCCGGATTGGAGATGCCGAAGCCGACGGCGATGGGCAGCTTTGTGTGCGCGCGGATTTTGGCGACCTGCGACGCGAGATTTGAGGCGACACTGGTTTGCATTCCCGTCACACCTTCGCGCGAGATGTAATAAATAAATCCGCTGCCGCGCTTCACGATGAGCGCCATGCGGTCTTCCGGCGTGGTCGGCGCGACGAGATAAATGTGGCAGAGGCCGGCGGACTTCATCAGCGCCTCGTAGTTGTCCGATTCCTCCGGCGGCAAATCCAGGACGAGCAACCCGTCCACGCCCGCGCGCGCCGCGTCGGCGATAAATTTTTCCAGGCCGACCCTGTGGATGAGGTTGAAATAAATGTAGAGGACAATGGGAATTTGCGAGTCCTGCCGGATGGCGGAAATCGTCGCCAGCAGTTTCGGCGGCGTGGTGCCGGATTCCAGTCCGCGCTGCGCGGCGAGCTGGTTCACCAGCCCGTCGGCGAGCGGGTCGCTGAACGGCACGCCGAGTTCCAAAATGTCCACGCCCGCCTGGTCAAAGGCCAGGGCGAGCCGCCGCGTCGTTTCGAGATCCGGGTCGCCCGCGCCGACATAGACGACAAAACTTTTTTTGCCGGTCTTTTTCAACTGCGCGAACTTTTCTACGATGCGGTTCATGTGTGAAAATCCTACTTCGGAGGGACGAGTTACACGAGTCCCAAACTCCAAAAAATGGGAACTCGTGGAACTCGTCCCTCCGATTATGACAAGTGCATTTGACCGCCCGGCGGATTTTTTGCATCATTGGCGCATGGCAAGCAGCTTTGGACAACTGTTCCGCATCACGACGTGGGGCGAATCGCACGGCGGCGGCGTGGGCGTCGTGGTGGATGGTTGCCCGCCGCGCCTGAAACTTTCCGAGGCGGACATCCAGCCCGACCTCGACCGCCGCCGGCCCGGCCAGTCCAAAATCACCACGCCGCGCAAGGAATCCGACACGGTGCAGATCATGTCCGGCATTTCCATGACCGGCAAGACGCTCGGCACGCCCATTTGCCTCTGGGTGAAAAACGAGGACGCCCGCGCCGAGGCGTATTCCGAGATGAAGGACAAGTTCCGTCCGTCGCATGCGGATTTCACTTACTTTGCCAAATACGGCATCCGCGCCTGGCAGGGCGGCGGCCGCGCGAGCGCGCGCGAGACCATTGGCCGTGTTGCCGCCGGTGCGATTGCCAAAAAGATTTTGCGCGAGCAGTTCGGCGTGGAAGTCCTCGCCTACGTCAAGCAGGTGCAGAAAATCATCGGCGACGTGAATCCCGACACGGTGACTTTGAAAGAAGTCGAGTCCAACATCGTCCGCTGCCCTGATAAAATGGCGGCGGCGAAAATGATCCGGCTCATCGAAAAAATCCGCAACGCCGGCAACACCGTCGGCGGCATTGTCGAGGGCGTCGCGCGCGGGGTGCCGGCCGGCTGGGGCGAACCGGTGTTCGACAAGCTCGAGGCCGATCTGGCGAAGGCGATGTTGAGCCTGCCTGCGTGCAAAGGTTTTGAGAGCGGCTCCGGCTTCGGCGGCATCCTGCTGACCGGACTGGAACACAACGACGCCTTCCGCGCGAAGGACGGAAAAGTTTTCACGACCACGAACCGTTCCGGCGGCATCCAGGGCGGCATCTCGAACGGCGAGACGATTTTTTTCCGCACCGCGTTCAAGCCCGTCGCCACCGTCATGCACGCGCAGGACACGGTGACGGAACAGTTCAAGAACACCACGCTCAAGGGCCGCGGCCGCCACGACCCGTGCGTGCTGCCGCGCGCCGTGCCGATGGTCGAGGCGATGACCGCGCTCGTCCTTGTGGATCACGCGCTGCGGCAGAAGGCGCAGTGCGGCTGATTTATGAAAGCGGCAAGAACAATTTGGCCTGTTTTGTTGATGGTCGCCGGGATGGCTTGTTGGCTGGCGATTCGACAAGCGCCACAGCCACCGCAAGCGCGGATCAAAATCGAGAATGATGTCGATGATGCTTCCAGCCGTTCCGTTCCCACTGCGAGTTGTTGCAGCTACGATCCATACTTCATCCCGGAAAACCGATGTGATCATATTTTAATTCTAGCGGGCAAACTGAATTGACTTAAACCTATTGAAACTGTTGCGCCGCATTTTACCCTTTTGATTTATGGCTGAAAAACATCTCAACGAACTGCCCCCCGACCTGCGCCGGCTGTTTGCCAAGGCGGCCGAAGCCGCCCAGCGCGAAAACTTCGACTACGCCACCACGCTGTTCTGCCAGGTGCTGAAAACCGAGCCGGGATTGTTTGATGCCCGCAAGGCGCTGCGCTCGGCGCAGACCCGGCGGTCGGCGGGCGACAACAAGGGTTTTTTCAAGAAGATGATGAGCAGCACGGGTTCCTCGCCGCAGATCATGAAGGCGAAGATGGCGCTGGGCAAAAATCCCGCCGACGCCATGGCCATCGCCGAGGAGGTGCTCAACGCCGACGCGAACAACCCTTCCGCCCATCGCATCATCGTGGACGCCGCGCACGCGCTGGAAATGCCGCAGACCGCCCTGTTGTCCATCGAGACCATGGTGCGGCTCGCGCCCAAGGACAAGCAGCTCGTCATCGAGTTCGCCAACGCCGTGGCCGAGACCGGCGCGAAGGCCGACCTGGCCGAGCAGTTTCTGGACGAGCTCATCCGCACCTCGCCCTACGATCCGGATTTGATGCAGGCGCAGAAAAACCTTTCCGCGCACAAGCTCCTCGACGAGGGCGGCTACAACGCCCTCGCCGACGGCAAAGGCTCCTTCCGCGACGTCTTGAAAAACAAGGAGGAGGCCGTCTCGCTGGAACAGGAGAAGCGCGTGCAGAAATCCGAGGACGTGACCCAGCGCCTCATCGGCGAATACGAGACGCGCCTGCCCAACGAGCCGGACAACCTCAAGCTGATCCGATCGCTCGCCGAGCTTTACACGCAGAAGGCGCGGTTCGATGAGGCGCTCGCGCTTTACGAGCGCATCAAGCAGACCGGCATGGCCGGCGACGCCACGCTCGACCGCGCGGTGGCGGACGTGACGCTGCGGAAGTTTGACGCGCGCATCGCGCAGTTAAATCCGTTCGATGCCGACCATGCGGAAAAAGTCGCGGCCGTCAATGCCGAGAAGGCCGAATACCAGCTTGCCGAATGTCAGCAGCGCACGGGCAAATACCCGACCGACCTGGCCATCAAGTTCGAGCTGGGCGTGCTGTATTTCAAGGCCGGCAAAATCGGCGAGGCCACGGCGGAATTTCAGAAGGCGCAGGGCAACCCTAACAAGCGCCTCGCCGCCATGAGCTATCTCGCGCAATGTTTCGCAAAGCGGAACATGAACGATTCCGCCGTGCGCACCCTCCAGAACGCCATCAAGGAAAAGCCCGGCTTCGACGAGGAGAAGAAAGACCTCATCTACAACCTCGGCTGCGTCTATGAGAAGATGGGCAAGAAAGCCGAGGCCATCGAGCAGTTCCTCATCATCTACGAAGCCGACGTGACCTACCGCGACGTCGGCAAGAAGGTGGACGACTATTACGCCGGGCAGTGAACCGTTCAGGATTTGCAGCCTATCAAGCTGTTAGGCAGTGGTATTATCATTTCTGAATCCTGATTGTGTAGTCTTCTTTGGCTTGAGAATAAGCATTATAAACCAAAGTCCAGACATAAACATGGTAATCATTTGTCCAAGAGGAACCATCAATCCTGTAAGATATGATTGTGTAATTTGTGACCGTCTGTCCTCCTGCGGAAATATTATGTAAAGTCAAACGGTCATCATGAAAATTCACTGTGGCATTCCCTGCTGCATCGCTTGTAACATCACGGGGCGAACCTGAAGACATCCACAATGGCGAACCGAAGGGAATCGGCACAAGATAACGCCAGCCATATTCGGAAAACTGCAAATGCACACCAACTTGAGCTACACCGTTTGTATCCTCAATCCGCAATACTATTGTCGTTGGATGTCGTGACTTCTTCTCAAGAGGCTGGAAGAAACAGCAGCCACTAATCCCGACGAAGAATGCAAGTAGCAATAAACCGGTGATTGTTTTCATAACACGCATAGCCGCCTAACAATTACTAGGCCGCAGCCTTTGTGGCCTATCATGTTTCATGGATTTCAGGTTGCGTTGGACGCAAAGTATTATGAAGCATCTTTAGCCATCAAATCCGCTTCTCGTCGGCATCCAGCAGATCCACAAAACATTTGATGTCGTCGCGGTGGGCGATGCCCGCCTGTTCCTTTCGCATCTTCAGCCGGGCAACGGCGGCGGCGTCCTCCGCGAGCGGGCGGCTCAAGACATCCTGCCAGTGCGCGGCCTTTTCGCCGGCGGTGCGCTTCACATTTTTCCGCACCCAGTCGCACACCTCGCCGTCGGTGAGGGAATTTTTCACGACCTCGACAAATTGTTCATGCGTCACGCCGGCGGCCTTGAGCCAGAAACCGTCAAACGCCTTGCCGAGATTTTCCTGATAGTCGGCGTGCAGCTTGCCCGCGAGGTGCAGGCGGATTTTGTCAACGTAGCGCGGCAGGTAATGCCAGCCGTCCATGGTTTCGCGCGGGCTGCGGGGATAGATGATTTCGCTCATGGGAAAATCATCCTGCAACCCGCGAAAAAATCAACCACAGATAACCACAGATGGACACAGATTGGATTTTGCAGGTAGGGCGCGTCACTCCCGTGCGCGCCGTCATGGCCTGACAGCGGGCGGCGCGCACGGAGTGACGCGCCCTACCATTTAATTTTCATCTGGGTTTCATCTGTGCCAAGCTGTGGCCGGTAAAACGCATGAGCAAACCGGCCAAATCACAGTGGGACTTCGGCGAGCTGTTCCCGGCGGGAGAAACGCGCAAGGTGCTTTCCGTCTGGGAACTCACGGCGGACATCAAGCGGCTGCTGGAGAAACAAGTCGGCTCCGTCTGGGTCAGCGGCGAGATTACCAACCTGCGCGCCCAAAGCTCCGGCCACGTTTATTTCACGTTGAAAGATGTCGCGGCGCAACTGGGCTGCGTGCTGTTTCGCGGCACGGCGGCGGCGCAAAAAAACCTGCTGGCGGACGGACAGAAAGTTTTGCTGCAAGGCGACGTGACGGTCTATGAGGCGCGCGGGCAATACCAGCTCATCGTCCGCGAAGTGGAGTTGCAAGGCGTCGGCGCGCTGCAAATCGCGTTTGAAAAACTGAAACAGAAACTCGCGGCGGAAGGCCTGTTCGCCCAGGAACGCAAACGCGCGCTGCCGGAATTTCCGCAGCGCATCGGCCTCGTGACCTCGCCCACCGGCGCGGCCATCCGCGACGTGCTGCACGTCATCCGGCGGCGGCAGCCGGGCTTGGAAATCATCCTCGCGCCCTGCCGCGTGCAAGGCGACGGCGCGGCGAAGGAAATTTCTGAAGCCGTTGAATTGTTAAATCGTTACAGCGTTGAATCGGCTTCGATTCAACAATTCAACAATTCAACGAATCTCGACTTGATTTTGGTCACGCGCGGCGGCGGGTCGCTGGAAGATTTGTGGGCGTTCAACGAAGAAGCCGTCGCGCGGGCGATTTTTGAATCGGCGATTCCGGTCGTGTCCGCCGTCGGGCACGAGATTGATTTCACCATCGCGGATTTTGTGGCGGACGTGCGCGCGGCCACGCCGAGCGCGGCGGCGGAAATCATCACGGAAGGCGTGTTTGCCAGCCGCGAGTTTGTCGGCGATGCGCCGGCTTTGCTGCAACGGGCGGCACGGCGCAGGCTGGATCGCGAAATTGAAAATTTTGGTTCGCTCGCCGGGCGTTTGGGGCGGCTGCATCCGCGCCGGAAGCTGAACGATTCGTTGCAGCGGCTGGATGATTTGCAGTCCGGCCTGCTGCGCGGTTTGAAAACGGCAGCGCACTCGCGCAGCCTGGTTTTCGAAAATCTCGCCGGCAGATTTTTACGCGCGAAGCCTTTGCTGGCTTTGAAAGCGCGGCGGGAAACCTTGCGCCAGTTGGAAAAGCGCCTGCATTTGCTCGGCCCGGAGCAGGTGCTGGCGCGCGGCTATTCCATCACCACGGACGCGGCGACGGGCAAGGTGCTGCGCGTGGCGGCGAATCTCAAGCCCGGCCAAAAGGTGAAAACGCGGTTGACAGACGGCGAATTTTCAAGCCGCGTGGGGCCGTGAGCGCCTTTCTCCAAGCTGGACGCGGCTAGGGTTTTTCCCTATTGTTTTCCCATGTCAAAACCAGCCAAGGCCGGGGACGCGGCCAAGGGCGGCGTGCCGTTTGAAGAGGCCCTCAAAAAACTTGAGGGTGTCGTGGACTCCATGGAGGCGGATGATCTGCCGCTGGAAACCCTGCTTGCCAAATATGAAGAGGGCGCGCGGCTGGTGAAACTCTGCCAGGAAAAACTCGCCGAGGCGGAGGTGAAAATCCAGCAGCTCGAAAAGACCGCAGCGGGCGAAATCAAATTGAAGCCGTTTGAAACGGAAGCAGAAGCGTGATTCGTTGAATTGTTAAATCGTTGAATCGTAAAACGACACCCGCAGTTCCCGATTCAACGATTTAACCATTCAACAATTTAACCAAAATATGAGCCGATACTTGGACATGGTGGACGGACCGGAGCACGTCAAAAAGCTCACGGTGCCGCAATTGCAGGAGCTCGCCGGCGAAATCCGCACCGAGCTGATCGAGGGCCTCGCCAAGGGCGGCGGCCATCTCGGCCCGAACCTCGGCGTCGTCGAGCTGTCCATCGCGCTGCACAAGGTTTTTTCCACCCCGAAGGACAAATTCGTCTGGGACGTGAGCCATCAGGTCTATGTCCACAAGATTTTGACCGGGCGGAAAAACCGTTTCCGCACCATCCGCCAGACGGACGGCCTGAACGGCTTTGCGCTCCGCACGGAAAGCGAACACGACAGTTTTGGCGCGGGCCACGCGGGCACGGCGCTCTCCGCCGCGCTGGGCATGGCGGCGGCGCGCGACAAGCGCGGCACGGACGAAAACGTCGTCTGCATCTTCGGCGACGCGGCGCTGACCAACGGCATTTCCTTCGAGGCGATGAACAACGTCGGCCACACGACGAAAAAATTCATCGGCATCCTCAACGACAACGAATGGAGCATCGCCAAGAACGTCGGCGCGATTTCCGGCTACCTCAACAAGCTCATCACCAATCCGCGCTACAACCAGCTCGCGAAGGATTTTGAAAACTTCGTCCGCCGTTTCCCGAAAGGCGACATCGCGCTGAAACTCGCGCACCGCGCCGAGGGCGGCTTCAAGGGCGCGCTCACCGGCGTCGGCTTGAAGCCGACCACCAGCCTCGTCGAATCCGACGGACGCGGCGGCCACGGCTCGCCGGTTCTCTTTGAGGAAATGGGTTTGCGCTATCTCGGCCCGATTGACGGACACGATTTGCCGCTGCTCATCAGCACGCTGGAATTTGCCAAGACCTGCGACCATCCCATCGTCATCCACGTTTTGACGCAGAAGGGCAAGGGCTACGAAGCCGCGCTGAAACAGCCGGAGAAATTCCACGGCCTCGGGCCTTACAACGCGCAGACCGGCGAAACCGCGCCCGCCAAGCCCGGCACGCCGCCGATGTATCAGGACGTGATGGGCCAGACCTGCGTCAAGCTCGCCAAGAAAAACCACGCCGTCGTCGGCCTCACCGCCGCCATGCCCAGCGGCACCGGCATGAAGCATCTGGAAAAGGCGATGCCGGAGCGCTATTACGACGTCGGCATCGCCGAGGAACACGGCGTCATCTTTGCCGCCGGCATGGCGACGATGGGCTTGCGTCCCATCGTGGCAATTTATTCCAGCTTCCTCCAGCGCGCCTACGACTGCATTCATCACGATGTTTGTTTGCAGGATCTGCCGGTGATTTTCTGCATGGATCGCGCCGGCCTTTCCGCCAACGACGGTCCGACGCACCACGGCATTTTCGACATTTCCTATCTGCGCTGTTTCCCGAACGTCATCGCGATGGCACCGGCCAACGAGGACGAACTCGCGGACATGATGTTCACCGCCACGACCATCAATCATCCGACGTTCATCCGCTACCCGCGCGGCGCGGCGGAAGGCGTGCCGGTGAAGGACGAGCCGGCGCTCATCGAAGTGGGCAAGGCCATCGTGCAGCAGAATTTCGCCAACAACGGCGGGCGCAAAGTCGCGCTGTTCGGCCTGGGGCCGATGAACGCCATCGCCAAGAAGGCCGCCGCGCAGCTCATCGGGGACGGCTACGATGTCGCCGTCATCAACCCGCGTTTCACCAAGCCGATTGACGCGGCGGTGCATGGGCAGTTCGGGCGCGAGGCGGATTTGATTGTGACGCTGGAAGACCACGTCCTCATGGGCGGCTACGGCTCGGCGGTGCTGGAACTGTTCAGCGAGCAGGCCGTGAAGACGGCCGTCGTGCGCATCGGCTGGCCGGATCAGTTCATTGAGCACGCCACCACGCAGGACGAACTGCGCAACAAATATGGCCTGTCCGTCGCGAACACCGTCGCCAAGGTGAAATCCTATTTCGGCGACACGACTTCCGCGACGAAGCTGGTGGGCGGGGCGTAATAACTTCCTGTGAAAATTCTCAATCTTGATCACATCGAGCAGCGACAAGGAAATGAGTGTTTTAGCTCTGGTGACAATAATTTAGATTTTTCTTTGGAGGATTTTTGGAGCTGGAGTTATTCCGACCTTCTAAACAATGTCACGCGCGGCTGCTTGGCAGAATTTATTGTGGCGAAAGCTTTGGGTGTCGAATTAGAGGTCAGAAATCCTTGGGCTACTTACGACCTTGATGCTAAAACTGAATCCGAAGAACCTGTAAAAGTCGAAGTTAAATCTGCCGCCTATCTTCAAAGTTGGGAACAAGACAAGTCTTCGACAATCAAATTCGATATTGAGAAATCTCAAAAGTTGAATTTTGAAAAAGGAATATATGAAGGTGAACCACAAAGACACGCCGACGTTTATGTGTTTGCTTTGTTGAAAGAAGAAGCTGACAAGAAAAAAGCCAGCCGCTTGGATGTCGGTTTATGGGATTTTTATGTGGTTCCAACTTTTCGCCTAGATAATCGAACGCGCAGTCAGGAATCCATAACGCTGAATTCACTAAAAAACGAAGACGGAATTAAAGCTGTGGCTGTAAGTTTCGATTGCCTGAGAAAAGCGGTGTCAATAGCAGCAGCGGAGCAGGCAACTTTCCAGAAAAATAAAATCCAGTAATAGCCAACGTGGTCTTTTGAGACGGCCACTTGGAATCTCCGACGCTGGCCTTTCTGTTTGCCGACACCAGCGCCGCCGCCCTCCGCCGCTGGAACCGCGACCACCAGCCCCACCGCGAACGGCTGTCGCCGTAGCGGGAATCCCAACGGGATTCAAATCATTCAGCCCAGCGTTGACGCGCAGCGGCTACGCTGGGTTCGCGGCAAAAAAATCAAACAACCCCAACGGGGTTGCATCATTCGGGTCAATGGATTCAACCCTTTTAGGGTTGGTTATTCTTTTCCTGATTACCCGGCGTAGGCCGATTTCATCGGCCAACACCGGGCTGAATGATTCAATCCCGTTGGGATTGGGGACGGCCACGTTGATTCGCCGCCGCCGGTCTTTCGGTCTGCCGCCCGCGCCGTGTCCGCCGCCGGCAGATTATTTCCCCCCGCCCCAGAAGGCCTTGGATTCTTCCGTGCGCTGCTTGACCTTGAGCTGGCCGAGAATCGCGTGCCAGCCGATGTAGATCTTGTGCCACTGGGTTTCGAGGCCGCGCAGCGCGCCTTCGCTCATCTCGCCCAGGGCGCGCAGCGACGGGGCGTTGGTGATGAGGCCGTGGATCTCCTCGCGCGTGGGCGACTGGACCTCGATGCTGGCATAAATCAGCTCCAGCTCCTGCACGATGATGCTCTTAATCTCGAGAAAATGGTTGTCGTCCGCCGGGCCGAACTTTTTGGCGCGGGCGAGCGAGATGAAATGGTTGAACTGCTTCCAGCATTCGATGTGCGTCTCGATCTGGGTGACGAGCTGGTTGATGTCCTTGGAGGTCATGGGCGTGAACGGGTTGGCGTCGCGAACAACGCGGTTTGGGGGAACAGGAAAATGATCGCGCCGCCGCGCAGCTCGCGGGCGGTGATGTGCAGGCTGCCGAACCGCAGGCTGATCTCGGCCAGCGGCATCTGCGCCGCGCGCGCCTCGCGGAACAGGTCCAGCACGTCGCGGCCGATCTCGATCAGGAAATTTTTCGGATACGCGGACGACACGGTGGAGGTGACGATATGGCCGTGGCGGTCCACCGTGATGGTGCCGGTGGGCAGCTGCTGCACGCCTGCGCGGCCGCGAAAAAATCTTTTTAGGAATCCCATGACGCAACGAGCTTACGGCTTTTTTCCAACAGATTGCCGCCGGCCTCGGCCGGCCAGCCGACGAGGAACAGCCGTTCCTCGCGCTCCAACACCAGCACTTGACGTTCCAAGTTCTGCCCGGTGACCTGCATGAGCGGCCCGGCCTCGAGCCGTTCGCCCAGCCGGTGGGCGATGGCGGCGGCGTGGCGCGCCCACTGGACGAGCGGCGTGATCATCTGCGTGCCGAGCGCCTCGGGCTCGCCCAGGCCGGCGGGCGGGATGGCGATGACAAAGTCCGCGCCCTCGCGCGTGAGCAGCGACAGTTTCCACATCGACTTGCGGTGCGCGGACTGCTCGACGGATTCGGGCGAGACGGGGTTGGCCTCCTCGTCCATGTCCTGCGCGGTTTCGAGCAGCAGGGCGTTGACCGGCTTGGTGATGTTCCGGGCGCGCTCCGGCTCGGCGGGCAAATTTTCAAACGTGCCGGATTTCCACGAAAGAATCCGCCGGAACGCCGCCTCGCCGCGCGCGCCCTCGGCCTCGGCGTCAATCAATTCGCCGTCCTGGATCCACAGTTTCGCCACCAGCGGCCCGCGCGTGATGCGCAGCACGGACGAGCTGCGCGAGAGGCATTCCATCTGGATGATGTCCATCAAACTTTTGCTCTGGATGCCGCGAAAGCCGGGTTCGTCGTCGCGGCCGAGCAAGGATTCGAGACACTCGATGAACAGTTTTGAATCGCGCTGCATCTCCATCTTGATCCAAAAAAGATCCACGCCCAGCGCGTAGGCGCGCGAGCGGAAATCCTCGTCCTCCAGCCCGCTCAAGACGACGGTGCGCAGCTCGGGATAGCGGCGGCGGACGATGGAAAGAATCTGCAGGCCGTCAATGCGCGGCATCTTCAAGTCGCAGATCAGCAGGCGCACCGGCTCGGATTCGAGCAATGACAGCGCGCGCTTGCCGTTGTTGGCGGTGAGGATTTCCGGGCGGCTGGGCAGGGCGGCGAGCATTTCCCGGCCCAGGGTGAGCCAGTCGTTGTCGTCGTCCAGAAGCAGGATTTTATGTCGTTTTTCCATCGTCGTCCCGCGCTACGGCTAACCGCACGGCGGGCGAAACTCAAGCGTTAATCTCCGGTCGCCAAATATAAGCAAGCCGCGTTCCGCACGGCCAGCCGATTTTTTGGGCGCAAATTTGGACAACTTAACCGTCCGCAGTCCCGTCGTGGGACAAAAAGCGGAATAAATCATTTCCGCCCGCCGTGGCGTGAATTTTGCTTGAAGCTGTCCGCCCATTGGAAGGTTGACAGGGCGGACTCAAAAAACGAAAGTCATGTCGAACATGGTCAAATCAAGATTTGCCGGTTTGTTGCGCGGCATCCTGCGCCGGATGGATTCGTCCGACGCGGAATCCGCGCCGGTGTCGCGCCCGGTTGTTGCCGCCGCGCCCGCCGCGCCCATCGCGGCGACCAGCGCCGCCGCGCCGCCGCCGTTCCTGGCCGCAAGCATGCCGCCGAACGCGAACGAGATCGCCGTGCCGCTCGCGCCCATCATCGCCGGCCTGCCGCCGGAGCTGCGCGGAAAAATCGTGGCCGTGCCGCCCGGCCTCGCCATCAACCTGCCCGTCGAGACGGTCACGGCGCAGCTCGCGTTCGGCGCGGTGAAAATCACCTTCGGCGAACTCCGCCAGCTCGCGCCCGCCGCCTTCGTCAATTCCGGCGGCGAGCATGACAATAAAATGATCAGCCTGCCGCTGGGCGAAATTCTCTCACGCCTGAATCCCGCGCTGCTCGCGCGCCGCACCGGCCCGAAGGTGGAAGTGGCCGCCGATGTCAACGGCCCGTTTGGCGGACGCGGCGCCGGCGTCGCGTTCACCACGCAGCCGCTCAAGGCGCCCGCGCCCAAGCCGGCTCCGGTTCCAATTTCCGCGCCCGCACCGGCACCCGCGCCTTTGCGGATGAACCCGCCGGTCGTTGCGTCTGCGCCGATTGCCTTCACGCCGCCGCCGCCGGTCCAGCGCGCGGTTCCGCCGGCGCCGGTTTTCCCGGTCATTTCCGCTGCGCCCGTTCCCGCGTCCGCGCCTGCCGCGCCGCGCCGGGAACCCGCGCAGCCGACGATTTTTGCCTCGCTCTGGGATTTGGCGGAACACTGGCCGGAGGAATTGAAGAATGAAATTTCCCAGTCCGCGTTGGCCAATGTGAGCGTGCCGCTCGCGGGCAATCTGGTGGAGGCCGGCTTGAAGCGCGGCCGCGTGACGATGGCGTGGAAGCAACTGCGCACGCTGGCCAAGCCCAGCTCGCCGGCGTCGCCAAACGACAACGTGGAACTGGACCTGCCGCTGAAGGTGATCGCGCCGATGTTTTTCGCCGCGCAGAAAAGCTTGCAGGGCGCGCGCGTGAAGGCGGCGGTGTCGGCGGAAATCCCGAATTTGTTTTTCGGCTTCCCGCAGGCCGCGCCGGAGCCGCCGGCGGTCGCGCCCAGGCCCGTTGAGAAAAAATCTGCGGACACGAATTTCTACGTCTGGGGCGACAGCGGCGAAGCGCCGAAGTCGGCGGATAATCCGTTCGCGCCGCCGCCGATGCCGCAGACGGATTTCACGCATCGCTTTGCTTCGCCGAAGGACGTGGTCGCGCGCGCGGTCGAGCTGCCGGGCGTGGTCGGCGCGGTGGTGACGTTGCCGGACGGTTTGCGCGTGGCGGGCGAGGTGCCGGCGGAGTTCAACGCGGACACGCTGGCGGCGTTCATCCCGCAGATTTTTGAGCGGATGAACCAGAGCGCGAAAGAGCTGCGGATGGGCGCGCTGAACAATGTGAGCTTTACGGTGGGCAACGTGCCGTGGCGGATTTTCCGCGTGAACGCGGTGTATTTCGCGGCGTTCGGCCGCGCGGGCGAGGCGCTGCCGGCGGCGCAGCTCGCCGCGTTGTCGGGGGAACTGGACCGGAAACGGAACCAATAATTTATGGCCATCATCAATCAGGCGACGAAAGAGTTGCAGGTAAAAATCGTCTATTACGGCCCGGCGATGGGCGGCAAGACGACGAATCTCGTGCAGGTTCACGACCACGTCCAGACGACGGCGGGCAACAAGGGCAAGCTCGTCTCGCTGGCGACGAGCTCGGACCGCACGCTGTTTTTTGATTTCCTGCCGATCGAGGCGATGACGATCAAGGGCTTCAAGACGAAGTTCCAGCTTTACACCGTGCCGGGCCAGGTGATTTACAACACGACGCGGCAACTGGTATTGCGTGGCGTGGACGGCATCGTGTTCGTCGCGGATTCGCAATACGAAAAAATGCCGGAGAACGTCGAGAGCTTTCAAAACCTCGTGGACAATTTGAATTCGCTTAAATTGAACCTCGCGGAGATTCCCTACGTTTTGCAATACAACAAGCGCGATCTGCCGAACGCCGCGCCGACGGAATATTTGGACTACCTGCTCAACAACCGCGACGTGCAGGTTCCGTCATTCTCGGCCACGGCGCACAAATGCGAGGGCGTCTTCGAGACGCTGAACATGATCACGCGGATGCTGCTCCAAAAATACCTCAACCAAGGCGCGCCGCAGTCCGCCTGATATGCCCACGCTGCCACAGCTCATCGAGGAGGACATCCAGCGGCTCGACGAGACGCTGCGGGAGTTCAACGCGCAGACCGACGCGACGACGTCGCTGGTCATTGACAAGGGCGGTTTCCTCATCGCGCACCATGGCGACGACAAGCAATTTGACCTGACGACCATCGGCGCGCTGGCGTCCGGGGCGTTCATGGCGAACCAGACCATCGCGGGTTTGGTGAACGAAAAAAACTTTGACAGCATCTACCAGCAGGGTGAAAAATTCTCCATGTTTGTCATCAACGTGGACGAGCATTGCATGCTGGCGGTCATTTTCATGCAGCACACCGGCGTGGGCGTGGTGAAATTCTACGCCGGCGCGGCGGTCAAGAAAATTGCGCGGCAGCTCGCGCTCGCGCAGGAGCGCAGCCCGCAGGCGGGGCTCGACCTCTCGGCGCTGAACGCGACGAACCCGCAGGATTTTTTCCGAAAAAAGGCGGCGTGAATTAAATTATGAAGACGATCCATGAATTCGACCAGTTGCTGTCGGCCATGATCAAAAGCTTTGACGGCATTTCCGACCTGCTGTTTGTGGCCGGCCAGAAGCCGCAGGTGGAGGCGCACGGCGTGCTGGAAACGCCGGCGCTCAACCCGCCCGAACCGGTGCTGACCGGCGAGCGCATTGAGCGCATGGCCCGCCTGATCCTCAACGACAACGCCAAGCTGCTGGCCGACCTGTCGGCGCACGGGTCGTGCGACTGCAGCCATCCCTTGAGCGACACCTGCCGGTTCCGGGTGAACATCTACCGCCAGAACGGAACCTACGCGATGGTGCTGCGCCGGCTGCAACCGTTGGTGCCGACGATGGACAAGCTCGGCCTGCCGCCCGCGTTCAACGAAATCGTCAAGGAAAAGAACGGCCTCGTGTTCGTCACCGGCGGCTCGGGCAACGGCAAGAGCACCACGCTCGCCGCGCTGCTGAACGAGATCAACCGCGACTGCAAGGTTCACGTCGTCACGCTGGAGGATCCGGTGGAATTTTTGCACCCGCAGCTGAACTCCACCTTCAGCCAGCGCGAGATGGGGCGGGATTTTTTCAGTTTCCCCGACGGGCTGCGCGCCGCGCTGCGGCAGGCGCCCAAGGTGATTTTCGTCGGCGAGATCCGCGACCGCGAGACGATGGAGATTGCGCTCATCGCCGGCGAGACCGGCCACCTGGTGTTCAGCACGCTGCACACCATCAGCGCCGACCAGACCATTTATCGCATCCTCGGTATGTTCACCAAGGACGAGGAACAGCAGGTGCGCAAGCGGCTGTCGGTCTCCCTGCGCTACATCGTCGGCCAGCGGCTCGTGCCAAAAAAAAATGGCGGACGGCTGCTCGTCACCGAACTCATGGGCAGCAGCCTGCGCACGCGCGAGGCCATTGAGCTGGGCGAGGGGGAAAACCGCCGCCTGCACGACATCATCGAGTCCGCCAGCAACGCCGGCTGGCACAGCTTTGA
>Ga0316226_1000391_pt1 | contig 60365 bp, 52 predicted proteins | sample TBH18017metaG_FD_206009 | JGI IMG/M metagenome (GOLD analysis project Ga0316226, IMG submission 206009) | Freshwater microbial communities from Trout Bog Lake, Wisconsin, USA - TBH18017 | ecosystem: Environmental > Aquatic > Freshwater > Lake > Hypolimnion/Profundal zone | place: USA: Wisconsin...
ACAGTTTCCGTTATCAATATCCTGACAATCCAGCCACCCTGGTGGATCAGGCTGTGCCAAAGTTCAGTGAAACCTATCAGACAGTGTCTGTGCAACCTTATGTTGAATATGAATTTAAGGTAACACCGGATTTGAAAGTAACCCCGGGCGTAAAATACGCTTCCTATCATCAAAGTTTTGTTCATCTGGCGGATAACGGCGGTGCAGTCGGGAATTTGAATGGTGCTGCCAGCGTAACAAATTCGATCACTTACACCGATGTATTGCCATCCTTTGATGTGCACTACCAGTTGCGTCCAAACTGGGCTAGCTATTTTCAATATGCCAAGGGTGATCAGATTCCTTCAACCAGTGTTTTCGACGTTAAAAATGCAGTGGTTGCAACCCCGCCTAAGGCAACAAAATCTGCAACTACTCAGATAGGCTCGGTATGGAAGTCTGACAAATATACGCTAGATGTGGACTTGTATCATACAAAACTGGATAACCCGTATTCACAAACGACAGACCTGTCAGGGAATCCTGTGTTTACGCTGAACGGCAGTCAAATCAATCAGGGTATTGAAGCCGAAGGCACTATTGTATTGGGTAGTGGCTTTAGTCTTTACGGCAATGCAACTTACGGCAGTGCAAAGTACGATACCGGTTTGTGGGTAGCGGGCGCACCTAAAGATACAGAAACACTGGGTCTGACCTACAAGATGCATGACTGGAATGTGGGCGGTTTTGCCAAGCGCGTAGGCCAAATGTATAACGACAATGGTGGTACCCATCAAGCGTTCCTGCTGGCCCCGGTTACAGTGACGAATTTGTTCGTCAACTATCAACTCAAAAACCCGCTAGCGAGTACTAAGTTGGCGACAATTCAGTTTGATGTTAATAATCTGTTAAATAAGCATAGTATTACCAGTGTGGCAGCAGCAGGAACAAGCACGAGTTCAAGTGCGGCCCCATCAAATGCGGATCTGTTAGCCGTGTTGCCTGCCCGTAGCATGAATGTCACACTGAAGCTTGATTTCTGATAAGCTAACTGTAATATAACCTGCTACAACACCAAAACCCGCCATGAAGGCGGGTTTTGCTTTGTCAGGCTGGCGCTTTGTCATACTTTTGAAATATTTCTGTCATAAAATACTATTTTCTATGCTGTGTAAACTTTAGCTATGACCATTCTGCTGGTTGAAGATGATCCCATGGTAGGGACAAGTTTGATCCGGGCGCTTAATGATGCTGGAATGATGGTTGACTGGATCAAAGACGGAGCTCAGGGTGAAGTTGCAATTGTCTCCGGCAGCTATAGTCTTGTGCTGCTTGATTTAGGACTGCCGTTAAAATCCGGGCTGGAGGTTTTAAAATCGATACGCGAGGCCGGAAATAAAACCCCGGTTTTTATTATCACTGCACGGGAAAAGATAGACGATCTTGAATCCGGGCTTGATATGGGTGGAGATGATTACATTATCAAGCCATTCAGCCTGAAGGTACTACTGGCAAGAATTCATAGAATACTACGCAGACATGGCAAGGAGAAGGTGTCCGTACTAAGTAACGGTGAGATTGCCATCAACTTGATGAGCTATAAAGCAAGCTATCGTGGCATAACGCAGTTGCTGACGTTCAAGGAATTGGCCTTGCTACAGGCGCTGATCGAACATCCCGGCTTAATCCTTTCGCGAACTCAACTTGAAACGCATTTGTATAGCGGGATACAGTTGGTAGATAGCAATGTGGTTGAAGTATTGATTCACGCCTTGCGCAAAAAATTTGATCCTCAAATTATCCGCAACGTACGGGGTATCGGCTGGATGGTTGTCAATCACACTTTATGTTCTCATTAAAAAAACAACTCATAGGCTGGTCAATCGGGCTGTTGGCGGTAATAGGAGTATGTGCGGGCAGTTTTTCCTATTTTCAGGCTCAAAAAGTCGCAAGTATTTTTCTCGATCATCAGTTGCGTCTGGTTGCCGGTAGTGTCGACGAAGGATCGCAACTGCCGGCTATGCAAGCCAAGTTTCTGACAGCAAACAAGGATGAACAGAAAAATGGCTTTGTTATTCAAGTTTCCCTTGCCAGGGAGCTGGCGCACTCGTCCCGCCCGGATTTCGACCTTCCTCTGGCGCGTTTTACCGGCTACTCAGATGTGTTATTCGGAGGCGAAACATGGCGTGCATATACTATCGTTTATGCTGATCGCACTGTGCAGGTTTCACAATCTGATCTGGTGCGTAGTGAAATAGCCAATGATGCAGCATTGAGTTCGGTACTGCCGATTGCCGTGTTGTTTCCCCTGTCATGGATACTGGTGGTATTCGGTGCGGGACGTATTTTGAAGCCATTGGAGGATGTAACGCAAGCTGTCACGCTAAGAGATGCGGCCAGCCTGTCTCCGCTTGCTATCCGAAGTATGCCGACAGAAGTGGCCCCGCTGATTACCGAGATCAATGGCTTGTTTGAGCGTATTCATCAGTCCATTGAATCGCAACGTCATTTTGTTCTGGATGCGGCACATGAATTGCGAAATCCGCTTGCTGCGCTACAGTTGCAAATTGAGAGTTTGACACATAGTCACTCGCCGGATGATCTGGACATTCGCGTCCAGGCGTTAAGAGCAGGGATCTTGCGGGCGTCGCATATTGTCAGCCAGTTGTTAAAGCTGGCCCGTCTGGATGCAAAAGTTGAGCGGATGAAATATCAATTTGATTTAAGCGAGCTGACGAAGTCTTGCCTGAGTTCGTTTATTCCCGTTGCTGAAAACCGGCATATTGATCTTGGCATGCTGTGCGAGCAACCGGCGATGATTTTAGCAAGCAAAGATGAGCTGCGAACTTTATTCGATAACCTTCTGGACAATGCTATTCGCTATACGCAATGCGGGGGTCAGATTGATGTCAGTGTCGAGGTTGCAGGAGAAAAAGCCATTGTCACTATTATGGATAACGGTCCCGGTATTCCGGAGGCTTTGCTGTCGCGTGTTTTCGATCGTTTTTTTCGTGTAGGCAACGATAAAACCGAGGGAAGCGGCATAGGACTGGCCATCGTGAATTCAATCGCCGCGCGTGAATCCGCCGAGCTAAAATTGGCCAACAGGCAGGATACACATGGTCTTATCGCGATGGTCTCTTTTAATCTCCTGAAGGCGAACTTTGTAATCGAGCACTTTGAACTGTAACAAAAAGTTCATCTTTGTTTCACATTGAGATAAGTCTCAGCGTTTATTCTATCGGACAGTGATAGTTACAGCCTTAATGTGCTTTATTTGATTTCGATGTTAATCAAATTCCTCAGGAGAAAAAAATGCAAGTTGGATTTAATTTTAAAATGAAACAACTGGCTCAGTTGATATTGAGCGGCGCGTTGATTGTTACGGCTCAGGCATCACAGGCTCAGGTAGCTGTTGATCTGGGTGCGGTGCAAAGCAGCGCTGGCGTGAGTGATGCACCGGAAAAAAATAAGGATTCCGCGAGTTATCAGGCGCCCACTCAGGGCTCCTTGATTGCTACCCAGCCGCAGTCTATTATCAGTGAGCAATACATCCAGCACAATGCCTCTGCTACGGCAAACTTTACCGATATCGTCAATATTGCGCCCGCGGTAAGCAGCATAGATCCCAATGGACCGGGCTTGATGGAATCACAATCGCTGACATTGCGCGGCTTTGAAGACGGGCAATTCAACGTCACCTTCGACGGTATTCCCTGGCAGGACTCTAACGACTTTACGCACCATTCCACTTCATACCTGATGGCGCACGATCTCGGTGGAATCGTTATTGATCGAGGTCCTGGCGATGCAAGCAACATCGGTATGACGACCTTCGGTGGCACCATGGCTATCAAATCCAAAAATCCTTCGACAGAAGCCTCTTTCACACCCTACACGAGCTTCGGTAGTTTCAATACGCGACTCGCAGGAGTGGAATTTGATACCGGCGTGATGAAAGATTATGGCGATGCAAGTGCCTTCATCGATTATGAAAAACTGACCTCTGATGGTTTCTTAGCCAATAACAGTTTACAACGCGACAACCTGTTCGCCAAGTTAGTCAAACCCGTATCTGATAGTACCGTGCTGACATTTGTCGCTATGCATAACAGTCTTCATCAAAATACATCGGCTAACAATGGCGGCGTATCGCTTGCGTATATGCAAAAGTATGGTTACAACGCCGGATTGATCAATGATCCTACCAGTCAGTCCTATCTTGGCTACAACTATGACGACATCAGGTCGGACATGGAATATTTTGACATTACGACCCAGCAGGGCGACTGGACGATAGACAATAAGGTCTATACCTATGCCTATTATCACAACGGTTTTCAAGGTAATGACGTAGGCGGGACTAACCAAGTCAGCTCGAATCCAGCAGTAAACGGTAACGGCACAGCTTACGGAGCGAATAATGTACCAGGCTCTCCAATCGTGCAAAACTACAGATCATGGGGTGATACGCTGAAAACATCGACGCCGATGGGTTCGGGCAAAATAGATTTAGGTATTTGGTTTGATCATCAAAGCAACTACCGTGTTGCATATGGTTCGGATTTGACCTTGAATGGCGCTTTAGACCCGAACGCAGGTTACGGCAGGATAATCAATGATACGCTAACGACCATACAGCCCTACGCCCAGTACGAATGGAAGGTCACTAATGCGTTGACGATTACGCCCGGTTTGAAATACTCGAATTTCACGCGTAGCTTTGATGCGCCCATCATGCAAGGCTGGGGTGGTCTTCCGTACAACGGATCATCAACATACGCGAAGGCACTGCCTTCCCTTGATGCACATTACATGATACAGCCGAACTGGAGCGCATATGCACAATATGCGCAAGGATTCGAGGCGCCAATTATGCAGGCATTCCAGAAGCCGAATGTGGACACAAGCACAATCAAGCCAACAGAAACCGACAATTATCAGCTCGGTACAACATGGAAGGACGAGCGTCTGACCATTTCAGCCGATGCATATGAGATCGTCTCGAAAAACTGGATGCAGGGTGTGGGTATACAAAATGGCGTGTACGTGTACGGTGACGCCGGAAATGTAAACTTCAGCGGTGCTGAAGGCGAAATCACCTATAACGTCGGTAGCGGTTTCAGTTTGTATGGAAACGATGCAATCATTCGTTACGATATCAAGAACCCGGCATCATTTGCTTCTGCCAAGGTGGGTGGTAACAGTTATCAGAACGGCACTTCGCTGAACAACGTACCTAAAAATACCATGGCCGCAGGGGTGATCTATAACCGTGGACCGGTCTACGCCTCGTTGATGGCAAAAGAAACAGGCGCGCGTGCTAGCGGTCAAGACGCAAATGGCAATCCGCTGTATTTCGGCGCATATACGATTACTAACTTCAACACAAGCTATGCCCTGAATGAAATTGGTGGCTGGGGAAAGAAAGCGAGCATCGGGTTCCAAGTCAATAATATTACTAACAAAAAAGGGTTGTATGCTTCAAATGGCAACGATGCAGCCGGAAACCCGTTGTACTTTGTGATACCCACTCGCAGTTATATGCTGAGCCTGTCGGTTGGTTTGTAATTAGTCTGACTAGGTAATAAAGCTGTTTTGACAGGGAGGCACTGAGATATTTTTTCGCAAATAAATCCGTGCTCCCCCTATGTTTTCTAATTTACCTGTAGGAATATAAACACACTATTATGAATATCAATCACATTTTTGCACTGGCCAATGAATCGGGCGGCACCCTTTACCTGATGGCTTTATTGTTGCTGGTTGCGCTGACTGTCATCGTCGAGCGCAGTCGCTACCTGTCCAATATGCAGGAGGGCGGAGCTGAACTGATCAAGCGGCTCAAAGTACCGGATGCACAGATTAGTGCAATAAACTTACCTGAAAAGTTTACCCAGTTGCCACACGCGCGCCTGTTTGAGGTGCTCAAAGCAGAAGCGGATAACGTTGATAGAATCAGCCTTGACGGTCATCTCGAAGAAGTCATCATGCATGAAGTACCCGCGCTCGATCATTCGCTGTGGATGCTCGATACGGTGATTACCCTGGCACCGTTGCTGGGATTGTTCGGCACCATTATCGGTATGTTCAATGCATTTCACGTGTTAGGAGATGTGTCCAATGATCCGACCCAGGTAACCGGCGGTATTGCCGAGGCACTGTTAGCCACCGCCTCAGGATTGCTTATCGCCATGATAGGGCTGGTATTTTTTAATGCCTTATACACTCGCGTGCGCGTCATCATGCATCAGCTTGAAACGATCAAGATCATGATGCTGAACCGTTATGAGCAATCGGGCGCGCAACGCCCCTCTGAACACGTCGGCACCCTGCGGGCTCAGGCGAGGGCTTAACATGAGGTATATGACAACTCGCAAAGTGCGCATCGAGATTATTCCGATGATCGATATCATGCTGTTTCTTTTGGTTTTCTTCGCTATGCTTACCTTGCGTATGATTCCGGCGTCAGGGCATGTTACCAAACTGCCGACGAGTTCAACGGCGGTGACGATTCCGCCGGCAAAATTGCTGGTTGAAATCGGTCGGGATGGCGCTTTGCAGGTCGAAAAACGTATTCTGACTCTGGTGCAATTGACCGATTTGTTGCGTAGTCGCGACAGCAGCAAAACGGCTGTGACGATTGCCGGAAATGATACGGCTTCCTTGCAGCAGGTAATGAGCGTGATTGATGCGGTCAAGGCCGGAGGTGCCAGTGAAATTGGTCTTGCCGCACGCACGGCTAAATAATGACTACACCTACTCATCCATTACAGGCGTTTAGCCTGGCTATTTTGTTGGAAGCTATTTTGCTGCTAGGTGTTGGTGTGGTCATGGCCGGAGCTGAAAACGAAAAACCTGTGCTAAAACCTGTCACGATTACCTTGCTTAATGAAGAAAAGTTGCTTGAGAAACCGCCTGAGAAACAGCCTGAGAAGGTGCCTAAAAAACAGCCCGAACCCAAATTGGCAAAACCAAAAGTTGTCCAGCGGCAAACGCCACGACCGCCTGTCACGCCTTTGCCGGTCGAGCAAGCCTTACCTGTCGCGCAGCTGCCGACAGCGTTTACCCGGCCTGAGCCGCTACCGGTCGCGACACCGGTGCCTGATACCAGTAAGGCTAAAATAAGCAATCTATATGCAGCAAAAGTTCATGCAGCCGTGCAAGCGGCACATTATTATCCACCTGCTGCGGCGGCCTTGCGTTACTCCGGGCGTGTCAGAGTAGCGTTCCATTTGCGTGACGGTGTTCCCGCTAATCCGCAACTACTAGTGCCTAGTGGCTATGGCATCATCGACCGGGCCGCATTAAGTGCGGTGCAAAATGCGCAGTATCCTGAGCCACCTCAGGAATTACGCGGTGAAGATATGGTTTATCAGGTTTGGGTTGAATTTACGCTGCAATAGGGATTTTATGCTTAAGCAAATATTAAATAAATCCACAATTTGTCTGTTTGCAAGCCTTGTCATGATTGCTGCGCAGGCAGCGGATGGCACAGCCTATGTGGTTCTGGGGGAAAACGGGCAACAGTTGGCGAGGCTCTTGACGAGCGAGGCGCAATGTCCGTTGATACGCTTCGATGAGAGCGATGTGAGAATGGATGAGCGTGCCGCACCCGCCGCTTTGCCATTGCGCACAACACGCTCGGCAGTTACTGACTCCAAACCGTCAGTGTTTCCGTTGCGCACTTGCGAGAAACTCATCCCGCCGCAGACCCTTCATGCTTTGATTGGCAGTCAATCTTTGCCGTTGCGACCGGCAAAGATTGACCGTATTGTGGTCATTGGTGATACCGGCTGCCGGTTGAAAAAGGCGGATGGTGCCTATCAAGCCTGCAACGACAGTGCGCGCTACCCCTTTGCCCAAATAGCAGCTGCAGCTGCAAACTGGAAACCGGATTTGGTGGTGCATGTGGGCGATATGATTTATCGTGAAAATGCCTGTGCAGATGATCATCCCGGTTGCAAAGACAGTCCCTGGGGGTATGGCTGGGATGCCTGGCAGGCAGACTTCTTTGCGCCTGCGGATGTGCTGTTGAAAGCAGCACCCTGGGTAATGGTGCGTGGCAACCATGAGTCTTGTGCCAGAGCAGGACAGGGCTGGTGGCGCATGATAGATCCCCATCCCTTAGTGGCCGGGCAGGATTGTAATGATGAGAAGAATGATGATCAAGGAGATTATAGCGATCCCTATGGCATTTTTTTGGATGCGGATGCTCAGTTGATCGTCATGGATACCTCAAACACGCTCAATGGCGTCATTCCGGAGGGAGACGTTCGCCAGGACAAATACCGTGATTTGTATCGCAAAATTGATAAATTGTCGCAACAGGCGGTTTACAATATTCTGGCTAATCATCATCCGCTACTGGGCTTTGCCGCGACCCAGGACAAACAGGGCCAGGTAACGCTGCGGCCGGGTAATCAGGGTATGCAGTCTGTATTCGCTGCGATTAATCCCTTGCTACTACCACCGCGCATAGATGCCTTGCTGTCCGGCCATGTTCATCTTTGGCAGCAGGTCAGCTTTTCCAGTCCGCACCCTACGCAATTTATTGCCGGCTTCTCGGGAACCGAAGAAGATACCGTACTGATTCCTGAACACTTGCCGGCAGCTGCAACGCCGGCAGCGGGGGCCGTTGTGGAACAATTCAGCTCATGGGTTAACGGATTTGGTTTCATGACGATAGAACGCAAAGGCGCCACGCAGTGGGATGTCAAAGTATGGGATACCGACGGAGTGCTGCGCAACAGTTGCACCGTAGCCGGTAAACATTCGATTTGTGAGCAGGCACAAGTCAAATAGCTCACGCCGCTTAAGCAGCTAAAAAGGAATGGCATGGATTTTAAAATTTCATCAATAAATATACAAAATAAACAGGGTTATGGCGCAATTGCCAGAGTGCTGCACTGGGGTATGGCCTTTTTAGTCGTGCTTGCTGTTTGTGCCATCGAAGTTAAAGGACTCTTGCCGAAAGGACCGCTGCGTCACACAGTCAGTATCTGGCATTTTCAGGCGGGGCTTTGTGTACTGTTTTTGCTTTGCATCCGCATTGTATGGCGGCTGACCCATCCGGCCCCGCCCATCGTTCCACCGCTGTCCGGATTGCAGCAGCGCCTCTCCGGCATAGGCCATTTATCCCTGTATGCGCTGATGCTGATACTGCCAATTTTGGGTGTGTTAGCCCGGCAGAGCAAGGGCAATGCGGTGGATTTTCTGGGCTATATGTTGCCGGTATTGCTTGATAAGGGCAGTGGTGCAGCGTCTGTGCTCAGGAATCTTCATTCCACGCTGGGTAATGTGCTGATAGGGCTGGTAGCGATACATGTAGCACTCACATTTTACCATCATCGCATACGCAAGGATAATACCTTGCTGCGCATGTTGCGCTAAATTTCCCTCAACTGATAATTAAACGATATCAGGCACACTCAGCCTGAAAATTTTAAACTGGATATCATCATGCTTATTAAGCCTTCGACGTTGTTTTTTTGTGCTTGTTTGTTCATCAGTCCCTTCACACAGTCAGCCCCGCTATCCGGTAACGCTGTACGGCTTAATCGCTTTTCTGTCGGCGGTGAAGGCCATTGGGATTTGCTAAGCTACGACGCGAAACGCCATCATCTGTTTATCAGTCGCGCAACGCATGTTCAGGTCTTTGATACAGATAGCGGAAAACTGATCGGCGATATTCCTGACACGAAGGGGGTGCACGGCATTGCCATCGCAGAAGATCTGAATCTGGGTTTCACCAGTAACGGCATGAGTAATTCAGTGACGGTATTTGATTTAAGCACGCTGGCGGTCATTCAGACTCTGCAAATTTCCGGTGTGAATCCAGATGTCATCCTGTATGAGCCAAAGACCAGGCATATTGTGACTTTCAACGGGCTATCTGCCAATGCAACCGTGATTGATGCCATGTCCTTGAAAGAAATCGCAACGATCGCTTTACCCGGTAAACCGGAGCTTGCCGTCAGCGATGAGGCGGGTAATATTTTCGTTAATATTGAGGATAAGAATGAAATTGCGGTGATTGATAGCACTGCGAACAAAGTGTTGAAATATTTTTCACTGGGCAGCGGTGTTGAGCCTACCGGTTTAGCGCTTGATAATGCGCACCACCGGCTGTTTTCTGTTTGCGCTAACCAGAAAATGGTCATTCTGAATGCGCAGACTGGTGAGCTTATCGCCGAGCTCAAAATAGGTACCGGCCCCGATTCAGCGGCCTTTGATCCGGAGCTGGGTATTGCCTTGAGCTCAAATGGTGACGGGACGCTGACGCTGATCAAAGAGACGGACCCTGAACATTTTTCAGTGTTGCGTAATATCGCAACGCAAAAGGGCGCACGGACCATGGCTTATGATGCAACGCAACACCGGGCTTATCTTGTGACGGCTGCCTTTGGCAAAACGCCGACTGTCAGCAAAGAACAGCTCAAGCCGCGCCCCGCTATCCTAGCCAATAGTTTTACCGTATTAAGCATTTCATTGCAGCCGTAGTTCAAAACGATTTTGCGGCGGCTGAACTGTCAGCCAAGCACGGTGCCGATGCAGCCGGAGCAGCGATCAGTTCAAGCGCGAACCGGTCAGCTGCTGCCTTAGTATTTTGAAGTATTTGCAAAATACATCAGTAGCATAAAAATCATTTGCGTTTTTTAGCGATAAAAAAAGCATGCGGACGATGATTACGGGAAAATCAGCGCCAAAGTGAATGAATTGATCGTGCGCTGCGACCATCTTAAATCCCGCACGGCTAATGCCAGTCGATTGCCGCCGCAACGGGCAGAAACGCTGCTTAAGCAGGCTTTAATGTGAAGCTATTGAAATTAAAATAATTTTACTTATGCCAAGCGCTTACCAGCAAGAACTTGCTCACCTGAAACTCCGCCTTTTTTACTTCCTTTGCTGCAAATAACCAGAAGCCTGCATCGAACAACAGGTCGAAATGTATAGGCCATTTGGCATATTGTTTTGAGGTGCAATAGGCGTTATTGTTCGTGCCAAGGGGTCGCCGGGTTTCTCAAGAGGACGTGAACGGCAAGCAATCGCAAAGAGCCGAAAAGAGACATCAACTGGCCTGCAAGCAAGCGCGCCCGATGGAAATAGCAGAGGGGTCGGTGGAAAACACAGAGCACTCGGTAGCCATGGCAGAGCGCTCGGCGGAAAGCACAGAGCACTCGGTAGCCATGGCAGAGCACTCGGTGGAAATGGCAGAGCGCTCTGCGGACAACACAGAGCACTCGGCGGAAAGCACAGAGCACTCGGTAGCCATGGCAGAGCGCTCGGTGGAGAAGGCAGAGCACTCGGCGGAGAAGGCAGAGCGCTCGGTGAACAAGGCAGAGCGCTCGGTGAAAAGCACAGAGCGCTCGGCGGACAACACAGAGCACTCGGCGGAAAGCACAGAGCACTCGGTGGACAGCACAGAGCGGTTGGCAGGAATGCAACGAAGCTCGGCCGAAAACTCGAAATAGCATAAAAAGGCAGCAAAAATAAGGATTTACAATAAACAGTCTGTTAACCGTTTCCTCAATCAAGGGAGTGACCCGCATGCCGAATGCCCCTTTTATGCCGCAAAACCAGACAGGCAAACTTGAACTGCTGGAACATGTACTGCGCCGTTTGCCTCCCGGTCTCCGCATTAATGAAGTAAAAAGCGACTATCATGCCTTTGTTAGAATGATGATAGCGCATGGAGACATCAAACGGGTCACCGAGCTAATCGCTGTTGCCCATCAAAAGTGCTGGAAGAAGAAACTAAACTAAGCCGGACAGGCCAAAATAAGCACTTCACATTAGTCAGCGCCATATTGCCTTCGCTGCTGGCATTTCCAGGTGCCAACAGAATATGCTTGCAAGTGCTCATCAACCAATTTCCGAAACTCAAGCCAAAAAAATTAAGACCGTCGGCCAGGACATGAGAAAACCGGCACCGGCATGGCAAGTTGTTGCTTGCTGCCTGATGTTACGTATACATTGGTAAACTTAAAAATTACTACCCTGCGGTAATACTTTTGGCCTGGCGCACGGCTAAAACTCCTTGTGCACTCGCATGCCTATGATGGAGGCAGGTCCGCGATCCCGGTTATAAGCCGGATTGACGATATACTGGTAATTGAGCGTAAGCGCCAGGCCATCCAGCGCCTTTATCGGAAAAGTATAATAAGTTTCCAGTATTTTTTCAGAACCGTAATGCGGCAGCTGTCCATCACCGATCAAGATACCGATGCCGCCGGCTGCAAAATAGGCCCGCGCGTCAGCTGACAAGCCATTGGCAACCGCAGCCAGACCGAAATGATCATCGTGACGACCCCAGCGGTCGCCCTTCAGGGATAACCCCGCCGATAGCGAACGGTTGATTTCAGTAAATTCATAGGCCTCATAGCTGCCATCGTTGATGCTGGCACGCGCAAACACACCCAGATCGGATGCCAGTTCCTGTTCAAGGTTAAGCCCGAAACCGGAATTCGATGCTCTGTGCCTGACCAATGCGGTATCCGGCGTGCTGCCGGTTTGTCCGGCAAGTTGCAGCGCCTCCGCGTAACTGCCCATATTGCCCTGATTGATAAAAGTCAGCAGCTTGAACTTACCCGGATGGCCAGATAGCTGATGCCGCTCCTCAAATTCAGCGACCCATTCGTGCTGACTGTAAGTCGGATCCAGCACAGTGGTATTAGGAATGGTAGACAGGTCGAAGAATCCGCCCCGTACAGTCCACCAGGCTTGTGTCCACTCAAGCGCGGCACCTCGGGTAAAGCCCCAGGCATCCGCAGCATAGTCAAAGGCTCCGCTATCAACCACAGACCAGTTCAGAAAATCCACTCTCGGATCATGCGCATATGTATTGCTATCAAAGATATCCACCACAGAAAATTTCCCTATGGTCAGGATCACATTGTCGGCAGTCTGAGTGCGCGCCAACTGATTGGCTGCCGGTGCAATGCTTTGTGCTTCTCCGCCCAGATTGAAGACCTGCCGGTAAAACAGGCGGGGCAGACGCAGATAAGGCGTATAAGCACCCACTTTATAAGCTTCTCCGCTCGGAAAGCCGGCTATACCCACAGTATTGCTCAGACCAAAACCCTGATCAATTTCAGGATTAGCCCAAAGCTCTCCCGGACCTGTACGCACACCGGCAAATAGGCTCAAATCAGTGGTTGAAGCATTTTTATTAGCCGGATCAAGACTGTTTTTGCCCTGATAGGGTGAATTAAAGCTCAGCAGTGACTGGTTGACTTCGGTGAACTGCCCGTACAGTCCGGTATCCGATTGAGCCACAGGTTCAGCGATTGAGAGAGCAGTGAAACACAATCCGAACATGGCGGACAGCAAGCGCGTAAAAATAAAGGGGGTAGACATGGCAAAGATAGGGAATTAATTAACCTGATAGGATAGCAAAGCAATATTACAGACTTATGACAAGCCGTCAGCAGGTGAATCAGATGTATCCGTCATATCGCTCCACATCATAATCACCAGTGCCATCAGAGCCGGGCCGATAAACAAACCTATCAGACCGAACACTTCCACACCGCCCAGAATACCGAACAGCACCCACAGGAAAGGCAGCTTAACTGAGCTGCCGATCACTTTAGGCCGCACCACATGATCACCTATGCTCAAAATCAGCATGCCAAAGATGAATACCGCCAGTGCAGCTAGCATCTTGCCCTGCGCCATCAATAGCAGCGACACGCCAATAAAAATAAGCGGTGCGGCAAAAGGAATCATTGCCAGCGCACCGGTTAACAAGCCCAGTATGGCAGCATGCGGCGCACCTGCTATCCAGTAAGATATGCCGAGAATCAATCCTTCTGCGAGACCTACCAGTACAACCCCGTTCACCGCAGCCCTGATCGCGGCCGCAGCCTGCAAGCCGTAGCGCTTCCCCATTTTACCGGTCAGTTTCTCCAGCAAAGCCAGTGTCTTGTCAGCGAGATCTGCTCCGCCCTCATACAGGAAAAACAGCGTGACGACCGTAAAAATTAACGTAGCCAGGCGATGTGCCAATTGCACCCCCAGAGTTTGCGCAAACGACTTGATCAGATCGTTGTCAGCATGGCCTAAAAACACGCCCAAATCGACAGGATTGGTTAAATTCGCTTGCCACCATTTAACCGCCTGAGCGCCAATCTGGGGTATGGTGTGCAGCCATTCGGGAACCGCAATGCCTGTCTGCTGGACCAGCTGAATCCAGCTGGTCAGCCTGCCTAAATCTAATACAGCATGAAACAGAGCATAGACTATCGGGAAAAACAGCAGCAAAGCCACCCCGCCGGTCATGATCGCTGCCACTGCGACGCTGTTAAGTTTACCTGCAAGCTTGACCCGCAATGGCCAGGTTGCGATGGCTATCACTACCGCCCACAGCAGTGCAGGAATAAATCCGTGCATCAACCAGAGGGCGGCGGCAAGTATGGCTAAAGAAAGGTAAATTTTAAGGTGTGCCTGCATAATCAATCGCAATTCGTATCAGGCGCAAGGGTTAAACCGCACCAGTTAGCCCCAGTCACCACTGTCTGAACCGCTATCGGCGACGTTACTATTGTCGTCCCAGGAAGAATTATCTGCGATACCAAAATCTGAGCTGCCCATATTATTATCAGAAGCGTTATTGCCCCAGGAATTATCTGCGACGGGCGCAGCAGCGGTTTTCCCGCCATCCATAAAATGGTGCGCCAGCGCTTCGCCTGCCACTACGCCTACCCCTACCGCAGCACCGGTAGCCAGACCACCCATAATTCCGCTGCCCATACCGCCGCCACCCATACCTCCTCCACCACCCATACCACCGCCCATAGGTGCCATTCCACCGCCGCCCATGCCGCCACCATAAGGATTTTGCATGCCTGGCTGGGGTGGGTAATTAATCGGAAAGGCCGCCGAATTCCGGGAATTCATCGAGCGCATTATCATCATAATGACGGCAATTGCACCTACACCCAGCAGCAACAAGCCCCAGGGAAAACTGTTTTGAGGCTGATAAGTTTGAGTTTGATTGCCGGCAGACTGGCTGACATGATGATTCGCTGCAATGCGATTTTTCAAGTCCTGCACCGCCTGTGGCGAAGCAAACGTTAAATCAGGTTTCAACCTTTGCGCCTGATTCAGCTCCTCGTTCGCAGCCGCCATCTCACCTTGTTTGGCTAATAATTCCGCTTCCACAAAATGCGCCTTGGCACTGTTCGGGTGCGCCTTTAAAACCACACCCATCATTTTTTGTGCCTCATCCAGACGGCCTGCATGCGCGGCCTGATATACCTGGTCCAGCGTGGGCGAGTTATCGGCAAAGGCCACTCCCGTTGAAAAACACGCGGCAGTGGTAAAAGCTAAACCATAAAGCAGATTTTTAAACATTTTAATCCTCCGTTAAAGACTGGCACTACATGAGGGCACACTCACTTTATACAAGAGCCAAGTTACAGTATTACATTCAATACTAATAAAAATTACTCAACGTGCATTGCTTCGTTAGATTGGCAGGACAAGGGCCGTTCCAGCGAATTTGCGTCGCATCAGCGGGCGGCAGTGGTGCATACAGCACCTGTAATTGTGGACGTTTGAGAACAAAACGAGCCAAAGTATGCCAGTCACCTGAAATAAAACTAAAATACTCCAGCGCATAATGACTTCTGGCACGCAGCGCCCGGGTCGTGATCACATACCGCCCGTTATTAATAAAGAAAGCACTGCGATCACGGTATGGTTTAGCTAACGGCTCCCCGACAAACAACCCCTGCCCCGGCCACTGCACCGACTTCCAGTAGGCTTCGATCAGCGTCGCGCCCCGGTAATAGTGATCAATCAACACGGCAGCATCTGAAAATTTTTGCACAAAGTTGCAGGGCTCAGCCACCATGCCATAGCTGGCCGTCACCCCCACTTCCAGCCATTTTGTGACCGGCATCTGACCATTTCCATCAGGTAAATAGCCGCCGAATGAAGTCAGACTGTCGGCAATCGCGCCCGGTAAATAAGTATTGCTGGCGATATCGGGCACGCTGATCAGTCCGGTAAAATAAAACAACACCCCGGATTGATTGGTAATACTGTCACTTCGCTTACCCGCTGAATTATCGATGTAATTTAATGCAAGATGACCTGTCCATAAGCCCGGGAGATGCAAATATTCCTGATAACGCACACTGCGCGCGACGTCACGAGTGCGTAGCAAATAACCCTCACCTGACGGAAAACTTGCATCCGCCTTTACGCCCAGATCTATCAGTTTTTTGGCAGCAGCTAAACTGACTGCGCCCAGCATCATCGAAGGGCGCATCGCAAAGTCTTGCCAGGGCGTGGCCGATTCAGAATCAAAATAAGGCGAGGCGCGAGTAGCCGTGCAGCCTGCCGTGCAATATTTCGGGTCATAGCCGAATGCCATGGCACTGGTGATGCTCATTGCACAAGGCCCCGCCACCCGGGAAGGTGCCATCCAGGTTAATAGTGTCGCCTGTATATTACCCGGCAGTTTCGCATCAATCCTGGCCTTCAATTTAGCAAAATCAGCAGCAGAAATCGTGTCCATCCCGGTTTTAAGCGGCACATAAATGATATTTTCAGCGGGTATGCCGCGAGCGCTTTGATAGTAGGCAGCAATGGATTCTGACAGCGGATCGCCTGCGGCAACGATGACAGCAAGATTATCCGGGCCTATCGCATGCTCAGGTAAATGCAAAGTCATTATCCCCGGCACTACTGCATAGACGGGCAGGGAAAGCAAAGCCAGCAACAATACACTTAAAATATTAGCTATTTTCATCGTGATAGCCTTTATCTTTTTCGTTTCAGCCATTTATTCTTCAAGCGCCATTTCCAGCTCCAGCCAATTTTCCTCCAGTTCATCTACCCTGATCTGCATGATTTCGCGCCGGGCATTCAGGCTGGCAATAAAATCATTACTGCAGTTACAATAGGTAGCAGGATCGCCCAACTGCCCATTGATCTCGCTCAATTCAGACTGAGCCTTGTTGAGTTCGGTTTCCAGTTTATTTCGCTTCAATTGCAGCGCCTTCTTGTTCGGTTTGGCGGCCACCGGTTGGGATAACTTTTCGGGCTTGGTCTGCACGGTTTCGCGCGGGCGGCGAGATTCTATCCAGCGCTTGTAGTCTTCCAGATCCCCGTCAAACAGTTTTGCCTCTCCATCCGCCACCAGCCACAATTCATCTGCCACTGCACGAATCAGACTGCGATCATGCGAGACAATCACCACCGCGCCGGTGTATTCTTCCAGCGCCAGCGTCAACGCATCGCGCATGTCCAGATCCAGGTGATTGGTCGGCTCATCAAGTAATAACAGATGAGGCTTTTGCCAGGCCAGCAGGGCTAATGCCAGACGACTCTTTTCACCGCCTGAAAAACTCGCTACGGGGCGGTCTTCGGAATTACCGGCAAGACCAAAGCGCCCAAGGAAGGTGCGCAAGCTGAGCGTCGTCTCCTTTGGTGCGATGCGTTCCATATGCTGCAATGGCGTAGCAGCACTATCCAGATTTTCCAGCTGATGCTGGGCGAAATAACCGATGCGAATTTCCGGTGTAATATCCAGGCGGCCTGTGGTGGGCTGAAGTTCGCCTACCAGCAGTTTGATCAATGTAGACTTTCCTGCACCATTCGGGCCTAGCAATGCGATACGCGCACCTGCCCGCAGCACCATATTCATATTGCTGAACAGCTTTTTATCGCCATAAGAGAACCCCATGCCATCAAGACGCATCAGCAAATCCGGGCTACGTTCGGGTGCTTCGATTTCCAGTTCAAAGTGACCATCCGTTACATGAACGGCGGCGATACGCGTGAGCCGCTCCAGCGCTTTGACCCGGCTTTGTGCCTGTTTGGCTTTAGTCGCCTGCGCCCGAAAGCGCCGCACGAAATCTTCCAGATGCGCAATTTTCAGCTGTTGCGTCTGGAAAGCCTGATTTTGCTGTGCAATTTTCTCGGCACGGGCGCGCTCGAAATCATCGTAATCACCTGCATAACTATCGATGACCATATCGTGCACATGCGCGATGCGATTCACGGTGGCATTGAGAAACTCCCTGTCATGCGAGACTAGTAAAATACTGCCCGGATAGCGCGCCAGATACTGTTCAAGCCAGAGAATCGCTTCCAAATCCAGATGGTTGGTCGGCTCATCCAGCAGCAGCAAGTCGGCCCGGTGCATCAAGGCACGCGCCAGGTTCAAGCGCATCCGCCAGCCGCCTGAAAAGCTGTCCACCTGCCGGTCCAGACTGCCTGTTTCGAACCCCAGACCGCTCAAGAGTTGCGCGGCACGTGCCTTCGCACCATAGCCGTCGATAGATTCGAACTGCTGCTGAGCTTCAAACCAGGCCGCGTCATGCAACGCCTTTTCCAGAATTTTTTCCAATTGCCGCAACTTGACATCGCCGTCGAGCACAAATTCCATCGCACTCTGTTCGGAACTGGCTATTTCCTGCTCGACATACGCCAGCGTTTTACCACTTTGCAGTGATACTTCGCCGCTTTCGGGGTGCAGTTCGCCGCGTATCAGACGGAATAGCGTGGATTTACCGCAACCGTTTTTGCCAACCAGTCCGATGCGCTGATTGGCAAACGCCTGCAAATTCGCCTGTTGGAACAGTGGAACACCGCCCTGCAGGTAAGTCATGTTTAATATATTGAGCATGCCAATATGATAGCAGAGGGTTCGCTCCCACCCTGTACAAATTGCAATACGACTGTTTCAAGCGCATTGAAATTGACTAAACGTGATACCCGCCCATGGCAATAAGTAACTAATTTTATTATTTAATATCATATACTTAAATATACAGGCAGGCACTTTAGCGATGCGATGAGCATCATGACCACGAGATGGTTGATTTTCTGTGCGGATGAAAATAGCGCCCCCTTGAAATGCCGATAGTTTGCATCGTTAACATGTCATCCGGTTTACAGCACTAATCAGCGCCCTGACTACGGCAGTCACGATATTATCGTCCATCCCGACCCCATAGCTTACACCTGCAGCATGGGCAATTTCGATGAACGCACAGGCTGCCGCATTGCCACCCCGGGCGCTGGCACTCATAGAGGACTCAGCGTAGCTGCGTACCTGAATATGGATTCCCGCACTACCCAGTGCAGCAACCGCGGCATCAATCGGGCCGTTTCCCTCGCCGCACAACACTTGTGGCAGACCGTTAATCTCCACAACCAGCCGGATAGCTTGCCGGTCACCGGCTTCAGACAGATGATGTTCACGATACAAAACAGGCATGCGGCAATCAAGATAAGTTTTCTGAAACAGTCTCCAGAGATCGGCAGCACTGATTTCCGTACCAAGCTGGTCAAGCTGTTGCTGCACTATAGTTGAAAATTCAACCTGCAGGCGGCGCGGCATGTTCATGCCATATTCGGTTTCCATCAAATAGGCGATGCCGCCTTTGCCCGATTGACTATTGACCCGGATAACCGAATCATAATTTCGACCGACATCGGCAGGATCAACAGGCAAATAAGGTACATTCCAATACGCGTTTGGCTTTTGCACAGCAAGCCCCTTTTTAATCGCATCCTGATGAGAACCGGAAAAGGCGGTAAACACCAGATCCCCGGCATAAGGATGGCGTGGAGAAATGGGCAACTGATTGCAATATTGGGCTGTGCTGGCGACAGCGTCGATATCAGAGAAATCAAGACCGGAGGGAATTCCCTGGGTATAAAGATTCATCGCCAGCGTCACAAGATCGACATTGCCGGTGCGCTCCCCGTTACCAAACAGGCAGCCCTCGACGCGCTCAGCCCCGGCCATCTGCCCCAACTCTGCCGCAGCAACCGCTGTCCCCCTGTCATTATGCATGTGTATGCTGAGTATCACACTGTTGCGTCTGGCAAGATGACGATGCATCCATTCGATCTGGTCGGCGTACACATTGGGCGTGGACACTTCAACCGTCGCAGGTAAATTGAGAATCACCTTGTTGTCAGGTGTCGCCCCCCAGGCTTCGGTCACTGCGTTACAAATCTCCAGTGCAAAATCCGGTTCCGTGGCTGAAAATGCCTCCGGGCTGTATTCAAGCATCCATTCGGTTTCGGGCTGTTCGGCTGCCAGTTTTTTTATCAAGATCACCGCGGCCACCGCCATGTCGATGACTTCTTTTCGGCTCATGCCGAACACCATCTCACGAAACGGCTTTGAAGTCGCCGTATAAACATGCACGATAGCGCGCCGCGCACCCGTTAATGACGCCATGGTGCTGCGGATCAAATGCTCGCGCGCAGCGGTCAGCACGGCTATAGTGACATCAGCCGGAATGTAATTACCCTCGATCAACTGACGCACGAAGTTAAACTCAGTTTGTGAAGCGGACGGAAAAGCAACTTCAATTTCCTTGAAACCGATATCACACAACATCGTGAACATGCGCAATTTGCGATCCGGATTCATGGGCTCAAACAGCGACTGATTGCCATCGCGCAAATCCGAACTCATCCAGATCGGATGCTGCGTAATGGTTTTATTCGGCCATTGCCGGTCGGGAAGTTGCGCTGCAGGAAACGGCTGATATTTGCTGACATTCAACATAATGACTCCTTAAGTTTCAATGGCTGGAATCATAATAAAAAAGAACTGGCAGGTGCTTGCGTATTGATATGATTTTCAGGCCATTTGCACAATAATATTGCGCAATAAAGCCAGTTAGCTTATATTTAATGTCGCTGACAATTATTAATGTGATTTTTATGCAGCTTGACCGCTACGATCTACAGATGCTGCGCATCTTGCAGGAGGATGGACGCATCAGCAATCAGGAGCTGGCCGAACGCATCGGGCTGTCTCCTTCTCCTTGTCTGCGGCGTTTACGCACGCTGGAAGAAGCCGGCCTGATTACCGGCTATCATGCACAGCTGGATGCTAAAAAGTTGGGATTATCGCTGATGGCGCTGATCCACATCTCGATGGATCAGCATACGCCCGAGCGTTTCGATAATTTCGAAGCAATGATTGCGCAATTACCGGAAGTACTCGAATGCCTGCTTATCACAGGTCAAGATGCAGATTATCAGCTCAAAGTCGTCGTCAAGGATATGGATGCCTACCAGGAACTGCTGCTCAATCGCTTAACCCGCATTAACGGCGTGACCGGGGTACATTCAAGCTTTGTGTTACGCCGCGTACTCGACAAGCGCGCACTGCCACTGTAGGCAACTGCTTTAGCCGCTGCGGCCTGTCATGACACTAGAGGCATTCATATCGGTTCAATGGCAACTCATCTCACGCCCTTATTGATCTGCTGACTCAACCGTGACACGGCGATCAGGCTGCAGGCAAACGATAAGCCTTTCCCCTTTCAAGCTTTTGCATAATTCGCGGGTATTGGCTAGCGGGTCAGGCATAGATTTCCCCTTGCCGGAAGCGCTCATGCGTTGTGCAGGAATGCCCTGCTGTTGCAGATAAGTTTTAACGGCATTGGCACGGCGTTCTGACAGTGCCTGATTGTAGTGCTCCGATCCGATCCGATCGGCATGCCCGGTAATGATCAATCTGACGCTGCCTGGCTGCTGCCCGAAGCCGCTGACAATTTGCTCGTCCAACAGCTTGCGTCCTTGCTGTTTCACCTCGGACTTGTCAAAATCAAACAGTGCTTCAGCACTCAAGCGAACAATCACTACGGGTATTACGGGTATTGCCGCAATCGGTGCAACTTCTTTAGCTTGCGGCTTCTGGATCAGATCAGGATCGCATTCTTCAATTGCCATCTCAACTGCCCAGTAACCGGTGCGCCAGCACTCACCATAATTATTTTTGACTACACTGCCACTCGTATCAAGCAGATAACCGGATTTATCCGGAAAACTTCCGGCAAAACTACTGCCTGCACAAAGCGCAGTAATAAAAAATAGCACTGTAAGCCATTTCATGACATTTCTCCCTGTAGTTACGCATATTGATTAAAAGGCCATCAGACTCATTACAAATCTGACGGCCTGTTATTATGTAATGGCAATTTCACGCTTACCCGTTCCCGATTTTTTTGGCAGGGTCAATTCCAGCACACCGTCACTATAGCTGGCTTTAACCTCATTACTATCCACCTCTGCATCCAGACTGAAAGCGCGGGTCGCCGTCCCGTAACTACGCTCAGTACACAGCATGCGCTCGCCGGAGTTTTTTTCCTGTTTGAATTCAGCACTGATTGAAATGCGCTTGCCATCAATGTTGACATGAATATCTTCACGGCTCACACCGGGAATTTCCGCGTTGACCAAATATTGATTATCCGCTTCCTTCACATCTATTTTGATCTGCGGCACGGCACTTGATGGCGACCGGATGATGAAAGGATTAAACATGTCCCCGATAAAAGGATCAGTGAGCAGCGGGCTGATAGTGGCTAATTCACTAAAAGGATCAAATCTGACGATACTTTTCATATTATTTCTCCTCTGGTTAATTGAATAAAGTGTTGCCGATTCGCATGCAATTCCGATGAATCAGACAATGCTCATTGTGCACCGGACAGCCCGCATAAAACATCGGTCAATATTTATTGTTAATCATAAAAATACTGATTAACAGTAAGCATTTGGCTTATTTTCCAATCGAACAAACAAGCAGCAACAATATCCACGCAAAAAATCCTTGCAAACAGCTCCGAGCTTTGCGAACTGTTATAATCTGCACCAATTTTTTTCACATGCTCCCCATGAATATCCTTTACGAAGAAGACGGCAGTTTCAAGGTCGGCAGCATCATGACCGACAACACCAGTTCACTACAGATTGAAAGCCAGACGGGTAAGCGCAGTAAAATTAAAGCCACCAGTGTGATGTTGCAGTTCAGCCAGCCCGAAATGAGTATTTTTCTCCCTCAGGCAGAAGCCATCGCTGCCGGCATAGAGGCGGAATTCTTATGGGAATGCTGCCCTGTGGATGAATTCGGCTTCGAAGAAATTGCCAGCGAATATTTTGGTCAAAAGCCAACATCACTGGAAGCGGCAGCCACCCTGCTCCGCTTGCACAGCGCACCTATTTATTTTCATCGTAAGGGTAAAGGGCGCTATCGAGCAGCGCCGCCTGAGGTATTGAAAGCGGCCCTGGCCGGTGCCGAGAAAAAACGCCTCGCACTCGCTGTGCAAGCGCGCTACACGGAACAGTTGATTCGCTTTGAACTACCGGTCGAATTTACCGATCATATCAAGCCACTGCTCTACAACCCGGATCGCAATACGCTGGAAGTCAAGGCGCTGGAAGCTGCCTGTGCCGCGACGCACATTTCCGCTGTGCATTTATTGCATCGCTGCGGTGCGCTGCCCTCGACGCAGGACTATCATTTCCAGAAGTTCCTGTTCGAGAACTTCCCCAAGGGCACCGGATTTCCTGCTGTTGAATTAACCACCTGGGATGAGTTGCCGATGGGTGCTGTCAACGCCTTCAGCATAGATGATGCAACCACCACCGAGATCGACGACGCATTCTCGGTTGAAAAACTGGCCAGTGATAACTGGCGCATCGGGGTACATATCGCAGCGCCAGCTCTGGGCATGCCGCGCGACTCGGAAGGCGACAAAATCGCAGGCTCTCGCCTTTCCACCGTGTATATGCCGGGACAGAAGATCACCATGTTGCCGGACAGTGTGGTACAGGCATTTACCCTGACAGCAGATCGTGTCTGTCCTGCACTGTCGATGTATATCGAAGTCGAAGCCGACACACTGGCGATACTCAATTATGAGAGCCGCATCGAGCGCGTGCATATCGCAGCGAATCTGCGCCACGACACCCTGGAACCCTTGTTCAATGAAGAAACACTGGCCGCCGGAAAACTGGACTACCCCTATGCAGCCGAATTAACGCTGCTGTGGCAGCTGGTGCAAAAAATGGAAGCCGGTCGCGGTAAGTCAGACAACAACATGCAACTTGATTATAACTTCCACATTGAATCCGTAGAACTTGTGGCCGGGCACCCGGAGGATCGCGTCAGCATTACCACCCGCCGTCGCGGCTCGCCGATTGACAAGGTGGTTTCGGAGTTAATGATACTGGTCAATTGCGAATGGGGCAAACACCTGTCCGAACACGGCTTTCCGGGAATTTACCGCACGCAACAGGGCGGAAAAGTCAGGATGAGCACCGTCGCAGCGCCCCATCAAGGCTTAGGCGTTGCACAATACATGTGGTCCAGTTCGCCGCTGCGCCGCTATGTTGACATGGTCAATCAGCGCCAGATCATCGCCATGCTAAAAGATGAAGCTGCGCCTTATCCGAAGAACGATCCCGCACTGTATGCCATTCTGCGCGATTTCGACACCACTTATACGACCTATAACGAGTTTCAGCGCAATATGGAGCGTTACTGGTGTCTGCGCTGGCTGCAACAGGAACAGACGGCGCTTGCAACAGAGGATGCACCCGGTGAACTGCTGATCACGGCCAGCGTATTAAAAGAAAATTTGCTTAAGATGACTGATATTCCGCTGGTCTTCCGCGCACCTTCAATACCCGAAAAGCTGGCTGCTAAAACGCAAGTACAACTCGCTGTCACGGCAATCGACCTGCTCGACCTGTCATTACAAACCCGCTATGTCGCCACCTTGGCCGGGAGCGATGAAAATGATGCGGATCTGGATGAATATCTGACGGATGAAGCCCTGACTAATGAAACCCTCGCGAATGAAGCCGCAGCAGCCATTGAACCCCCTGCTGCAATAACAACGCCAGGCTCAACAGGCGGGGAAACTGCTTGCTAGCAAGTCTGAAATCAACGTTGACACAGGCCATGCTGCTTTCCATTGCAACGCATCTATTCGTGCTGTTCGGCATCAGACAGGTTTTGCCTGCACCTGGAAAATCTTCTGAGCCGGTACTGCATGTGGTACTGGTCAACAGTAAATCCAGATCAAAACCTGTTAAAGCGGATACACTTGCACAGGCTAATCTTGATGGCGGTGGTAATACGCAGGAAGACCGGCAGGCCAGGAGCATATTGCCGAATATCAATGAGGACATTACCCCAGAGCAGGAAGCTAAAACTGTTGCGATGCTGGAAAAACAATCCAGACACATGATGATCCGCCTGAAAAGCAGTTATAACCTCGACCAGAAACTAGCCGCTACGACGACAGATGATCTTGTGCAGCGCAGTCTGGAAATCGCCCGTCTGGAAGCGCAAATCAGTAAAAATAACAATTTTTATCAAAAACTCCCGCGTCGAAAGTTCATCGGTGCACGAACTCAGGAATATCGCTTCGCGCGATATATCGAAGACTGGCGTGTCAAGGTGGAACGCATCGGCAATCTGAACTATCCTGAACAAGCCCGTGCGCAGCAAGTTTACGGGAAATTGCAGCTGAGCGTTTCAATCAGAGCAGACGGCAGCGTGGAAAACATCGAAGTGAGCCGTTCTTCAGGACACGCTATCCTGGATGCTGCCGCCATGCACATCGTCAAACTTGCAGGCCCCTACGCTGCGCTACCGCCTGATATTACTCGAGATACCGACATCCTGACCATCATCCGCACCTGGTCATTTTCCCCGTCAGACAAGCTTGAGAGCGAATAAAATCCTTGTTACATTCAGCTTTGTTGGTTAAAGTACCACTCATGCGCAATTCCATTCCTGTCAGACTCCTGCTCATTCTCGCCCTGCTGTTTGCGCAGACTGGCGGTTTGACGCATGGAATTTCGCATATTATGGAGGAGGCATCACAACACAAAACGCTGACTCATGACAAACTGTGCGACTTGTGTGCTGTCTATGCACAGATAGGCAGTGCTTTGGGCGGTCATATTGTCCCCTTTGCCCCGCAGGAACAGATGGCAATTATCCTTGCCGCGCCGTTCATCACCTTCGTATCAAATGACAGCTTCGCCGCCTTCTCGGCGCGCGCCCCGCCTTACTCCGCTTAATTCTATCATTTTTTATCAGCTACGAGCGACAAGCTACGAGCTGGGGTATGCTATTTTCAGGAGTAAAAAATGTCTATTTTTAAAATATTGACAGGTGCCGCGCCGGCCCTGTTGTTCATTGCGCAAGCTACATCGGCAATGGAAATCAGCGGAGTTGTCCAAGATAGCCTCATGCGTCCTGTTGTAAACGCGGCATTAAGCCTTAATACCGTAACATCAAAAGTGATTGCCAAAACACAAAGTGATACCTCCGGTCGGTATGTATTTAACGACATCTCCACCGGCACGTATGCGCTGAAAATCGAAAAGAGTGGTTTTGAACCTGGCACCTCCATCGTGACCGTGACGACGAATAACAATGCCATAACAAGCGTGACCCTCACCGCAATTGAAGCACTGCAAGTAGAAATTACCGCCCAACGGCTCAATAAGGCCAGAAGCGGCCTATCTCCCAAAACCGGCGGCAGCGTCACCCAGTTTGATAGTGATGCGATTGCCAATTTGCCACAAGGCGATGCAACCCCGATGAATCAGGTATTGCTGCAAGCGCCCGGCGTGGTCAACGATTCCTACGGCCAACTGCATGTGCGCGGCGATCACGGCAACATGCAATATCGCATCGACGGCGTGATTCTGCCTGAAGGCATTAGCGGCTTTGGCCAGTCGCTCGATACGCGTTTCGCGCAAAACATCGACCTGCTGACCGGTGCCCTGCCCGCCCAGTATGGTTACCGCACCGCAGGCGTAGTCGAAATCACGACCAAAAACAAGTTTGCAGGCGGCGGGGACGTTGATTTGTATGGCGGCAGCAACGGCACCATCAATCCCAGCTTTGAATACGGCAACACCAGCGGCGATGTATCGTATTTTGTCGACGGCTCATTCCTTGTAAACAATCTCGGCATCGAAAGCGCAACCTCGGGCGCCAATCCGCTGCATGATCAGACAAATCAGCGTAAAGGCTTTGCCTATTTGTCTTATCTGCTCAATCCCACCACCAAATTAAGCGTAATGGCGGGTGTATACGACGGTTCATTCCAGATACCGAATACGCCGGGGCAATCTGCCAACCAGACCTATTTTAACGATTTGAATTCGAATGGATATAATACCGCCGGCATCAATTCTGCCAGTCTAAACGACCAGCAACGCGAAGCCAACCGGTTTGTGGTGACTTCATTGCAAGGCTCGCTGAGCGATAAAAGCGACTATCAGGTATCGCTGTTTACCCGTTATTCCAGTTTCAACTATATTCCGGATATAGTAGGGAATCTGGCGTTCAACGGCGTGGCATCGAATATTTTCCGCAGCAGTTCCAGCACCGGCATTCAGGGTGACAGCAGCTATCGCCTCAACGACACGCACACGCTGCGCGCGGGAGTTTTTGCCAGCGCTGAAAATATCATCAGCAACAATACGTCTACAGTATTTGCTTTAACAGACATACCGGGATGTTCAGCGGGCACTTCTTGTTCAATCACCGACAACAACCGCAAGAACGGTAACACGCTGTTCGGCATTTATCTTCAGGACGAATGGAAAGCGACCAACAAACTCACTATCAACTACGGCGGGCGCTTTGATGCGGTGAATGCCTACGTGAGCGAGCAGCAGTTCAGCCCGCGCTTAGGACTTGTTTACAAGGCAGATGAGCAAACCACCTGGCATGCCGGTTATTCACGCTATTTCACGCCGCCTCCGACCGAACTGGTATCCTCCGGCGATCTGGCGCTGTTCAATAATACCAGCAACGCGCCAGCATCGACGCTTAATTCAGCCGTCAAGTCGGAACGGGACGATTATCTGGATGCGGGCGTCACCCACCAATTGACGCCAGCCATTAACGTGGGTCTGGACAGTTTTTACAAACAAAGTAAAAACACACTGGACGAAGGACAGTTCGGTCCTGCCTTGTTGATGACGCCCTTCAACTATGCGAAGGGCAAAATTTACGGGGTGGAGTTGACTGCTAACTACAAGATGGATAACGTTAGCGCCTACGCCAATCTGGCCAGAACGGTCAGCATGGCGACCAACATCGTTTCAGGCCAGTATCTGTTTTCAGCGGATGAATTAGCTTTTGCCGCCGGCAACTGGGTGAATGTCGATCACGAACAGGCGCTAACCATTTCAACCGGCGGTTCTTATCGACTGTCGGATGATACGAACCTGAACGGCAATTTAAGCTATCAGAGCGGTCTGCGCAACGGTTTTGCCAATACCACTCATCTGCCTTCCTATACTGTGATCAACTTCGGTGCGACCCACAAGCTTGAAAAAGATCTGGAAGCCAGAATCGTGCTCAACAATGTATTCGATAGAATCTACGAAATCCGTGACGGCTCAGGGATAGGCGTGTTTGCACCGCAATACGGTGCAAGACGGGGCGTATTTCTCGGCCTGAAAAAATCATTTTAAATAAAATAATTAAGGATCATCATGCAAGACCTCAATGAAGCATTACAGGCATTAAAATTCGGCGGCGCGATGGTCTATCCGCTGCTGGTGCTGGCAATACTGGCACTCATCATCACCATCGACAAACTGTTCGTTTACTGGCGTTATGTCAGACTGCCAAAGACGGTTCTAACCCTGGTGGAAACCTATGGTTTTGCATGGCCGACGCTGGAGCAGGAACTGGCGAAACTGCCCCCTAACAATTATTTCGGCCGTTTTTTTAGCGTGATCATGGAAAATCGCGACAAACCGGCCTGGTGGGTTGAATCACGGGCGGGGGATGAAGCCAAGCTGATTGAAAGTGCGATGAGCCGCAGTCTGTGGGTGCTGGAGACCATCGTGACCGCGGCCCCGTTACTGGGATTGCTTGGCACCATCACCGGCATGATGCATTCGTTCCAGTTGATCGGCGGCAGCGGACTGGTCGATCCTACCGGTGTCACGGGCGGCGTAGCCCAAGCGCTGATTGCAACGGCCTTGGGCTTACTGATCGCGGTCACGGCGCTGTTTGCCTTCAACTTTTTCTCGCAGCGTCAATCACAGGCGCTGGATGAAATGGAGCGACTTGGAACGCGTTTGCTGGACAATATCCGTTTAGGTGAGCATGAAGAGGCACAACGTTCATGAAACTGCGCAGATCCCGCCAGACAAAAAAGGGGCGCATCGAGATCATCCCGATGATAGACGTGATGTTTTTCCTGCTGGCGACCTTCATGCTGGCGTCCTTGTCGATGCAGAACCTGCATTCGCTTGCGGTCACTCTACCACAGGGTCATGCCGCCCCCATGCAACCGAAAACACCGGTGACGCTGACCATCACGAGTAAGAGCAAAATTTTCCTGGATAAAACACCGGTCACGCTGCAAACGCTCGCCGCTACCCTCAAACCGATGTTGCGCAATGCGGATGCCAGCGTGATTGTCGCGGCAGACAGTGCCGCACCCAACGGCGTCACCGTGCAAGCCATGTTACAGGCCAGAAGCGCCGGTGCAGGGCATTTTCTTATCGCGATCAAACATGTCGACTAAGGCGCTAATCACTCACGAGGACGACAGCCCGTGGCACAGGTTGATCTGGACTCTGCCATCAGCGCTCGCGGCAGGGGTTTTGATACTATGGGTGATGGGCTGGTTCACCGGTAAACAGGCAGAGCGACTTCCCGAGCCTGCCCCTGTCGATGCGCAACTGATCGAGCTTCCTCCGCCAGTCATTAAAACGCCGCCAGCCACGCACGCGGCAAAACCCCTCGCGCAACCGAAATCCGTCACGCCACAAAAAACAGTCAGCGAACCCGTGAGGCAAGTCGCACCCGCGCTCAATCTGGAAAAAGTCCCCGCTCAGGATGAAAAGCCTGCTGTGAAAAGTATGACTACCCCCCCTCCCCCCGCAGCGGCAACGAATGATGCGACCGGCAATAGCGGCGCTCAGGCAATTGTACGTCCGATGCCGAAAATCCCGGATGACTTGCGCGACGATGCGTTGAGTGCGGTCGCCCTCGCACGCTTTCACGTTAGTGTGGATGGCACAGCGACGGTCGAACTGGTGAAAGCGACACAAAACCCCAAGCTCAACCGCCTGCTGCTGGAAACCCTGAAAAACTGGCGTTTTTTCCCCTCGATGAAAGACGGCAAACCGGTAGCGTCAACTCAGGAGCTGTCCATCAAGGTCGAAGTAAAATAAAGCCAAGGTCAAAGAATGACGAAGATTGATTGGCCGGATTGAGACAAGTTTAATATCAGGCATGGAAACGAATTTGATTCCGGCCAAATTCCTTTGCCCGATACATCGCCGCATCCGCCCATTTAAGGATGTCATCCTGACTGGCTTCGTGATCAATAAATACGGCCACACCGATACTCGCGGTACACCGGTGCATCACCCCGGCCGCTTCAGAACTCACCGGCAGAAAGTACAGGTCAGACAAGGCGGCGCGAATCTTCTCGGCAATATGTCCGGCTTGCGCGGTGGATTCGATTTTGTCACCATCCAGCTCACTGAGCAGCACTACAAATTCATCACCGCCGAAGCGCGCCACGCTATCCATGCTGCGCACACATTTTTTAAGCCGTTCGGCAACCTCGATCAGCAGCAAATCGCCGGCATCATGTCCGCTGGTGTCATTGAGAGATTTGAAATTATCCAGATCCAGAAAAATCAGCGCGCCATACAAACCACTGCGCCGGCTAGCTGACATGATTTGACTCAGCCGGTCATTGAGCAGACGACGGTTAGGCAATCTGGTGAGCGAGTCATAGAACGCCAGTTGCCGGATTTGCTCTTCCATCAGTTTGCGTTCGGTGATGTCGGAATGAGTTCCGATCGCACGCAAAGGGTTGCCGTCTGAATCTCTGACGACTACCATGCCGCGATCTAAAACCCACTTGTATTCCCCGTTCTTGCATCGCACACGATGTTCGCAGGAAAAATTAGGCGTCTTTCCTGAAAAATGTTCCTGCAATAGTTTTTCGGCAACGGGAAGATCGTCAGGGTGCAACAACTCCATCCAGGCACTGACAGCCGGGCCGATAGCGCCCTCCTCAAAACCCTGAATCTCATACCAGCGCCTTGAGAAAGTTATTTCACCGGCGGTAATATCCCAATCCCAAACACCATCGCCGGCACCTTCCAGCGCGAATTTCCAACGCCGCTCACTTTCTTGTAATGAATTGGCAAGCTCATGGGCAATGACGACCCTGCGGCGAGTATTGATGAATGCCAGAGTTAGGCCAAAAACCAGCACGCCGATAACAATCAACCCTGTCAACTCATTCCAGGGCGGAACAATTTTTGAAGATTCTGCATATCCGGGGATTGCCGTATAGCGTAAGGTCCAATATCTTCCACCAACCTCAATTCTCCGTATGTTGGATAGCGCAAATTCTTTGGCGAAACGGGCTTGTTTAAAGTTTGCAGACTGAGTATCAAACAGGAGCGTGTCAGGTGAAGGGATTCCCTCATCAAAAATTTCCAATCTGACTGAAGTCAACTCATCTGCCAAAACAGGCATCAGTAAATCGTAAGTCCGGTAGGGGCTGTAGACCCATCCAATGAGGGCTGCGTGCCGTTGCTCCCGGCTTTGTATAATGACGCCATTTTTATAGACCGGATAGAAGGCGAGTAAACCCGGCTGAATATTGGCATTGCTTTCCTGAAGCAGTTTAACCTTGCCGGATAAAGCCAAATCACCGGTATCCACGGCTCGATACATGGCCTCATGTCGTACCGGCTCACTAAACATGTCATAGCCAAACGCGCGCAAATTACGTTGTGAAAAAGGTTCCAGGTAAATGATGCTGGTGTAAACCTCACGCTCACCTGATGGTTTGACATTGTAGTACGGGAAGCCCTCTGTTCTGATTTTACGGATGTGATCGTTAAGTTTTTTTTTCGGTATCAACAAAGAGAAACCCACGCCCTGTATTCCTCGGTATTCCTGATTGAGTTCGAGTTTCTCTACAAAGTTTTTCCATTCACTACGCCCCACCGAATCAAAACCGGCAAACAGCCCCGCGCTGGCGTGAAGAATCTCACCGTAGGCCAACATACGCTCATTAATTTTTATCGTAACACGCTCAGTTTCTGCAACAAATGAATCATGCAGATGTTTATCATAGCGTTGATTCACATCTTGCCAAAGCAGGGAAAGTAACATGATTGTTATCATTGCTACAAATAATGCGGGGAGTAAATTGAGATGATAGGCTGTTGGCATCTCAAAATACGTCATGATTTTGTGAAGCACAGTACTTTTATTCTCAGCAGCTCGACGTATCCAGGCCTTAGAGATGATAATGATCAGTAAAACGCTCAGCACGACAGGCCAGAATCGTTGGTACTTATCCGGCTGAAATAATGGTGAGTCAAGGTTAAAATGCCATTTATTGGTAATGGCCTGCTTTTCCTGCTGTGGAATAACCTGAAGTGTTTTGGCTAAAATATCGCGCAAAACCGGTAAATCCTTACGCACCGCAAAACTCAAGTCATACGTGTAGTCAAATGCGCTGAGCACGCGCAAGTTGGTGATTTTTTCTTTTTCGATGAAAAAAGTGGCACTGGCAGCATCCATGACGACTGCATCGACCTTGCCCAAGGAAACTAGGCGCAATCCTTGCAGGTCATCAGTCACTAAAGCCAGTTTGATGTTGGGATAAATTCTTTCCAGGTATTTCTGTACGCCGTACCCTCTGCCGACAGCGACTACTCCGGCTTCAAACGCTTCGGGCCAGCGTTCCCCCTTGAAATCAGACTTAACGATAATTATCGTAGGGACACTGCCATAAGGTTGCGTAAAGTCAAGGAATTCGGCTCGATCCGGAGTTTTCTTTACTGATGTAATGATGCCGGCTCCGCCCTGTCTTGCATGATTCAGGATCGTATTCAGGTTCTGTGCGGGTAGAACAGGTAGCTTAATACCCAGTCTGCCCTCAATCAGTTTAATTACATCGGCAGACATCCCTTTCCAGACACCCGCATCGGTGAAACTGAACGGCGGATAGTTGCCCTCCGGTGCAACAACGAACTCACTGGCATGTGTTCTCAGCCAGTTCTGCTCTTCGGAAGTCAGAAAGCTTTGATCAACAGTTGCTGCATTTGTCAGGGATGCCAAAAAAAACCAGAGAAATCCCAGAACGATTAAATAACGGCGCCTACTCCTTAACATTTGAGCAAAACCTCGCGATCATGTCAGATCGAACGAGCAGCTTACCTGTAGAAAAGACCAAAAGCTTGCCGTAAGTTTTTCGGCCTTAAGCTGTTCGAACAAATTATGGAATCATAATACTATTAACTGATGCTAAGCACGCCATAAAATTTAGATCTGGCCACTTTTTATACGATACTCCCTGCACAGTCCCCGCTGTTTTCAGACTATCAAGGACACGCCGCCAGATCGACATCAAACTTACTGCTTGGCCGGTCGCTTTTGGCTCAAAATCAGGTCACACATTCGACCTGCCTGCTTTGCAGGCGTAATGCTGGCGATATGGTTTCAAAACATTTCGAATTGTCTACGAGGGGTACTGCATGCTGAATTTCCGCAGCCAGCCGCAGCGAATCTTGCTCGTTTACCGACTTGCTCACAACCCATCCTTCACAATCGTATTAATGCGAGTACAGCAAATATGACTTGCCAAATTACACTGCCTTTAATGCAGGTAAAGTTTTGAGCCAAAAACAGCCCGTCACAAAATTGAGCCCGTTAAGGGGCAGCAAGACACGGCGCACGTTTTGATTATGCGTAAAGATGCACGGCAATACAATAGGAAATCCTGATTTTTAATAAGAATATGGTGCCAACGGCGCACGCCCCTTGTACAGACGATTGCGAGCTTTAGCCGTCAGCAATTCAGCAATTCAGCAATTCAGGATTCAGCAGCCATGAAGCCTCAAGAATCAGGAAACTGCGCTGCGTGAAAAGTCCCGAGGCCTGAAACCCAAAGCAGCCAAGACCGCGAAATACACCAACACACCGCCCGTCACCAGCAGCGCCAAACGTGTAACGCGAGTCCAACCTGAACTGATCAGCCAACTCTGTTCGCTGCCCATGCCAAACCAAAGCGTAATACCCAGCGCCAGCATCGCTAGGCCTATCTTGATAAAATATGCAGACCAGCCGGGTTCAGGCTGATAAATACCTTTTTTACGCAGAAAGTGAAACAGGATTGCAGAATTCAGACATGCACCCAGTCCTATCGACAATGCCAATCCCGCATGTTCAATCCAGCCGATAAACAGCGCGTTCATCAGTTGTGTGGCAATTAAGGTTACGATACCTATTTTTACCGGCGTTCGGATGTCCTGCCTGGCATAAAAGCCTGGTGCCAGTATTTTTACCAGTATCATGCCGATCAAGCCGACGCTGTAACCTATCAGCGCATGGCTGGTCATAAGTACATCGTTTGCAACAAAAGCCCCGCGCTGAAAAAAGGTGGACAATAAGGGAACGGCAATCATGCCCAAGGCCAGCGCCGAAGGCAACGCCAGCATGAAAGTCAGCCGCAACCCCCAGTCGAGCAATTTGGAGTATTCAACGGTATTTTTACTGGCATGACATTTGGATAATGAGGGCAACAGAATCGTGCCCAGCGCAGCACCCAGCAAACCGGAGGGAAATTCCATCAGGCGATCCGCATAATATAGCCATGAGACGCTGCCGGCTGCCAGAAATGAAGCAAAAATCGTATTAATAATCAGACTGATCTGCGATATGGATACGCCAAACATCGCAGGACCCATTTGCCTGATGACGCGCCGCATCCCCTCGTCTGTCCAGCTGAAACGAAAGTCAGGCAGCATGTCTATTTTTTTCAGGAACGGTATTTGAAATGCCAGTTGCACAATACCTGCAATAAATACTGCCCATGCCAGTGCCATGACGGGGGGATGGCAATAGGGTGCCAGCCACAGCGCACCGCCGATAAAACAAATATTGAGCAGTATCGGCGCAAAAGCCGGCACCCAGAACTTGTTATAGGTATTGAGTATTGCCGCCGCCACCGCCACCAGAGAGATGAAAAAAATATACGGCGACGTGAAACGCAGTAATTGCACGGTCAGCTCAAACTTCTCATGCTCTTTGACGAAACCGGGCGCGCTGATATAAACCAGAAGAGGGGCGGCGATAATACCGATCAGCGTCACCACAAACAGAATCAGCGCCAACATCGTAGTGACATGATCCAGCAGTAATTTAGTAGCGTCATGACCGCGCCTGTTTTTATATTCGCCGAAAATCGGCACAAAAGCCTGTGAGAAAGCGCCTTCGGCGAACATACGACGCAACAGATTGGGCAATTTGAAGGCGACGAAGAAAGCGTCCGTCGCCATGCCGGCACCAAACACCCTTGCGATAAGCACATCACGGGCGAAAGCCAGAATACGCGATACCAGTGTCAGACCGCTGATGGTGGCCAGTGATTTAAGTAGATTCATTATGTGAGCAAATTATTTGAAAGCTGCGCATCATACCATTGAGCTCGAAATGAAAAACTGATTCAAACTCAGTCATTGAAATACACCCTGCTGTCGCTGTCATATTTTTGACATCTGACAGCGCTATAGTTCCAACTATGGAACAGTTCGAAAACAACGAGCACTTGGTCATTTTTGATGCCGATGGGACGACTATAGACGCGTTTCATGCCATCGAACTGGCTTTTCTCAAACACGGCATGAATATTGGTGATATCGACCGCTTTCAAAAACGACGCAAACTGTTAAAATTTCTCGGTGGACTTCGTGAGTTCCCTGCCAATCTGCGCCAGCAATTCGGCAGACAGAGCCGCAAAAAACTGCTGGAAACGCTGACCGAGGTTTACCGTCACGATGCCTGTTTATACCCAGGCATTGCACAATTATTACGCCGACTGCTGGACGCGCCTGACATCAGAGTAGGACTGGTTACCCGCAATGTGACGAATGAACCTGAAAAAACACTGCGCTGCTTGTTTAAGCGTTACGACATCAATATAGACGAATTTGATTATCTTGCCTGTATTCCGCGAAAAGAAAACAAGACCAAATACCTGAAGCAGGCCAGGCAATCGTTTAATATCAATCCTGCGCGCGCTTATGCATGCGGCGACGAACACAGCGACTATCAGGCTGCTATTAGCGCAGGCATGCATCCCTTTGTCGTGTCTTACGGATTTGAAGGTAGCCAACGCCTGATCGACAAATTTGCTGTTCCCGACGAAGTCATCTCAACGACACCCGGGGCATTTATCGATCGCCTGCTTCATGCGCTGAGCCTTAACGCTGAAGGTCCCGATTTGCCAGCTGCGCGGTAACAATGCCCTATATCATTAAGCTATCATATTCCCTCAGTAGTCAGTTCTCATGATTCATGCTCGAAGGAACAGGTCAGCTAATCCGGAATGAAATACTGATTTGAATATTTAAAGGAGTTGTCATGAGCCATTATCTCACCCAGCCTGAAGAAATCGATTATATTTTAATGACTGAGGAACAGGATGCCCAGGCGAGTATACCGCTGTCAACACAGTCCAATCAGCACACACTCAACAGCAGCCAAATTACAAGAACGGGACAGAACAACATGCCTGTAAGTAATTAGCTGCCTAGGCTAAAATTCCCCTGCAATGAACGTTGCAAGTCTTTTTCAGTGGTAATTAAAGTACAGCAGATCATTTCAGGCGTAGAATTGCCCCGAATGTTGTATATTAAATATCGTCTCAATTATTAGCGTAGAGGAATAAGATTCATGAAAATACATGCAAACGGTGAGGTCAGTACAACCGTTGAGCAGTTGCTGAAAAAAATACCCGCTGTGCATGAACGCACTAACTGCATAGAAGTACTGGATTTATTTCATGACAACAAAAACTTGTATGCATTACCTGTCATCAACGATAAGGAGCGACCAGTCGGTATGATCGTGCGACAAGAGATTACCGAGTTTTTCAGTAAACAGTATCTCAAGGAACTCAATGGCAAGAAACCCATTGCCAGCATGATGGACGAAAAACCCATTATCGTAGACAGGAGCACCTGCATTGAGGATTTAGCTCGTATCATTTCAGATGCGGGCATGGAGCACATGATTAATGGTTTTATCATCACCAAAGACAAACGCTATTTGGGCATGGCAAACGGTTACGATCTGATCAATGAGATTACCCGGCGCAAACAAAAATATCTGTTTAGTCTGGCACATTTTGATCAACTTACCGGACTGCCTAACCGGACCTTGTTACTGGATCGTCTGCATCAGGCACTCTCGGCTTCTAACCGTTCGTCGCGCACGACCTCCCTTTTGTTTATTGATTTGGATGGATTTAAACCTGTCAATGACACCTATGGTCATAGTATAGGCGATAGCCTGTTGAAAGAAGTGTCTATACGCTTGCTCTCCTGCATACGGGAAGGAGATACCGCAGCCCGTATGGGCGGTGATGAATTTGTTGTACTGTTACTGGAATCTGACCTTGAGCGAGCCGTTACGGTCGCACAACGCATCCTTGACTCATTACGGGAGAAATACACCTTTGGTAAAAAAATCATTAGCCACATTACCGCTAGCATCGGCATCGCAGAATATCCGGCTCATGCCAGCGAATTAAATTCCCTGCTAATTGCTGCAGATAATGCCATGTATATTGCTAAAAACAAAGGTAAAAATCAATTTTTCATTTGCACGCCTGTCAGTTAATAACGGATCAAACGAATCTCATCTCATAACAGATGAAGCAGAACCCGCTAAAGCCGCTTTTTCCAAGGCTGACTGGATGACTTGACGACTTACTTTTTTCAATCTTCTGGCAATCACGCGCATCAGCTCCAAGGCGAATCCCGGGCTTTCATCCACTAGAAAATGGAATCTTTTTTTATCAATGAGGATAAATCTGCAATGTGTCAGTGCTGTCACTGTGCCATAGCGCGGCAAATTATCCAGTAAAGCCATCTCCCCGACACAATTCCCCTGGGTGCATCTTTCAAAAAAAATGCCGCCAATACTGATTTGAGCTTCGCCTTCCACCAGGACATACATTGCGCTGGCACTGTCACCTTCTCTGTACAACACCCCCCCACTGTTAATTTCCACAAACTCAGGATCATTGCGAAATATATCGAAGTATCACCATTGTAAAAATGGCAACATGATGCAGATGACCTTATTTTCAACGAATATTACAATTCCATTCTTAAAATTACCGTATATACTGTATATGAATCAATACAGGAGACCAGTACCATGAAAACAAAAATAGTCGAATCAACTGAAACTGTTCAGCCAGCAGTTGCAAAACCAGTCAATAAAGCTGTTGCAGCACCAAAACCAGTGACTAAAAAATTGCAACCGGAAGTCCAGGCAATCCAGCCCGAAAAAGCTTTGAACATAGTTAAGCCCGATAAAGAAGCGAAAATGGAACTAAAGGTCACAAAAAAACCAAAGCTGAAAGTAGTGCGTGACAGCTTTACCATGCCACAGAGCGAATATCTGAAAATTACTGAGATCAAGGAATTGTGCCTGAAAGCTGGCATGCAAGTGAAAAAAAGCGAAGTACTGCGGGCGGGGGTGATTGCTTTGGGTGCAATGAGTGACAAACAACTACAGTCAGCACTGTCTGCTCTGGATAAAATCAAAACTGGTCGCCCAAACAAAGCAAAACCCGTTTAAACGTAAATTTCCATGCCAGGCGGCCGTTGCCGCTTGCGGCTTAATCCCTGATTATAAGTAAATCAGCGCAACAAAATTTATATGCATGGTCTGACAGCTATTAATATAACTGTCATGTATTTCCTTTAAAATTTTGAAATCGAAAAAATATCAGGAGATCACAATGGACATTGAAGATATTATCAGTCAACAAATTCAGGCTGCTATTGCTGCACTAAACCATGCAAAGACAAAAATCTCAAGCACTGACGTCAATCAGCACCTGAATATTGCTGCGGCTTTCATTCAGGATATACAGTTCAATATACTCTCTCTTCAGGCGAATTAATGTTCTGATATGAAGGCTGCAACCGCGATAGATGCATAACTGGCTTGTGCTAATGCTGGGTTTTACTGGACTTAAGCTGCGCGGTCGCAGAAAACAACTGTGCTGCATCGACTTTATCGAATTCGTAGCGGTGATTGCAAAATTCACAGTACACTTCAATCGTTTGCCTCTCGGTCAGTATAGATTCGACTTCCTCTAGACCAAACATCCGCAGCATCTGACCTACGTTGTCGCGGGTACAGGAGCAATGGAAGAAAACCGGCTGTGCTTCAAACAAGCGCACATCTTCTTCGTGGAAGAGTCTGTGCAGCAAAGTTTCCGCTGGCAACTGCATCAACTCCTCCTCGTGCAATGTATCCGCCAGCTGAGTGAATCTCGACCAGGCGTCGCTATCACCTTCAGCCTGATCGGGCAGCTTCTGCAACAGCATACCTGAAGCCGAATGCTCATCAACCGCCAGCCACAAGCGCGTCTCCAATTGTTCTGAACGGGACATGTAGTTCTGCAAAATTTCTGAGATACTATCCCCTGCCAACTCAACGATACCCTGATAAGCAGGTTTACCATTCTGTTGAACCAGAGTGATAATGAAACGTCCGTCCCCGAACAATTCAGACAAACTGCCCTGCAATTCGCCTTCCCACTTCGCTGTTGCACGCAACTTCAGGTCTCCGCTACATTCGACCACCAACAATTTGATTGCAGCATTACCCTGTATTTGCAACACCAGTGAGCCATCTAGTTTCAGCGTGGCTGCCAGCAGCACAGCGGCCGCAGTGAGCTCCCCCATCAGCTGACGCAACAGAGGCGGGTAGTCGTGGCGTTCCATCACACTGCACCATGAGGCATCCAGATGTACCCGCTCCCCCCGGATCGGTGCATGTTCAAACAAAAAGCGGTGTAAGGTATCAGATTGTAATTTCATGCGGAAGATGATAACACGTGGTTCAGTTGATTGCCTGCCCGGAGTGAATATGCGAGGTGAATATCTTTTCGGCAGGCTCCCGTGCATCAAGGCGTAGCAGCACAGCTGCGTTTTAAGAGCTGCCCCTTAAGACTGACGCTGGCGCACAGCTTCAAACAAACAAATTGCCGTGGCAGCAGCAACATTCAGTGACTCGACTGAGCCTGGCATCGGAATGGTGACAGGGTGTGTCGCCATTCCCCGCAACTTATCGGACAGCCCGGCACCTTCGTTGCCCATCATGAACGCGATATTGCCACTCAGATCGCATTCATACAGGCTGCTCCTCGCCTGAAGCGTGGTGGCCAGCAGTTTTCCGGAAAAGCTATCCGCCACACTGAGTAAATCCTGCTGCTCATGAATATTCAGACAAAAATGTCCGCCCATAGCGGCTCTGAGCACTTTCGGCGACCAGGCATCGGCACAAGTGGAGGACAGAAACACCGCATCGCAGCCTGCTGCAGCAGCCGAACGCAACATCGACCCCAGATTGCCCGGATCCTGAATCGCTTCGAGCAACAGTGCAAAATGAGATACTTCAATCACAGCCTGCGGCAAATCAATCAGTGCAAGCATGCCGGTGGTGGTTTTTAACTCTGAGAGTGCCGCAAATAGCTTGTCATCCAGTTGCGTGACAGGCACGAAAGCCAGACGCACAAGCAGCACTGTAATTTCATCATCCTGCAACGCGGCAGAATTAAGCAGCACATGGCGCGGCTGGCAGCCGGCATTGAGATAGGCTTTGAGCAAATGTGCGCCGTCGAGCAAGGTCAACCCCGCCTTGTTACGGTAGCGCGCTGAATTCGCAAGTCTTGCCAGCTCTTTATAAAACGGGTTATCGCGGGAATGGATATGCTTCATGTGCCGATTTTAAGTGGTAATGGCGATTATTCACCAGGATGGTTCCGAGTGTAGCTGCGAAAGCGCATTATAACAATTCATTCTGGCAAGCGTTGTTACTGAGAAAGAATCACCCTTTTCTGATTTGCTGTGCAATGAGACACCACGTCATGAGGCGGGGTCGGAAACGGCGGTTTACAACCGAAAAATAACAAGAATTAGCCACCAAATTGACAAGTAAGGAATGAAAGCCGATTCTGACGAACAGCTAAATTCAATCTATTTCATTTGATTTTTCAAGGACCTGGCGCTGATAATGGACAACGCTGCGCGCAAGACTCAATAGTTTTGGCAGAATGGCCCAACGATAATAATTGACGTGATACATCAGCTTGCTGCCGCTAACCCATTTTTCCTGATAATCCCTTAGTTTTCCAAAAAGCTCAATCTTGCTTATTCGTTCTGTTTCACAAAGCAATTCGATAATAGCTCTTTTAATGAGGATGCCCGGGCCAAACGTACTAAATTGTTCGTCGAAAGTAGTTTTTAAAAATACTGCAATGCTCCCCTCTTCAATACTTAACTGCATTGCAGCAACCCTGTCACCCAGCCAGTAACGATAGATGCAGCCGTTGCCTTGCATGCAGAAATTCTGCAGAACCGAAGTATAAAACCGCCCCTGACTGTTGTTACTATGTACCGCTGTACCTTGCCGGCCTTTCCATCCCGCACTTTCAAACCGGCCAAAATCAGCAATGGCCGCAGGGATCTTTGCTGGATCTAAAATCACTTCAAGCCGTGGTTCAATTCCCTGCGCTGCAAGTTGCCTTAGCCTGCGATTGATTGACTTTCGAACCTGGCCATCACGTGACTGCCAGTAATTCTGAAAATCTTCATCCAGCGAGATGAAACCAGTATGAACGTAATCCAAGGTTTTGACATGCTGGCAGTCTGCGGGGCGCGACCACAACTCAGGATCTCGTTGAGTGAGCGCGAGCAGCATGGGATAGCCGGGAAGTGCATTCAGCAGGGAACGCAGGAGATCCTCCAGATTTTCGTCAGGCTCATTTAACCATAAGCCTATCGGGGCTTGTGCGGGTTGGAATGTTTCCCAGGCTGTATGATGTGTTTTTATAAGGACGGCTGTCGCAACAGTTCGCTGCCCCAGTTTACAGATGGCCAGTTTTTCACCACCCGTACCAAATTCTTGAAGTAGTGAAATAACAAACGATGAATTGAGGACGGGGGTTGAAGCCGCGGCAAGATTCAATGCCTGCCAAATATCCTGAAAACGATGAAATTCAGTGGCTGGATAAAAACTCCATTTTAGCTTCATTTAATTGCCTCTCCGATCTGTTCTATCATCCAACTCAGCTCAGCTGGCTTCAAGTCCTGGTGACATGGAAATTGAAACACGCGCCTAGCGTAATTTTCGCTTACTGGACACAATCCCTGCTCCATGCCATCCCACAGGTACTCTCCAAAACGTATGATAGGCACACCTGCCGCTTTAAGCAGGGGAAATACCACTTCAGGATGCTCCATTACCAGCGGAAAAACATGAGGAACCACCTCATCGGGCAAGACGCCAAACAGCGGCTTGCAACCGGGAAGACTGCTCAGGGCGGATAATAATCTGGAATAATTTTCTCTCCTGTACTTGACTATTCTTGATTTCGACGTGGCGTCGATAATCAAGCGAGAAAAAATGGAATTTCGCTGTTTGACTCTTTTTCCGTCAAAACCGGTCGCGACACCCAATTCAAGCGCCTCCCCGACACCAGGCGTTACAGGACTGGGTATCACTCTTCCCCACATTTTGTCCTTGAGTTTCAGTATCGAGCGAATTGGAGCATTCAACATGCCTAGCCGATCATAGTCCACTGCATATTCCAGCGTATTCATCAGAGATTTGATCTCCAAAAAAGGCCCGGCTGATTTTGTAGCAGTGCCGGACAGATTCCCTCTGGATGAGACGATGCATGCGCCTTCGTCCACTGGAAAAAATTTCCAGGCGCTGCCAATTGCGTAATCCCCGTAATAACCTGGTGGCTGTCCATGCCTTCTGCCAAAGAAGGCATGCGCGCAATCTTCGATCAGGATGAGATGGTGTTCATCACAAAATACACGGATCAACTTCATATCTTGAAGGAAGCCAAAATAATGCGGTGAAATCAGAACACGACTGGAAGACGTTAATCGATGCCCGATGTCAGCCAGATCAATCTCTGTGTTTTCCTGTATGCGATAAAAGGTCGGGATAGCTCCAACCCAGAGCACAGGTTCCACCATGGCAAGACAATGATACGCGGGTATCAGAACTTCATCCCCGTGGGAAATACCGCTATGCTGCAAGGCAAAAGCGATTGCAAGGCTGCCCCGGTTAAGATAACGCACATCCCCTGCATCAAGGATAGATGGGATCTCAGTCCCCTGCTCATTTGTGAAAGACTGAAGGGACAGGACAGGATGTTTAGGTATTTTTTCGTCTATAGGCAAATTCATTTTAAATGTCCATACGATTAACATAGCTTTGACTGCTAATTATGCTTTTGGCAAAATCCGCCACCTGTTTAAGCGCCCCCATGTAGATGCCACGTGGTGTACGCATGTTGCATGCGACCATCCCCCAGCGTTCCCGACGGTGACTCATCCAATCCTTTTTGTATTCCTCATCCCCTGTGAGATAATCGACTTCGTGCACCTTATCAATATCTATAACATATTCCATCATTTTTGCAGTGAGGATTGATCCAGCCGATAGTTTCGCGATCCGTTCGTCGTAGGCCAGCTTATAAATTGCGGCTATTCCGTCTTTTACAATCCAGAGTTGCACTGCAACGGGCGCATCAGCTATATAAATTACTCCCAATCTCAACCATCCATTTTCGGCGCAAAGCCTGATCAGACCCGGCATAAAACCGGGATGAGGCTCCTGTATTTTCCAACTAAAACTATAAACTTTCTCATATGCTGCGATTGCACTATCGATAAATTCGATACCGGTAAATATTTCAATCCTGGACTGCCCCAAAGACTTCATCCGCCTGCCTTTGCGATTCAGGGTGTTTTGCAATTTTGAAGGTAGCGTACTAAAATATTCCTGATAAGAACGACCATTGACTTCCAGATACCAGTTTCCGAAACAGAAATAAGGCTGCACAAGCAGCCCATTTTGCGCAAATATTGCAGCAAGATCGCGAAAGACAGCTGAATTTTCAGCCATGGGATGTAAATCAACACTATCCCAGCGCTCGTCGGCAATCGCATCGACAAACGCAGACAAGGCGGCTCCTCTGTCACCGGCAGCAAAGATCGGCATAAAAAGAGAAGAATAATAGTTGGCAAGAACATCCAGACGCCGATCCGTCAACCAGCTTCTGCGTCCGGAAATAAATTTCATCGGGAGAATTCCGCGTACATCAGCACCATCATATGCCACATAAATTCGCAGCTGAAACTCGGACGGCAATGCATGCAGGGCCAGATTCCGATACCAGTGAGTAGTCATAAAAAAACTGTACTTACCTGCCTCATTAAAAAGCAAATCACAACTTGACGGCAGCTCGTCCAGACTGTCATACACAACAACATGCATCATAAAGCGCACTTACCTTTCTCGCAGAATTGAGTCACTCTGATCGGTGTGGTGAATTGCAGCCCTACCTTTATTTCATCTCCAACCGCTTCATCAAATCGTACAAAGTCGGACGCGTCACACCTAGCAAGTCCGCTGCTTGGGTGATATTATCGTTTGCTCTCGCCATTGCCCGAAGGATAGCTTTGCGCTCAGCATATTCCCTCACTTGACGAAGATTGATCGGCACAGCTTCTTCTATATCTGACTTAAGTGCGAGATCTTGCAGGGTGATTTGCGCCCCATCTGCCATAATCACAGCACGCTTAATGACATTCTGCATTTCACGTACATTTCCGGGCCAATCATGCTTCTCAATGGCTTCTATCGCATCAGGCTTGAAGCCGCGAAGGGAACGCCCTTGTTGCGTGTTATATTTTTCCAGTAAAGCATAAGCAAGCAGAGCAGCATCACCTTCGCGCTGCCTGAGTGGAGGAATGTTCACGGTAATTTCGCTGAGACGGTAATACAAATCCTCACGAAAATGTCCTTGCTTGATCAGTTCAGGCAGATTTTGGTGGGTTGCACAAATTACTCGCGTATCGACGGGAATCTCCCCCCTGCCACCCAAACGCTCAATAACTCTCTCCTGTAAAAATCGCAGTAGTTTAGCCTGAAGTGAAAATGGCAAATCGCCGATTTCATCGAGGAAGAGCGTACCACCGTTGGCATATTCGATGCGGCCTATGGTCTGTTTAGCAGCACCTGTAAAAGCGCCTTTTTCATAGCCGAACAATTCACTTTCAAGCAGATTCTCAGGGATGGCTGCACAGTTGATTGCAACAAAGCGCTTATCAGAACGACTGCTTAGCTGGTGCAATGCTTGGGCAAACAACTCCTTACCCGTGCCACTTTCTCCTGTGATCAGTACCGTCGCATCAGAAGGCGCGATTCGCTCCACTGTACGACACATTTTCAGCATCTGCTGATCGTTCGTAATGATTCCTTGCATCGGTGCATCATGCTGCCGCTTAAGCAGGCGATAATTTTCCTGCTCCAGCTTGTGCAAACGCAACGCCCTGCCAACGATCAGCGTAAGTATTTTGGATTCGATCGGTTTCTGGTAAAAATCATAAGCACCGATGCCTATGGCACGCACGGCATTTGTTATATCTTGATTGCCTGTCACGACAATAATCTTGGTGGCAGGCGCAAGTATTAGAATCTGCTCAAGCGTAGCCAGCCCCTCACTCGCGCCATTCTCATCGGGCGGCAGTCCCAGATCCAGAATCACGACAGCAGGTTCAAAGCGCCTGATCTGTGACAAAGCGCCTTCCCTGTCGCCCGAGACTTGTACATCATATTCATCCAGACTCCAGAACATCTGCTTCTGAAGTCCCAAATCATCCTCTACAAGGAGTAATACTTCTTTTATAGAACTCATAATTTCTCCATGTTAGGATGCAATCCCGGCAGGACAGATCTTGTCGAAGAGGGGTATTGCTATACAAAATAGCGTTCCCTTCTCCGGTGCGCTGCTCACTTTGACAAAACCGCCGAGTTCGCGTATGTACTCATGACATTCATAAGCCCCTATCCCCATTCCAGCGCACTTGGTTGAATCAAAAGGGCGAAACAAGCGGTCATGGATAAAAGCATCATCCATACCCTTGCCATCATCTTTCACCTCAATAACAGCAAAGCCATCGCGTCCTGACAGCCGGACATCAACCTTGCCATCGTAATGCGTTGCTTCACAGGCATTCTGTATGATATGACCGATAACCCGGCTCAGCTTCTCCTTGTCTGCAATCACAAAAATATTTTCATCATCCGCTTCCAAGGTGGGCAGAGGTTTTAAATTGGCCTTCGCTTCATGTACGGACTGAAGCAGTTCAAAAACAGCTACTTCCGTCTTTGGTGACTCACTCGGGTTCCCGCTTCGCAATTGCAACAACAACCGGTTCATTTTATCGACAGAATTCTGAAGGGTACTCAGCATATCCTCCTGAAATTCAGGATTATTTTTATGCTTCTTAGCATTGGAGAGCATCAGTGACAATTGTCCTACAAGATTTTTCAAATCGTGCGCGACAAACGCCGACATTCTGTTGAAGGAATCAAATTGACGCGCAACCAGAAGTGCGTCCGTTGCCAGTTTTTGTGCAAGATTATTCGCCAGTTGGTGAGCGGCAGCCTTCAGCAGATCACTCACTTCCCAATTCAACTGAATATCGCTACGAGATTGTGCCAATATGATGAAACCCATCAATCGTTCCTGTAACATCAGAGGAACGAGGATCCAGGCATTCATTATTCCCGATAACCAATCCGGAATTTCAAGACGCCCATAAAGTGTGCGATTAGGTAGATATTCGTCGATGTTGATTACCCTCTGCGACTCGGCCATGAAAACCACAAGTGAATCTTTCGCATGCACAACCAGTTCAGGAATGACCATGTTCCAGCCTGCAACACAGGCATAATCCCCTCCTGGCTCTTGAACCATCCACAGCAAACCAGAGGGGCTTTCTACCAACACGGCAATCGCCTTTATAGCAGCCTGGTAAATTTGTCCATTAGGTTCGGATGTCAGTAATGTTCGGGTAAATCGCAACCATTCCTCGCGATAGTCATATTTGTAGCTAAAAAAGTGTTTACTTAACAACACCCTAAGTTTCGAACGAATACTCCCGGAAAAAAAAACAGTGAGCAATACAATGCTTGCGCCGAAAAGAAATGCAACCTGCAGCACGCCACCCCAGCTACCTCCGAATATTCGGAGGTAATAACCCGTTGCGGCCATCAACAGAAGATAAACACCAGCCCCAAGCAGTGTCGTAGTATGAAAAACCAAATTACGGGACATATGCACAGATAACGACCATTGCTGGTTACGCACAGCAGAAACCATGATCAGAGGCGAGATAATCGCATTAACCACCCCTCTTGCCATCCATATATTTTGGTCAATCTGATGAAAAAGCATAGCATCAGAATACAGGAAAAAATCATATACGAACATCGCACCGATGCCCATACAGATAAATTTAATACCCCACCTTGAGTCCGCTTGAGTATTTCTGAAGAGCTGCTCAATCAGCACCATACCAAAAATAGCTAATACCACATGAGACGTGATATCAAAAAGTAAAAGCACCTGACTCTGCCCCCTCCCGCCAGCATGAATATACATTGTAAATATCATCAGTGGAACTGAAATCAGCCCCACTATAAATGCATTGAATAGCGAGCACACGGTCGAGGTCTTTGCGCCTAGCAAAACTTCCCAAATGAATAGCAACCAGACAGCACTTCGGATAACTTCCATCACTGCAATGGGAATAGTCATGTGTGCGTTATAGCCTGAAAATGCATTCAATCCGGCCCAGACAGAGGTAACAAAACAGGCGAGCGTTAACAATATCCCCCGGTACTTACCCCGCCAGCTGGCTAGTAGCGATAGCCCCAGAAATACAAAGGAGATCGCAGCGGCAAGATAGCTGATAGTAATTAACGGTATATTCATATGTAATGTCGGCCTATCTCGCCCCCTTACCCAGCAACACAACATGTACAGTCGTAAGCAGAATCATGAAATCGAAGAAAAGACCATGATTTTTAACATAATAAAGATCATACTGCAGCTTCTCGATAGAATCTTCCACTGACGAACCATAAGAATAACGCACTTGAGCCCAACCGGTAATCCCCGGTTTGACACTGTGTCGATACTTATAGTATGCAATATCACGTGCTAGTTCTTCGACAAAAAATGGACGTTCCGGACGCGGGCCGACTAAACTCATGTTCCCCTTGATCACATTGAGTATCTGTGGTAATTCGTCAATGCGAAGTTTGCGCAAAATTCTGCCTATAGATGTTACACGGTTATCGTTCTGCGTAGCCCATATTGGTGTGCCGCCATTTTCAGCATCCAGCCTCATGCTACGAAATTTATAAATTGTAAATACTCTACCGTCCTGCCCCACCCTCTCCTGACGATAAATAACAGGCGATCCGCTTTCAATAAAGATTAATATAACTGCAAGAACCATCACAGGTAAAGTCATTATCAGGAGTAATCCACTAATTATTAAATCGAAAATACGTTTATTGATATACCGATTAATTCCATTACGGAACCCCTCAGAATATATCATCCAACTCTTACTAAGTGTCTCCACTTGTAATTGACCCGCCTCCCGTTCAAGAAAGGCAGACAAATCAGTAATTTTTATTCCCATCATTCTGCAAGCCAACAATTCTTCAACCGGTAATTCTCCGCGTCTATTCCTTATAGCAACGATGATTTCTCCGATATTGTATAGTTTGGCGATCTGACTCAAACAACCCTGATTTCGCAAAATAACAGCATGATCTACAAAATGCTGTGTCCCGTTAAAAGGCAAATAACCTATGATATTCAATCTTTTAGAAACTGAACTATTTTTATAAAAAGAATAAATTTTCGCCGCACGACTACCAGTCCCCAGAACGAGAACCTGGCGCTTCAATCCATCCTTTTTTGGCCATCTGAAGTTAATTAAACTAAGGAAGTAAACAAATGTCACTGAAGTAAAATATTCGATTGGAAATACGCCGCGCCTCAGGAATGAAGCGGGGAAGAGATAAAAAGTCAGTGCCATTACGACAATACCCAGAGTCATGAATGTGCTAAGACGTGGCAAGATATGCTGAATTCCACCACTCCATTCCCAGTAGTAATATGAATTAAAAAGCAACATGCTTGATGTCATAACAGTCGCGAATATTATTGATTTTTGAAGTAGATTAACGTTAAAATAATTAGTGAGATATCCAGACTCAATAAACCTTAGCATTGCACCGATATAAACAGATACCAGAAAAATAAATGCTTCAATAATTAGGAATAAAAACACACTTTCAGGAATATGATACTTAAAAATTTTTATCATAATTAGATTACCTTATCGATAATTTTACATCCAGACCAAGCGTACTTTATTGAACTAATCAGCTTCAATTTCATCCATGTATTACCATTTATTTTTCTTAGAAGTAATTTAATATTCAATAACCTCTTCTATTAATTAAATTGTAAAGTACATAATTAAGACTATTTATAAATACCATATTTAATAATACTCAATTTAAATTGGCCTAATATTACAATTATTTTCAAGTAAGCGCCTGCCATAATCAGTACTTTGATGAAAAAAATGGTTTTAGCAAGTTGTCAGAAAAAAATTTTATATATAAATAAAGTAACCTATATAAAAATCGGAATTCAATAAACTGATGCTTAGCCAATTGTGACTGACTGGCAACAGGATTGCTATCAGCAATTGCTTATTTTTTACAGGAAAAATCTTATTTATTTGAAGCATTTTTTAGTTTCGCTGTTGGTGAGAATTTTTTCAGTTTAGACCATGTTAAAAATCCCTACCTTACAATAAACTTTTACCTGATTAAAAATCAGAATCATCTGATAGCTATTTTCAGCCTGCGGTGTCATTATCAATACATCGTTAATGATCAATATTGTGTAACCTACTAACCGCAGAGGTAAACCATGAAATCAATTAAAAAAAGATTCATAAATTTAGGATTTTTAATATTTTTTACGTCAGTACTTGGCGGATGTGCTTCGAGTCATCTTCCAGCACCGGTAGAAGCAGTCAAATCTGGAGAATACAATTACATCATTGGACCTGGTGACAACATCAGTATTTCAGTATGGCACAATCCTGAGCTTTCCCAAGGTGTACCTGTTCGTCCAGATGGAAAAATTACCACGCCGTTGGTAGAAGATTTACAGGCGGCAGGAAAATCCCCTACTCATCTTGCGCGTGATATTGAAATAGCACTCTCTAAATATATCCAGGATCCTATAGTGACCGTCATCGTCACAGGTTTCGTTGGTCCTTACAGTCAACAAATACGCGTCATAGGGCAGGCTGCAAAACCTCAAGCACTACAGTACAGGGAAAATATGTCATTAATGGATGTCATGATTTCGGTGGGAGGAATTACTGACTTTGCTGCCGGTAACAGGGCAACCATATTACGCACAGTGAATGGCAAGAGTCAGCAACTCTCAGTAAAACTTGAAAGCCTGATAAGGGATGGTGATGTGGTTGCCAATGTACAGATGTTGCCAGGAGATGTACTTATCATTCCCGAAAGCTACTTCTGAATTTGATTAAATTCAATTTACTACACTGTCAATATAGTTGTTAAATTTGAATGAATTGCATTGATGGAATTCGGGGAAAAAAATGAATGAAGTTTTAGCTCAATTGAGAGGACATTCGCTGGCCGTGTGGCGTCATCGCTGGTATATCATCGTCACTGCCTGGGTTATATCCATTGGCGGCTGGGTGAGCGTTCGCTATATACCTGATCGCTTTGAAGCGACTACCAGAGTATATGTTAACACCCAGTCATTGCTCAAACCCTTGCTCGCCGGCTTAGCAGTGCAACCCAATACTACTCAGCAAATTACTGTGATGGCCAGCACATTAATCAGCCGCCCAAATCTGGAAAAAGTTGCAAGAATGACAGATATCGACCTCGGATCCATAACACCTGTTCAAATGGATTCTGTTATTGATGAGCTTTCAAAACAAATAAAACTTGCTTCAAGTGGTACTGATGACTATACGATTTCATATGAAAACAAGGATCCAGCACTTGCCAAAAAAGTTGTTCAGTCACTGCTCAATATCTTCGTAGAAAGTGGCCTGGGAAACAACAGAAAAGATATTGCTGCATCACAGACGTTCATCAATGAACAACTCAAGGAATACGAATTAAAACTGGTTGATTCAGAAAACGCATTAAAAGATTTCAAGCAGAAAAATGTAGGTATGATGCGCGGTGAAACGGGACAGGACTACTATTCAGAACTTGTCGCTGTTAAAAATCAAGTGGAGCAGGCTGCGCTTTCATTAAGGGAGGCTGAAGACCGGCGCAATTCTCTGAAACAGCAGATTTCCGGCGATGATCCGACCTTGCTTACTGACGCTATCGATTCCAGTTCTAATTCAAAATACGATGCACGTATCGACTCACTCAACAAAGAACTGGATTCATTGCGACTTAAATACACCGAGCAACATCCCGATATTGTTGCTGCTAAAAGGCTCATAGCCGAACTCGAGTCCTCAAAGACTAAAGAGTCTGCACTTAAAACCCCGGTAGCCAGCCTGACTAAAAATCCTTTTTATCAGCAATTAAACATGTCTCTGGCAGAGGCCGAAGCAAATACCGCATCTATGAAGGCACGCCTGAGTGAATACCAGTCGCGCTACAGTCAACTCAGGGCAGCGGCAAACCAGATACCGGAAGTGGATGCTCAACTCACCCAACTCACCCGAAATTATGACATTTATAAATCAAGTTATGATACGCTTCTTTCACGGCGCGAATCAGCCAAAATGTCAAGTGCCGTTGACTCCAAGACAGACTCAGTTGATTTCAGGATCATCGATCCGCCTCATGTGCCGCATGCCCCTTCTTCTCCGAATCGCCCTTTATGGATTTCTCTCGTATTGTTGGGCAGCATTGCTGCGGGTATTGGGCTAGCCTTTCTGGTAAGTCAGGTCAAACCTACTCTTAGCAACAGATTCGATATACTGACATTGACCAACCTTCCCATGCTTGGAACGGTGTCGCTGATCGAAACGCCTGAAGCCAAAATTAATAATCGCAAAGAGTTGTTAGCCTATGCAGCAACCTCCTTCATTTTGTTTGGAGCCTATGGCATATTGCTGGCGCTTCATTTCATCATGGCTACAAACGTATAGTCCGAGGATACCAGCATGAGCATAATTGAGAAGGCCGCCGACAAGTTGAACCGCTCCGCACCTGCACAAACAAAATCGACGGGTGAATTTTTGACGAAACACGAAACTCCTGTCGGAGCTGTGCCTTTACTGCCACAGTCAGAAGCACCTGACCAACAACACAATTTCGATTTGGCTAGACTGCGCCGTCTCAACATCATCACCCCTCAGGCTGAGCACTCTAAAATAGCTGAGGAATTCAGAATGATCAAGCGACCGATCCTGGACAATGCTTTTGAGCAAAATGGTGTTAAAACTAGGAATGGTAATCTGATAATGGTGACGAGTGCCTTACCCCAAGAAGGAAAAACATTTTGCGCCACGAATCTTGCAATGAGCATCGCCATGGAAATGGATAAAACGGTACTTCTGGTTGATGCAGATGCGCCCAACCCCTCGCTGATGAAAGTTTTCGGCATCAAAACAGATCGTGGATTGCTTGATATCCTACAGGATGACAGTTTAAAACTCTCTGATGTCATTATACGAACCAGTATCGATAACCTTTCTTTGCTACCCGCAGGTCGTCACAACAAGCATGCCACCGAATTGCTGGCAAGCGAGTCCATGGCAGCACTTCTGGATGATATGGCTCAACGCTACTCTGACAGGATCATCATTTTTGATGCTCCTCCGCTACTGGTCACTTCAGAAGCCAGCGTCCTTGCCTCTCACATGGGCCAGATCGTAATGATCATTGAAGCGGAAAAAACCCCTCAACCCGCTGTAAGGCAAGCACTTACGCTTATAGAAAACTGCGAGCTAACCTGGATTTTACTAAACAAGGCACAAACATTAGCCAGCGTTGACTACTATGGATATGGATATTATGGCCGCTCTTGATGCAAAGAACTGTCGCTGGCAGGCATTGCTTATTGCAATGCTTCCAGTGGCATTCCCTTCACAAGCTGAAGATTGGAAAATTACACCTGCAATAAGTGTAGGTGAAATGTATTCGGATAACATCAACCTTGCAAATTCCGGGCAGAAATTTAGCGATTATGTTACCACCATCACCCCTGGTATTTCGGTGCATAGCACAGGAGGCAGAGTCAGTTCGAATATCAGTTACAGTCTGCAAAATGTGTATTATGCCAATCGCAGCTATCTCGACAATACCTACCAGTTACTCGATGCGACAGGCAACGCAAAACTGATCGATAAAACCCTGTTCATGGATGCGGGTGCCTCCATACATCAGCAACCCATCTCGCTCATCGGGTCCATCGGTGTCGATAACACCAGCGCCACCGGCAATCTTGCAAACGTAACTACAACCAGACTAAGTCCTTATCTGATCGACCGTTTCGATAGCTTAGCGACAGCTGATGCCCGGTACACGCATCAAACTATGAGTTACAGCGAAGCTGAACCATCCAGTATTGCCGGTAATCGTGTGGGTACTTTATCCAACTCGACCAGTGACCAAATACTGCTCAGTCTGAAAAGTGGGGCAGATTTTAACAATTTTCTATGGGAATTAAACCTTAGCGATTCCAGAGTCGGTTATACATATTTGCCCGCTGTCACACTTGCTCAATATTCCGCAAACATGGGTTATCTGATCACACCTCACTTTAAAACTACGCTAACCGCTGGTTATGAAGATGACTCTTACGTCTATATCGGCCAGAAACCCCAGAACACCTTCTGGAATATCGGCTTTGCCTGGTCACCTTCGATCCGCACCAAACTTGCAGTCGCCGAAGGGGAACGTTACTTCGGAAAAACGCATTCCATCAATTTCAGTCATTACACACGCCTGATCTCCTGGAGCACAACCTATGGACAGGATGTTACCACCAACATCCTGCAACAGACCATTCCGCCGGCAACAACCCTGGAACAGTTGTTAATGGCACAAATACCCGATCCCCTAGTTCGCCAGCAGACAGTGCAATCGATACTGGCATCGTTGGGTTCACAGAGTTCAATTTTTGCCCAGAACATCACCACCAACCAGGTTTATCTGGTCAAATCTTTCAGCAATACACTAACGATAATCTTACCCAGAAATGTTTTTCTTCTGACTATCTTTAATTCAAAAACTGATTCCCTTCAGCAGGGATTTAATTCCTTTTATTCCGGATCCGCTATCAACTACACGAACGTCAACCAGTACGGTGGAAGCGCATCATGGAATAATCAACTCACCCCTGTCCTTAGCACTAACATGAGTATTAACACGACCTGTATTACTTTCCCAGGACAGGGACTTGATGAAAAGTTCAGCTCATTTAACTTCGGATTGAACAGAAAATTCAGTACAAAACTGAACGGCAATATCCTTTTTCGTCATCAGCTGTCGAACTCCAGTTCTTCCGCTGTTGCCACGAGTTACAGGGAAAATGCAATCACTGCAAACTTGATTTACACTTTTTGACACATCATGTATACCGCTTTCTACAAACTGAATACAAAGCCTTTCCAGCTAAGTCCGGATCCGGAATTTTTTTATCCCAGTACCGTTCACAAGCGCGCTATGGCTTATTTAAGCTATGGCCTCTCCCTGTCAGAAGGCTTTATCGTCATCACAGGAGAAGTCGGTGCCGGAAAAACCATGCTGGTACGCAATCTCTTCAAGGAATTTGATAATGGGAATATTGTAATTAGCCAACTGGTCAGCACCCAGCTCGATGCGGATGACACTCTGCGCACCGTGGCGGCAGGATTCGGCTTAGAACAGGTTGGTCTGAGCAAGGCGTCGGTTCTAAATAATCTGGAAAAGTTTTTTCAGCACTGCAAGCGACAGGGAAAACGCGTGCTATTAGTGGTGGATGAGGCTCAGAATCTCACGACAAAAGCGGTCGAAGAGTTACGCATGCTCTCCAATTTTCAGATGGATAATCAGCCACTGTTGCAAAGTTTCCTGCTGGGGCAACCTGAGTTCCGTAACACCCTGCAAAGCGCAGAAATGTTGCAATTGCGCCAGCGCATAATCGCCTCCTACCACTTGGGACCGATCAACGAAGCAGAAACGCGTGACTATATCGAATTCAGGCTCTCCATGGCGGACTGGAAAGGCGACCCGGAATTCTCAGCAGACGCATTTCACCGTATTTTTGAATTTACCGGCGGGATACCTCGAAAAATTAATACCCTGTGTGACAGGCTCATGGTGCTAGGTTTACTTGATGAAAAACACTTTTTCGACAACGACATGGTGGAAGAAGTGATAAACGACCTCGGGCAGGAAATTACCCATATTAATAGAATTGAATTAATCCAAGCCCCTCTCATGCAGCAAAATCCTGAAATTACAGTTAGTCGTGAAGGCTTCGCCCGACTTGAGCGAAAAATAGAAGCCATGGAAAAATCGGTTAACCGTTTGCTCACCATATTGATACGAAAATTACTTCCCGGCCATGTCGAAATTAAACCTGAAAAGGAAAGACCATGAGTATGCCAGCATTGAGTCATAACGGGAAAATATTGTGTGTAGTCGGCGCGCGACCGAATTTTATGAAAATTGCGCCCATCATGGCCGAACTAAATTCTGCCAGCACCCCCCTTACTGCAAAACTGATTCATACCGGGCAACATTACAACCAAGCCATGAACCATCAGTTTTTTGTTGACCTTGACATCCCTGAACCTGACATTAATCTTGAAGTAGGATCCGCTAGCCATGCTGTGCAGACGGCCGAAATCATGCGACGCTTCGAGCCTGTGATTGACCAGGAACAGCCCGCAGCAGTGCTGGTAGTTGGGGACGTAAATTCCACAATCGCCTGCGCGCTTGTGGCAGCAAAAAAAGGAACACCTGTCATTCATGTTGAAGCCGGTTTACGCAGTTTTGACCGCACCATGCCCGAAGAAGTCAATCGGGTGCTCACTGACCAGATTTCCGATCTGCTGTTTACTACGGAACGTATGGCGCGCAACAATCTTTTGCGCGAAGGCATTGCTGATGATCGCATTCATTTCGTCGGCAATGTCATGATCGACACACTGCATCACAATCTCGCAAGAGCCACCCCGGCTAAGGATACTTTTGCGCTGGCATCAGCATTTTTTATAGAAGTGCCCTATGCCGTATTGACACTGCATCGCCCCTCTAACGTTGACAGCGCTGAAACACTCGCCGCCATTTTACATACCATTATTGAAATCAGCGAAATGATTCCTGTGGTATTTCCATTGCATCCACGCACCTTGAACCGGATCGAATATTATGGACTTGGTCATTTGCTGGTTCATCAAAAGTTACTGATTCTGCCCCCCTTGGGCTATTTGCAAATGCTGGGATTAATGAAAGATGCCAGAGTTTTCCTGACTGACTCTGGAGGCATACAAGAAGAAACTACAGCGCTCGGTGTGCCGTGCATTACCCTGAGAGACAACACCGAAAGACAAATCACTGTTGATGAAGGTACCAACATGATCGTCGGGCAGGACAGGCAAAAAATTCTGGCTGCAGTCAGAAAAACTCTTGAGACCGGTGGTAAATCAGGCAGGATTCCTGAGTTATGGGATGGGAATTCCTCCCGCCGCATTGTTGATATATTACATACATGGCTGAATCCCGAGCTGTCATTAGGGAGCACATGAGATGCCGTGCAATGCGATGACAATCGATGTAGAGGATTATTTCCAGGTTTCAGCTTTCGCCAAATACATATTGCGCGCTGACTGGTCAACACTGCCGTGTCGCATCGAGCGCAACATCGATATTATCCTTTCGCTTCTCAGCGAGCATAAGGTTAAAGCCACCTTCTTCACGCTGGGCTGGATTGCCGAGCGCTATCCGGCCATGGTGCGGCAGATTACCGACAACGGACATGAGCTTGCAAGTCATGGTTACCACCACCACAGAGCAAATGAACAGACGGCGTGTGAATTCAAGGAGGACGTCGGCAGCAGCAAAATGCTGCTTGAGGATATCAGCGGCCAAAAAATCAGTGGCTATCGGGCACCCAGTTTCTCAATCGGCGCGGAAAATCTTTGGGCGCTGGATGTGCTGCAGGATGAAGGTTATGAGTACAGCTCCAGCATCTATCCGATCCGGCACGATCATTATGGCATGCCGGAGGCACCCCGTTTTGGATTCAGACCTTCAGGAACAGAGGGTATTCTTGAGATTCCTGCGACTACAACGCTCTTTTTCGGTCGCAATTTCCCTGCTGCGGGTGGTGGTTATTTCAGACTAATGCCCTATCCTTTATCGCGCTGGCTGATGCGCAGAGTCAATGCGGTAGATGGAGAGTCCTGCATTTTTTATTTTCATCCATGGGAACTCGATCCGGGTCAGCCTCGTCAACCGGGCATTGGTCTCAAGACCCGTTTTCGTCATTACATCAACCTGTCGCAAATGGAAGTGAAAATCGCCGCACTGCTGGCCGATTTTCATTGGGACAGAATGGACAATATTTTTCTCGGGCCAAAATCATGACAGAACTTAGCGTAAGAGCAATGCGGCCAACTGATGCGGCAAACTGGAATGCTTTTGTTGAAAACTGCCGTGAGGCCACTTTCTTTCACCGCTTTGAATGGAAAGAAATCATCGAGCGCGCTTTCGGTCATCGCACCTATTTTTTTCTGGCTGAGGCGAACGGAAAAATTGCAGGCATTCTGCCGCTCGCACAAATCCGGCATTTCTTGTTCGGCCACTCGCTGTCTTCACTGCCTTTTTGCGTATATGGCGGGATTGCTGCCGAGACGGAAGCCGCGCGTGAATTGCTGGATCATGCTGCACAAAAACTTGCGTCTGACTTAAATGTTGATTACCTGGAATATCGAAATCTGCGAGCCCGTCACGCTGACTGGCCAACGAAAGACATTTACGTCACCTTTCGCAAGCCTATCGACAAGAATGTAGAACAGAACATGAAAAATATTCCGCACAAACAGCGAGCCATGGTGCGCCGCGGTATTAAGCATGGCCTTGCAAGTTCTCTGGACGATACTATCGACAGGTTCTATACGGTATTTTCTGACAACATGCTTCGTCATGGAACACCGGCTCTGCCAAAAAGCTATTTCACCCTGCTCAAACAGATTTTTGGCAGGGATTGCGAGGTACTTTCCGTTACCCTTGACGGGGAAGTCGTCAGTAGTGTGTTGTCTTTTTATTTCAAAAATGAAGTGCTTCCCTATTATGCCGGCGATACGATCAAGGCAAGAAGCTTAGCAGCAAATGACTTCAAGTACTGGGAACTGATGCGGCGCGCATGCGAACGTGGCTGCACAGTGTTCGATTACGGGCGCAGTAAATGCGGCACCGGATCATTCGATTTCAAGAAAAATTGGGGATTCGAACCTAGCCCCTTGCACTATGAATATCAACTTCACCGTGCAAAACAGATACCTGAGCAGAGCCCACTAAACCCAAAATACCAGATATTCATCAAGGCTTGGCGCAGGCTTCCCATGCCTGTTGCGAATTTTATCGGCCCTCACATCGTTAAAAATCTCGGGTAAACACGATGATCAATAATTTGCTCTATCTCACACATCGCATACCCTACCCGCCAAACAAGGGCGACAAGATCAGGTCATTCCACCTGCTCCAGCACCTCCGCACCCGATACAATATCTATCTTGGCACTTTCATCGACAATGAAGATGACTGGCAGTACGTGAATTTTTTGCAGACCTTATGCAAGGAATGCTGCCTGCTACCGATGAATCCGCGCATCTCCAGATTGCGCAGCTTATCCGGCTTATTCTCAGGTGAAGCGCTGACTCTGCCCTATTACAGAAATGCACAATTGCAATCCTGGGTCAACTCGGCCGTAGCGCATCGCAATTTCGACAGCATCGTCGTTTTCTCTTCAGCCATGGCTCAATATGTCGAACATTTCGCTCACGTGAAACGGATCATGGACTTCGTGGATATCGACTCCGACAAGTGGACTCAATATGCGCAATCGAAGCGCTGGCCGCTAAATGCACTTTACCGCCGAGAAGGCAGACTACTGCTCAATTATGAACGAAAAATTGCCGGTGATTTCGACGCTTCATTTTTTGTCTCTCCCAAAGAAGCGGCTCATTTCAATCAGCTTGCGCCACTCACCAAGAGCCGGATTCATGTCTACTGCAACGGCGTCGATGCGGAATACTTTTCCCCGGATATAGCTTATGACAATCCCTACGGACAGGAGGAAACGGTACTGGTATTCACCGGCGCCATGGATTACTGGCCCAATATTGATGCCGTGGAGTGGTTTGCCCGCGATATATTTCCGCAAGTTTTGGCAAAAAAACCGCATGCCTGTTTCTATATCGTAGGCTCTAATCCGGTAAAATCTGTCATTAAACTGTCATCCCTGCAGGGCATTCATGTGACCGGACGCGTAGCTGACATACGCCCCTATCTTGCCTGCGCGCACATGGCTGTTGCGCCGCTCAGAATTGCAAGAGGCATACAGAACAAGGTGCTCGAAGCCATGTCAATGGAAAAACCCGTCATTGCAACGCCGCAGGCCATGGAAGGCATAACGGCAGATAGGGAAACGGGCTGTTTCATCGGGCATAGCGCAGAAGAAATCTCAAGACAGATTCTCAGCCAGCTTGAATCAAAATTTACCCGGAATAAGACTGGACGCGACGTAATACTGGATCAATATGACTGGACGCGAAATCTTGCAAAAATTGATGACTTTTTGGAAGTTAAGCCGCAAAGACATCAAGAGGAAGCAACATGAAGACTGTCGCCAGCTTCAACGTACCCGTCCACTGGCGCTCAGCCTTAATTGTTGTGTTCGTAGCTGTACTAACCATACTCGCCAGCTATCATGAAATCGTCCGTTTCACGATACAAACATGGTTGAACAATGAAACCTATACTCACGGATTTCTGATTTTCCCCATCAGCCTCTGGCTGGTCTGGCGAGAACGTGCATCCTTGGCTGAAGTTTATCCCAGACCCGCTTTCCGGGGAATGATCGCCTTACTCCTCAGTGGAATTATCTGGCAACTGGGTCATCAGGCTGGCGCCATGGTCGTGCAGCAATACAGTGTTATCGGCATGCTTATCGCATCCGTCTGGATGCTGCTGGGTAACGATGTATTTCGCCGGATCACCTTTCCGCTGTTTTTCCTGCTTCTTGCCGTTCCATTTGGTGAAGCTCTGATCCCTGCCATGATGAACTTCACTGCGGATTTTACTGTCGCAGCACTGCAACTTACCGGGGTTCCGATTTATCGTGAAGGTACGTTTTTTAGCCTGCCAAATGGCAGCTGGTCGGTAGTTGAAGCCTGCAGCGGACTGCGTTATTTCGTCTCGTCCCTGACGCTAGGCGTACTTTATGCGTATTTTAGCTACCGGAATATGTCAAGAAGACTAATCTTTATCTTGGCTTCCGCGATAACCCCCGTCTTGGCGAACGGGCTTCGCGCTTATATGATCGTGATGATCGGAAACCTGAGTGATATGCGCC
>Ga0316226_1000395_pt1 | contig 60137 bp, 53 predicted proteins | sample TBH18017metaG_FD_206009 | JGI IMG/M metagenome (GOLD analysis project Ga0316226, IMG submission 206009) | Freshwater microbial communities from Trout Bog Lake, Wisconsin, USA - TBH18017 | ecosystem: Environmental > Aquatic > Freshwater > Lake > Hypolimnion/Profundal zone | place: USA: Wisconsin...
TCCTTGAAAATAACATCTCGGGTCAGGGGGCACATTCTTTACGTGCATTAAGATTTGATACATCCCGGTTGAACCCGGGAATAAAGTGGAACCACCCTCATATCATCGGGGCAGTAAATTGTTTTATGCTGAATGGCCAGGTAAACAACTTTTCCCAGGGCAAACTTAAAAAGATCAATGTCAGGAGATGGACTTTGATGCTCGACAAACTGAAAAACAGGCTTGCAGCCGGGAAGAACAAACTTACCCCTGCCGATGTCCAGTCCATCATGTGCTCATATTACGGGGATAGCCCGGGTTCATTGCTGCTGAACGACGGTGACCTGTATAACCTGCAGACCCAGCAAATGATGCTGTACATACCGGCAGACCGTTCTCTTAAGGCATTTATCAAGCCCAGGAAAGGTGCGAATCCTCCAGACCCTTCTCCCTTCTTTTATAATATTCCACTGGAGCCCTGATCATCATTTTTTTCCGGCGGCAGTCATCATTTGTCTGGTAAAAAACTATATTTGTTAAACGATTGAGAATTCTTTATGCACTCACATTGTCGTACCCAGATGAATCCCCTTAAACACCTTTTAGGCCTGATTACCCTCCTCTTAATTACGGTTTCCTGCACCGATGAAAGGAAAAACCTTGAACAATACGAGTTTGACGAAACAAAAAAACTGGTGGCTTACGTTGAAGATGCTGCAGCCCTCATAAAGACCAGGGGGATTATTGCATTCCGTGATTTCGCACAGAAAGACAGCAAATGGCTGAGAGGCAACAGGTACCTTTTTGCTTATGATCTTTACGGCACCTGCATTTTTCACCCGGTTTCACCGGAACTCATAGGGAGGAACATCATCAACATGAAAGACCTTAACGGGAAACCTGTGATCAGGGAGATCGTGCAGATCGCTTCCAACGCAAAGCATCCCTTTGGATGGGTACACTATCTCTGGATGGAACCGGGAGAGATATATCCTGAATATAAAAGCTCTTACATCATGCGGGTCACCGACCCGGCCGGCCATGTTTTTGCCATCGGAAGCGGGAATTACAAACAGAAGGCCGAAAAGATCTTTGTTTCCGACATGGTAGATTCGGCATGTATTCAGCTGGAAAGATCAGGCCTGGAAATGATCCCACAGTTCCTGGATAAGTCAGGGAAATATACTTTCTATGACTCATATATCTTTGTCCTTGATGAAAAGGGTACGGCCTTGGTTGATCCGTCTTTCCCAAGCCTGAGCGGCCGTAAACTGGTGAACCTGAAAGATGCCATCGGCAAACCTATTGTGGCGGAGATGATCGAGAAGCTGAAGACCAATCAAACAGCATGGCTTTCGTATATGTCGAAGAGCCCCGATGAAAACAAACCTGTCAAAAAACTAGCTTACATCCGTAAGATTCACATTAACCACAAAGGTTATATCGTCGGGTCCTCCATCCGTCTGGAAAAACCCGTATGGCTTAAGATCTGATCTCAAATCCCCACACTATGGCTACACCTCCTAAAGGCATGATCTATGGCGTAGATGACAAACCTCCTTTCTTTGTCACGATTTTACTTGGATTACAGCATATTTTCACCATGTCGAGCATGCTGGTGTTACCTGTCGTGATCGTGCAGGAGATCGGCGGGAGTTTTCTCGAGATCAACAGCGTGGTATCTTTTTCGATGATTGCAGCCGGTTTTGGGACAATCCTCCAGTCCCTGAAAAGAGGTCCCATAGGATCAGGTTTCCTCTGCCCGAATCTCTGCGGCCCATCATATATGGCAGTCTCCCTGGAAGCGGGCTGGCTTGGCGGCTTACCCCTGATGCACGGCATGATCATGGTCTCGGGACTGGCCGAGATGGCGTTCGCACAGCTTATCCCAAAACTGAAGAAACTCTTTCCGCCGGAGATCACGGGACTGGTTGTCATCATGGTTGGAGTCGCGCTGATACCCCTTGGTGTTTCAAGATTCATAGGCGTGGAATATTCCGGCGATTCAATAGAACCGTCAAAGATCATCATCGCATGCATCACTCTCTGTATCATGATCGGCCTCAACCTATGGGGCAAAGGCAAGATCAGGCTTTACGGCGTGCTCATAGGCATCATTGTGGGTTATCTCCTCTCCCTGGCTGCGGGCCTCATCGGCTCAGCTGAAATAGAACAGGTATCCCAGACTCCTCTTTTTGCATTGCCGGGACATGGTGTGAAAATGTTCAGGTATGCCTTCGATCCCTCCCTTATTATACCCTTTATCCTGATCTCTATCATCCAATGCCTGAAATCTTTTGGGAACATCATCACCTGTCAGAAGCTCAGCGATGACGATTGGAAGGAGCCTGACCTGAAAAACGTCGGGAAAGGATTGATGGCTTCGGGTATCAGTGTCTTTACCTGCGGACTACTGGGCGGGGTTGCAACCGACACTTCGGCCAGCAACGTAGGGCTTTCGGCTGCAACCGGCGCAAACAGCAGGGTCATTGCCTGGAGCGCAGGTGGGATCTTCATCCTCCTTGGGTTCCTCCCCAAGATGGCTGCCCTGTTCACCATCATGCCAGAGCCGGTGATGGGCGCCATCGTGGTTTTTGTGACCTGCTACATGCTCATTTCCGGAATGCAGATCATCCTTTCAAACCCGATCTCAACACGCATGATATTCATCATAGGGATTTCAATGATCTTCGGATTGAGCGCAGATATAGCCTCCTCGCTGTTTTTCACGGTACCCTCATGGCTGATCCCGGTATGTTCATCATCACTCACTGTTTCCACCCTCCTGGCCGTAATATTGAACCAGGTCTTTGTGGTCCGTGATCAAAAAACAATACAGGTTCCACAATAAGATCAGCTTTTTCCAACCTGAATGTTGTAAGAAAATCAGGCAAAAAAGTTCCTGGCTGCCAGTGGGAGGGTCTGCGATTGATCAAACCACCTGGTTTAATTTGCCGCCACAAGAAACTTCATAAGGGCCGAGTCGTCAGACGCTGTGTGTCCGCGTTTTAAGAGTGCTGCCAGTTGAATTTTCTGGTAGGCGTTTTTTACATACTGGTCATTGGGAGATTGTGCTGTAGTATCAGTTCTCAAAGTGGAATGAGAATGCTTGTATGAAGTTGTTTTTTCGATACGCTTAGCAGGCGGCGTTACTAGATTTACTGATTGGTTTGCAGGTGATCGTGAGGCCGGGGCCTGCTTTTCAAGATAAACAGTATCGGTCCTGGGCAGATACCGGATGGTTTCATGATTCCTGTTATCCAGGATAAAAAACAGGACTGCAAAAACAGCTAAAATAAAAGCCGGTTGATAAGCAGGTATCCGGAAGGTAAAGAGTTTCTGAAGCATCAGTAAAAACTGGTTCTGCTTCGATCTACTGCTTCCCATTTTTGTAAGCAGATTCCTGAGGATCTCAGGATTCGGGGCCAGGGTTTTTTGCTCCCTTGCAAAAAGGATTTTGCTTTCCCTGATGACTTCGTGGCATGCATCATACTCATCCTGCCTCATATTCCTGATCACTTCTTCTTTTTCATTGCCGGTAAGTTCTGAAAACGATTTGGTCTCAAGCAACTTTTGAAGTCCCGGCATTTTATCAAAAAATGTATCTTCCATCTTAGTCAGTTTATTTGCGGATCAAAAACGCAGAGTTTTTCAGACAGTTTTTTTATAGTGGTGAAGAGCCTTGATTTTACGGTTCCTTCAGGACAGTCAAGGATCTCAGCGATCTCACGTATCGGCATCTCCTGCTGGTATCGCAGAAGGAAAACCATTTTATGCTTCTCGTCGAGCGACTTCAGATGATGATCCAGTGCTTCTGAGAATTTCAGGACATCCCAGCGGTCGTTCCCTGCTTCTGTGATTACAGGTACATCTTTACCTGGACCTTGCTGGTATTCATTCCTCACTGCCATTTTCCGGTATTCGTTCTTGCAGATGTTGTAAGCTATGTGAAAAACCCAGGTGTCAAACCGCCGGTTCATATCAAATAGGTTAGGGTTCTCAATAATTTTCAAAAAGAGATCATGTGTGAAATCTTCAGCTTTTCCATGATCTTTATCCAGCATCCTCAGAAAAAAATTATAAAGTTTGATGGAATAACGGGAATAAAGCTCTGAAAAGGCCTCTTTATTCCCGTCACGGATGAGTTGCAGAAGCTCTTCATCGGTTTTCTTTCCCAGGTTTTGCAAGAATCTCATCGGCAGCAGTGTTACCTATTTCTTTTTGAAACAGTCTTCAACCTTCGTGTTTGGATCTCCTTTCTTACCGATCAGCAGCGCAAGACTTTTTACCACTTCAGCTTTTTCAGATTCCCCTGCCAGGGAGTAATGCTCGTAAAGTTTAATTAAAAACGGCAGATATCCCATATTCATCCTGTCGACAATACTACCGGAAATATCATACCCGAAATTTATTTTAAGGTAATCAATGAGGAAGTTCCGTTCAAAGTTGTTCCTCATGACAGCCAGATTATCAAAGCTTTCCTTTGAATATTTGAAAGCCAGTCCAACGAGGTAAAGGTCTTTTTCAAATGCTTTATAGTACCCTGTATGAAGTGTATTGGCAAAATATACAGGACGTCCCGACCGGGAAATAAGATGTTGGATGATCTTGTCCTGTGAGGGTTGTTCCAGAGCTTTGAATTCATCAACAGGAATTTTATTCTCCTCAAAAAGCTTCTTCCGGTAGCCGTCGACGGTAATCAGGTTGATATTCACCACAACCACATTTTTCTTTATTCCAAGAGCGTATTGTAAAATCCATAAGGGGTAGGTGTCGTTATCCCCGTTGGTAATGATGATCCCGTTATCATCTAACGACATTAAGACATTATAATTATAATTCAGCAAGTTTGGCGATTGATCGTTGCTGTTAAACCATTTTTTACAGATATCCATCTCATGTTCATGATCCCTCTTCATTTCAAAATAATTGGCAAGGGAACTGTAGATGTCAGGACGGTTGGGCGACAGTTCGTAAGCCTTTAAGATATCTTCCGCGTTTTCATCGTTCTGGTACCCGTCATTCCATACCTTGACATGGTAATATTCGAATGTTCCAGGAACGTCCTTCTTCATTTCCTTAACAATCTCATCCAGTTCCATGAACCCGGGACCTTTTTGCTTTTGCCAGGCATCCGGGTTTATCAACCGGGCCATGCGGTTGGCAGTGTAAAAATTCAGCCAGCTATCAGCATTTTTCGGATCCGATGCCAGCACTTTTTTCCAGAGTTCTGCCTGCGTAATATACCATTCGAACGGCTGGTCACATTTAATAATGGAATAGACCTTTTCAGGTTTCTGGGAAAAAGCAGGATGGATCACCATGGACAGGACAAGCAAGAGCGTCAATGCCAGGATACTTTTTGTTTTCATATTCTTTACTTTTTTGGTTATTTCTTACTGCTTACACCTGAGACCGGGAAAGGTTCATTTATTAAGGTAATTTGTTTTATAATTTCTTTTGCATTCAATTTTGGGACAACAAATCAGAATACTGTAGTCAAAACCATGAGTTTGGCCACTACCAAATGCTGCCGCAATTGCATCCGGTGAATGGACTAATACCATCACAGCCAATGGATATTTGCTTACTTCAGATGCTGTATCAGGAAACCAGTGGTTTTATGATGGTGTAGTAGTCTATGGTGCAACCAATCAAACGTATACCGTTCCTGCATCAGCTCCCGTCTGGTAATGGACTGAAATAATTTGGGAAAGCCGAGTTGTGTTATTGTTAAAGTTCATTGGCCTCCCGCCAACGAATATGCATAATACAATGGCAGGAATACCAGTCTCTGTTCGCGAAGCTCTCCGTATGGAGCTGTCGATAAGACATACCCTGTTTCAATATGCGGGTATTTTTCCAGCAGCAGATGCAGACTCCTCAATTTTCCGGCAGCTCCGCCCTTAATCTCTACGGGGAAGATTTTATTCTTTTTTGATATGATAAAATCTACCTCTGCCGTACTGCTTTTTTCCTCCCTTGTCCAATAGTACAGCTTGTCTCTTCCCGATGAAAGAAATTCCTGTCCTGCAAACTGTTCGGCAAGAGCCCCGTTATACATGGATAAGAGATCATTTTTCATGTATTCGATATCGGGCGGAAGATTGTTGAGTGACCTCATTATACCGATGTCCACAATCAAAGCCTTAAATTTCTTCTCCGAAGCCGTGCTTTCGAATTGCAGGGAGGCGACAGAAGCCGAAGATATCCTGCTGATCACCCGGGCAAGCGAAAGTAATTCAAGAGCCTTCTTATTGGTAGGTCCCGTGAATTCTTCTGATAAACCGGAATATTTGACCTTATGTCCGATATTTCTGGCGATTGAGCTTAAGACCTGATTTAGAATTCTTTTATCTGAAAAGGGTGAATATTTTGAGAAATCCTGGCGATAGGTTTCCATAAGATCATTCTGAATCTTAAAAACCGCTGTCATGCTGTTGGAATTTCGCCACAGATCTACACATTCCGGCATCCCTCCGATAAACATGTATTGTCTCAGAGCGTCGAGAAGCGAGGAATGGATCGTATCCGATAGTCGGACAGGTTTTCCAAGAAGGATATCAGCAAGTTTATCTTTCCCGGTATTCTTCAGAAATTCATAGAAGTTCATGGGTGTCATATTTAATATACTCACCCTTCCGACTGGAAAAGATATCTTCTGCATGGTGAATTCAAGAAGTGATCCGGCAGCGATCAAATGCAGTTCGGGCATCTCTTCATAGAAATACCGTAATGACATGATTGCTTTTGGCGCTACCTGAATCTCATCAAAAAAAAGTAAATCAGTAGCCGTGTTTATGGACGTATTCAACAGGAGCTCCAGTTCACTGATGATCCGGACCGGGTCAAGGTTCTTCTCGAAAATACCGATCCATTCCGGATGCTTTTCGAAATCAACCGTGTGGATATTTCCGTTAAAATGTGTTTTACCAAAGGCCTGAACTGTGAACGATTTCCCAACCTGCCGTGCCCCCCGGATTATGAGTGGCTTTCTTTTAGGCATGCCCTCCCATTCGTTCAACTTAAGGGTGAATAATCTTTCCATAGCCAGTTGTTTTAGAAATACAAGGCGAATTTAGTACAATCTCTTTAGAAATACAAGGGTGTTTTGATCTGACTTCTTTAGAAAAGAAAGGTAACAGGGATGATATACCCGTATTGTCCAATCAGATTGTAGAAACCGGAGTATCTGACCACGTTCTGCCGATTTTGGTTGATCATAATAACATCTTAAGTATCTATAAGATGCGATGGGCATACCACTCCGGCGAATGCTGGTCAAAGTGAACGTTTTCTCCCCCAACCTACTCGATTTGATTAAAGTATGTGTAATCCTGTGAACATAAAAAGATAAAGCCCTGTAATCCATTGACTTACAGGGCTTTATAAATTATAAAGTGATCCGCCTGGGATTCGAACCCAGGACCCCCGCCTTAAAAGGGCGATGCTCTACCTGCTGAGCTAGCGAATCTCCTTTTTTTTAAATTGAGGGTGCAAAGGTAGACATTTTTTCCTAAAAACAAGGGATGGTTATAAAATTCCGCTGATAAGTCCCTTGCCTTCCCTGAGCACTATGATTTCATCATTTCTGCAGTCGATGACTGTGGATGGAATTATCCCCGAATGGCCTGCATCGATAACGATGTCGACCAGTTTATGATACTTTTCGTAGATTTCCTCGGGATCGGTAGGGTATTCAATAAAGGTGTCGTCGGAATGGATGGAAGTCGTCATGATTGGATTGCCAAGCTTTTCAACTATCTGAAGGGGGATATTGTGGTTGGGGATCCTGATCCCCACGCTTTTTTTCCTGCTCTGGAAGAAATGAGGGACGTTGTTGTTTGCTTTCAGTATATAGGTAAAAGGACCTGGAAGGGTCCTCCTCATCAGCCTGAATATATCATTGTTGATCGGCCTGGTATAATCGGAAAGCTGGCTCAGGCTGTGGCAGATAAATGAAAAATTGGCTTTTTCGCGTTTGATACCCTTGATTTGGGCCACCCTGTCAACGGCCCTGATCTGGGTTATGTCGCACCCAAGACCGTAAACCGTGTCGGTAGGATAAATAATTACTCCTCCGCTTTTTAAACAATCAGTGATGATCTTTAAATGGCGTTCGCCTGGATTATCTGGATGAACCTTGAGCAGCATATTATTTTATTTCGCTACCTCGCTTCTCGCTTCTCGATATTTAAAAAAAAAGGGTAAGCCCCTTATATCGCACCGCTCAACCAACTTACCCTTGCTTCCTTCCAGACCTGGGGGAGTTTGAAGGGAGCTGGTCGTATAAGACTTACCCGGTGCAAAGGTACAAAAATTAGGGCGAATGGCAAGGGAAAATCGTTTTTTTCGTATGTTTGTGGTGAACATGCCAAAAAAATGAACATCATGGAAGAGAAAAAAACTTCGGTAGCAATAAATGCCCTGACTTATGGTTTAATGACAGGGGCAGTGGTGATTGTATACAGCCTGCTGCTGTATATTGCCAATCTTTATATGAATGAACCATTGAGATATGTCAGTTTTCTGATCTTTCTTGGTGGTATGATTTGGGGAACTTTTGAATACAGAAAAAAAATGACAGGCGGATTTCTTACTTACGGTCAGGCCTTCAGTTCCTGCTTTCTTATTGGGTTATTTGCCGGGATAATCGGAGCCATTTATTCATTTGTTTTTGTAGAGTTCATATACCCCGGTCTTATAAACGAGATTCTTGAGCAGGCAAGGGTAAAGATACAGGAGAAGAATCTGACCGAGGACCAGATCGAGACAGCGATGGATTGGACACGTAAATTCACTTCCCCGGTCATGATGCTGATCTCAAGTTTGTTTATGGATACGATTATTTCTGTCATCCTTGGCCTAATTGCTGCCATTTTCCTGAAAAAGGTCGATCCCAACACTCCCACATCTGCCATATAAAACCTGAAAATGGATATTTCTGTTGTAATTCCCCTTCTGAACGAAGATGAGTCTATCCCGGAACTTTCTGCATGGATAGAAAAGGTCATGCTGGAAAACGGGTTTTCCTGGGAAGTCATCTTCGTCGATGATGGCAGTTCCGATAATTCCTGGAGGATCATTGAACAACTTGCTGCTAAAAACCCTGCATTCCGCGGAATAAAATTCAGGCGGAACTACGGAAAGGCGGCTGCGCTTAATGTGGCATTCCAGGCAGCGTCGGGAGATGTTGTGATAACAATGGATGCTGATCTTCAGGATAGCCCCGATGAGATCCCCGAACTGTACCGGATGATCATGAAGGATGGCTTTGACCTGGTTTCAGGATGGAAGAAAAAACGTCATGACCCCATCTCAAAAACCGTACCAACCAGGTTTTACAACTGGTCGGCAAGAAGGATGTCGGGCATCAAACTGCATGATTTTAACTGCGGGCTCAAAGCATACCGGAGCACGGTGGTGAAAAGCATAGAAGTTTACGGCGATATGCACCGTTATATCCCATTTCTCGCCAAATGGGCAGGATTCAGGAAGATAGGGGAAAAAGTCGTCCACCATCAGAAACGTAAATATGGTAAAACCAAGTTCGGCCTCGATCGTTTCTATAAAGGCTACCTTGACCTGCTTACGATCTCATTCATGTCGCGTTTCTCAAAACGCCCTATGCATTTCTTCGGTTTTTGGGGAAGCCTTTTATTCACTGCAGGTTTTTTTATCGCCATCTACCTGGCTTATGAAAAATTTTTTCACCAGGCTTTCAAAATGACTGAACGCCCCTTGTTTTTCTTTGGCCTGTTGGCAATGATCATGGGAACGCTATTGTTCGTTGCCGGATTTCTGGGTGAGCTGGTCAGCAGGAATTCATCCGAAAGGAATAATTACCTGGTCGAAAAAAAGGCAGGCCTTTGAACCTGGCGTTTTATTCATATTCTTAATTAATCAATGATATCCGTGGATCAGCAAGATATTAAACGAAGGGCGGGTTTCCTGAAAAAGATCCAGATCTTTGAGGAATCCCCCGAAATTCTGCTTGAACGTATTGCCGGGAGCCTCACCGAGATGGAAGTTTCGGAAGGTGACCATATTGTTCTGAAAGGAGAGCTCGGTGATTCCATGTATATCATCCTCGACGGGCGGGTTAAGGTCCATGACGGGGATTACATTTTTACCATTCTCAAAACAGGTGATGTCTTTGGAAAGTATTACCTCCTCGACCAGGAAGAACGTTCGGCAACAGTTACCGCGCTTTCGCATACCTTTCTGTACAGGTTCAGCCAGGGTGAGTTCCAGAGGGTTACACAGAATGAAAATACGGTGTTCAAAGGCATGCTTAAAACGCTGGTCAGGCGTCTCAGAGATATGAATATCATTGAAGAACAGCTTGCCGCCCAAAATACAGAGATACTTCGACAGAAAGAAAGACTCGAAATTCAAAAGCAGGAGTTAGTCGAACTTAACGCAACAAAAGATAAATTTTTCTCCATCATAGCCCATGACCTTCGCAGCCCGATTTCTACCCTTATCTCTCTCTCTGAAGTTCTCCGCACCGATATGGACCTGCTGGATACATCCCAGCAGAAAGAAATCCTGGGAAGTCTTTACGATCTTTCAAAAAACTACCTGAAACTTCTTGATAATCTCCTGCAATGGTCCAGGGTGCAATCGGGACGCATGGTGCCCGAACCAGTAATATTTGAACTGTCGGAGGTCATCCAGGATGTGGTCTGTTTTTATCAACCCTATGCCCTGGATAAAGAGATCAAGATCCTTGAAAGGAACATCATTCCCGTACCTGTGCATGCAGACAAGAATATGATCAGGCTGATTCTTAGAAACCTGATATCCAATGCTATAAAGTTTACACACCCTGGCGGTGAGATCCATGTAATGATGATTATAAAGGAAAGGTTCGTGGAGGTTACGGTCCAGGATAATGGGTTGGGAATGTCGCCCGAAATCCTCGACAGCATGTTCATGCTCGATAAAACACAATCCATGCCCGGGACTTCAGGCGAAAAAGGTACAGGGCTGGGATTGCACCTGTGCAAGGAATTTATCGAACTGAACAATGGTGTGATAAAAGTTGAAAGCCATAAAGGTTTCGGTTCCGTCTTCTGCTTTACAATCCCAAAATCAAGTTAAAGGCCATGCCTCAGCCCGGTAAAGTTGTTTTGATCGGTTCGGCATATCCGCTCAGGGGAGGACTTGCCACTTTTAACGAGCGCCTGGTCAGGGAGTATATAAAGCTTGGCTCGGAAGCCTCAATCTACACATTCAGCCTTCAGTATCCTTCATTACTTTTTCCTGGTAAAACCCAGTTTTCAACAGAACCTCCTCCCGGAGATCTGCAAATCAAGGTGAAGCTGAATTCTGTCAATCCTTTGAACTGGTTTTCGGTTGGGAACGAGATTAAAAAACTCAGGCCCGACCTAGTTCTCGTGAAATACTGGATGCCTTTCATGGCGCCATGTTTCGGAAGCGTTTGCAGGATGATCAGGAGAAACGGGCACACCAGGGTTGTGTCTGTGATCGACAATATAATCCCCCATGAGAAACGCCCGGGCGACAGGCTTTTATCTTCTTATTTTGTAAAGTCTGTGGATGGCTTTGTTGCCATGTCCCATTCGGTGATGAATGATCTCGAGACATTTACCAAAGACAAACCCAAGGCATGGTGTCCTCATCCCCTGTATGATAATTTCGGAGATGCCATCAGCAAAGCTGAAGCAAGAAGAATACTTGGGCTTGACCCTGGCGCCAGGTATGCTCTTTTTTTTGGTTTTATAAGGGATTACAAAGGTCTGGACCTGTTGCTCGAAGCATTCGGGACCCCTGCAATGAAAGCTTCAGGCATCAAATTACTGGTGGCAGGTGAATTTTACTGCGACCCGGCACCATATAAGGAAATAATCAAACGTCACGGGCTGGAAGGGAGCGTGATCATGAGCAATGATTTCATACCCGACAGCCAGGTTATCAATTATTTCTGTTCTGCGGATGTGGTTGTACAGCCATACAAAAGCGCTACCCAAAGCGGGGTAACCCAGATTGCTTACCATTTCGACAAGCCCATGATCATTACCGATGTAGGGGGCCTTGCCGAGTTTGTGCCCCATGGCCGGGTCGGTTACGTGGTCAAACCGGAGATCCCGGCGATCGCATCTGCGATATTTGAATTCTACAATTCTGGCCTGGAGGCTGAGTTTATCGCGAATGTCGCTGTTGAAAAGCAAAAGTATTCCTGGGGGAGGATGGTTGATGCTATTAACTCCGTAATAAAATGAATACTCGAATAATCGAAAATTCGAATTAAGAATTACGAATGAATGTTGAGTCCTTAAATTCAAAATTCAACATTCGAGTATTCGGGTATTCAATCTTAACGTTTTGCATTATTCTTGTATCTTCGTATGCTATAAGCTTGTAATTAACCGACAATGATTATACGTAGCAAAGCTCCGTTGCGCCTTGGACTTGCAGGTGGCGGTACTGATGTAGCTCCTTTTTCAGATCTTTTCGGCGGGGCGATACTGAATGCAACGATCAGCATGTATGCAATCGCAGCTATCGAGCCCCGGTCCGACGGGAAGATCATACTGAATTCGCTGGACCGGCATGAACGATATGAGTTTAATTCAATACCGGAACTTCCTGTTGACGGCAAACTTGATCTTCATAAAGGAATTTACAACAGGCTTATCCGGGAATATGACCTGAAACCGCTTTCATTCGAACTTTCAACCTATGTTGATGCACCTCCGGGATCTGGGCTTGGTACCAGTTCAACCCTGGTGGTGGCCATTCTTGGTGCATTTGCCGAGTGGCTCAGGCTGCCCCTGGGAGAATATGACCTGGCCCATCTTGCCTATGAGATCGAAAGGGTGGATCTGAAAATGGCCGGGGGGAAACAGGACCAGTATGCGGCGACCTTCGGAGGGGTGAATTTTATGGAATTCTTCAAGGGTGATAAAGTCATCGTAAACCCCTTGCGCATCATGGATAAATACCTTGATGAACTGGCCCATAACCTGGTGCTGTATCATACCGAAACAAGCCGTATCTCAAGTGTGATCATTGAAGAACAGCAAAAAAATGTTCTGGCGGGGAATGAAAAATCCCTGGAAGCAATGAACAAGCTGAAAGAGCAGTCGGTGATGATGAAGGAAGCCTTGCTCAAAGGGGAGCTTGATAAAATAGGGGAGATCCTTGATTTCGGATGGAAGTTTAAAAAGAATATGGCCAGGGGGATCACCAACCCCATGCTCGACGAAATTTATAATGCTGCGAAAGAACACGGAGCTTCGGGGGGGAAGGTCTCAGGTGCAGGAGGAGGCGGGTTCATGTTCTTTTATTGCCCGGGGAACACCCGTTCAGCTGTTATTGAAGCCTTGAAAAAATTCGGAGGGCAAACGAAAAGATATGATTTTACGACAAAGGGATTAAGGAGCTGGACTATTTAATTAGCGAAGTAGCGAGGTAGCGAAGTAGCGAAATAGTTTTTTATGTATTTTGCTATTTTAATTTCACTACCTCACTACTCGCTACCTCGCTACCTGTTAAAAATTACAATATGACAACATTTCTGGAACTCGCAATGTTGCGTTACTCCGTAAGGAACTACTTTCCCAAACCGGTGGAGGAGGAAAAGCTTGCTTACCTTCTTGAGTGCGGCAGGGTGGCTCCTTCGGCTGCAAATTATCAGCCCTGGATAATCCACGTGGTGAGGGAGCATCAGCTGAAAACAAAGATTGAAGAAACCTACAACAGGGAATGGATTAAACAGGCTCCGGTCATCCTGGTTTTCCTGGGAGATCACAGGAAAGGCTGGAAACGCAGTGACGGTAAAGACCATACCGACATCGACATAGCCATAATTGCCGATCATATTTCCCTGGCCGCAACTGAACAAGGTCTCGGGACCTGCTGGATATGTAATTTCGATGCAGTAAAATGCCGTGAGGCCATGAACCTTCCCGAATATCTCGAACCCATTGCATATCTCAGCCTGGGCTATCCTGCCGACTTAACAGACCAGACCTCACGTCATCTGAAAAGAAAATCATCAGAAGAAATAATTAAATTTGACCAGTTTTAACCCGGTAATTTATTCGCACCAATTTTTTATTTTATTTGTGTGCTCATTTCGGCTCCGCCGAACGCCATCAGACCATTTGAACATTTTACAATCTGACATATGACCCGAATCAAAGAAGCCATTCTTCAGTCCATAGAAACCAAGCAAAGCATTCTGAATGATCCTGAACTGTTGAAGATCATCGGGGATGTTGCAGCTGCCTGTTCAACTTCATTCTGTAATGGGAATAAAGTATTGTTTTGCGGTAATGGAGGCAGCGCTGCAGACGCCCAGCATCTTGCGGCGGAATTTTCGGGGAGGTTTTACTATGACCGCCCGCCATTGCCTTCCGAAGCGCTGCATGTGAACACATCCTACCTCACAGCAGTTGCAAATGATTATTCCTTTGACGAGGTTTATTCCAGGATTATCAAGGGAATAGGGCAGGAAGGCGATATGCTTATCGGGCTTTCCACTTCAGGAAACTCGAAAAATGTGATCAGGGCCTTTGAAGCAGCCAATGAGAAAGGGATGCTTACCGTGGCTCTCACAGGACAGGGTGGTGGAAAAATGAAAGACATCGTGGATTTTCTGATCCCTGTACCTTCGGTTGATACGCCCCGTATTCAGGAATCCCATATTATGATAGGCCATATCATCTGCGAGCTCGTGGAAACATCATTATTCCCCAAACAATAAGCCTTCTTGGAAGCAATTGTTCTTGCCGGTGGTTTTGGCACACGTCTTCAAACGGTAGTGAGCGTAGTGCCGAAATCCATGGCATTGATAAACGGCAGGCCATTTCTTGAATACCTGCTTGACTACCTTATCATACAGGGTGTAAGCAGGGTGGTTCTTTCAGTTGGTTACAAGCGTGAAATCATTACCAGCCATTTCAAAGACAGTTACAGGTCCCTGCCCATTGAATATGCGATTGAGGAAGAACCCCTCGGAACCGGGGGCGGGATAAGGCTTGCCTTGTGGAAGATCAGGGGAGAGAGGGCCTTAATATTAAACGGTGACAGTATGTTCAGGACCGACCTGGGGGCGCTTGAAACCGCCCATCTTCAAAAAAAAGCCGATGTCACACTTGCCCTTAGAAAACTTCCGAATACCGGTCGTTATGGAAGAGTTACGATTAACAGGCAGAAAAGGATCACCGGGTTTGAAGAGAAAAATGAAGGTGCCGGCCCGGGATTGATCAATGCCGGGATTTATATAATGGAAAAATTATACCTTATGGAACCTCACTTCAGAGGAAAATTTTCGATAGAGAAAGACTGTTTTGAAAGATTTTACGGTACTTCGCGTATGTTCGGGTTCCCTGCAAGAGGATATTTCCTGGATATCGGGATACCTATGGACTATCTTAAAGCACAGGATGAATTTAAAGGATTTAAAGATTGATAAAAACTGGTCGCTGTTCCTCGACCGGGACGGGGTGATAAATCACCGCATCGTTGACGGCTATGTGCGCAGCCGGGAACAGTTTCAGTTCAACCCTGGTGTTAAGGATGCATTGAAAGTGGCTTCAGGCATATTCGGCCGCATCATCGTTGTCAGCAATCAACAGGGGGTCGGAAAAGGGCTGATGGATGAAAAAGATGTGAAAATGGTGCATGCAGGGATGATCTCTGAGGTTGAAGCTGCAGGGGGCAGGATTGATGCAGTGTTTTTTTGTCCGGCCCTGGAAAGCGATAAGTCGATTAACCGCAAGCCCAACATCGGGATGGCGCTGCAATCGAGAAAACGCTTTCCCGAGATCCGGTTCAGGCAGTCCATAATGGTCGGCGATTCACTTTCGGACATGATCTTCGGGAAAAGGGTAGGGATGAAAACCGTATTTCTTTCGTCAAACCTCCCTCATATCCGCAGGGGATATAAAACCATCAACTTTGTTTTCACCGACCTGCTTGCGTTTTCCAGGGCTTTATAAAAGCGATTTGTCACAATGAATTGTTATATTTTTTATTTCGCTACCTCACTACCTCGCTACCTCGCTATTTAGTTATGTCTCCCAAACTCATCCTTGTCGTCTTCATCGCTTACACTGCCGTGTTGTTTGCCATAACCTGGCTCACTGCCAGGAAAGCGACGAACAGGGCATTTTTCATCGGTAATAAAACCAGTCCATGGTTCGTGGTCTCCTATGGAATGATAGGAGCTTCCCTTTCGGGAGTTACCTTCATGTCGGTTCCCGGCTGGGTGGGTGAGACTCAGTTCTCATATTTCCTCGTCGTAGCCGGGTACCTTCTCGGATATGCCGTTATTGCACTGATCCTGTTACCCCTGTATTACAGGCTTAACCTAACATCCATCTACACCTATCTTGAATCCCGGTTCGGTTACTGGTCGCATAAAACCGGGGCTTTCTATTTTCTTCTTTCCAGGGTCATCGGAGCTTCATTCAGGATGTTCCTCGTTGTGAACGTTTTGCAGGTCTTTGTTTTCGATGCATGGCATATCCCTTTTAGCCTCACCGTGCTGATCTTTATTACCCTCATACTCCTGTATACATATAAAGGAGGCATAAAAACCATTATATGGACCGATACCGTCCAGACAACTTTCATGCTTCTTGCGGTACTGTTGTCGGTTTACCTCATTTCAAGGAATATGGATCTTAGCCTGAGCGGGTTGTTTCATAAGGCCATGGACCATGGCTATACCAGGATCTTTAACACAGACTGGAGCGACAGGAGGTTTTTTATCAAGCAGTTTTTCAGCGGGATATTCATTACTATTGTTATGACCGGGCTGGACCAGGAAATGATGCAGAAGAACCTGAGCTGCCGCAACCTGAAAGATGCACAGAAAAACATGTTCACATTCAGCGGTGTGCTCGTGCTGGTAAATTTTATTTTCCTGTTCCTTGGCGCAACCCTTTTCCTGTTTGCGGAATACAAAGGGATCGCTCTGCCTTCGCGCTCCGATGACCTTTTCCCTATGATTGCCATTAACTACCTGGGACCGGTGGCAGGGCTCGTTTTTATCATCGGCCTCATATCGGCAGCCTATCCCAGCGCCGACGGGGCGCTTACCTCTCTGACGACCTCCTTTTGCATTGACTTCCTTGGCCTTCCGAAGAAAGAAAACATTAGTGAAAAACAAAAGGAAAGGATACGTTACCTGGTTCATATTGCTTTCGCCTTTATTTTACTCACTGTTATTATCATTTTCAGGGCGATCAACGACAGGGCCGTAATCGACAAGTTATTCACCGTCGCGGGATATACTTATGGGCCCCTACTGGGCTTATATTCTTTCGGACTTTTTTCGCGCAAACCCGTCAGGGATAAATTGGTACCTGTAATTGCCCTCATCTCTCCATGCATTTGTTATTTCCTTAGCAGTAACTCGGTGTTAATATTTAATGGTTATAAATTCGGATTTGAGCTACTGATTCTTAACGGATTTATTACTTTTGCCGGACTGCTGCTGGTCAGCAGGAAGAACTCCTGAACTGCTTGATGATACTTTTATACCGTTGTGTCCGGTGAGCCCAAACGGTGATCATTTACATGAAAATCGTTAATCGTTAATCGTTAATCGTAAATTGAAATATGGACAACATCAGATTCAGAGCATTGGAGATGACTATGGGAAGAACCCCCAGGGTCGTGGAGTTTCCTGATAAAAAAGCATCGGAATATTATGGGGAACTTACCTTCAACCGTGTCGCAATGAAGGAATTCCTTACCGAAGAAGCATATACCGCCGTTATCAATTCTGTTGAAAAAGGCGAAAAGATTGACCGCAGGATAGCAGACCAGGTGGCTGCAGGCATGAAAGCCTGGGCTATCAGCATGGATGCCACTCATTATACTCACTGGTTCCTTCCTCTTACAGGAGCCACCGCCGAGAAGCATGATGCTTTTATCAGCCCGGTGGAAGGAGGTGCAGGAATTGAAAAATTCAGGGGGATTGAGCTAACACAACAGGAACCCGACGCTTCCAGCTTCCCCAGCGGAGGCATACGTTCCACCTTTGAGGCCAGGGGGTATACCGCATGGGATCCTTCCTCCCCGGCTTTCATCATGGACAAGACCCTGTGTATTCCTTCTGTATTTATTTCCTATACAGGAGAAGCCCTTGATTATAAAACTCCTTTATTGCGGGCTCTCCATTCAATCGACAAGGCTGCAGTTGAAGTATGCAGGCTGTTTGATCAGGATGTAAGCAAGGTTTTTGCAACCTTAGGCTGGGAGCAGGAATATTTCCTGGTGGATAAAGCTTTGTACAGCGCACGTCCCGACCTGGTTCTTACGGGCCGTACTCTCTTCGGGCATTCTTCGGCCAAAGACCAGCAGCTTGAAGACCACTATTTCGGCACCATCCCGCAAAGGGTAATGGCTTTCATGCAGGAATTCGAACTGGAAGCCCACAGGCTGGGTATCCCTGTAAAAACAAGGCATAACGAAGTCGCACCGAACCAGTTTGAATGCGCTCCCGTTTTTGAAGAAGCTAACCTCAGTGTGGATCATAACCAGCTGATGATGCACCTGGTGGAAAAGGTTGCAAGCCGTCATAATTTCACCGTGCTGCTCCATGAGAAACCTTTCAATGGGGTTAACGGATCGGGGAAACACAATAACTGGTCACTCGCTACGAATACCAAAGAAAACCTCTTAAGCCCGGGGAGCACCTCAAAATCAGAACTCCGCTTCATTACTTTCCTGGTGAATATTGTAAAAGCAGTTCATGAAAACGCCGACCTGTTAAGGGCGATCATCGCAACACCGGGCAATGACCACAGGCTTGGCGCAAATGAAGCTCCTCCGGGAATCATCTCGGTTTTCATCGGGGCCCAGCTAACCCACTGGCTCGATACCATCGAGAAAAGTGATAAAAATTTCAAGTTCAGCCTCGATAGCGATACCGGCCTGCTGAAGAATTTTCCGAAGATCCCTGAGATCCTGCTTGACAATACCGACCGTAACAGGACTTCACCCTTCGCTTTCACTGGAAATAAATTTGAATTCAGGGCCGTTGGATCATCGCATTCCTGTGCGCCTGCCATGATCGCGTTGAATATGATCGTTGCTGATCAGCTGAATAAATTCCTGAAAGAACTCAAAGAGATCACAACGAAAAAAGTAAAGCTGGACGATGCCATCCTTACGATATTGAAGAAATACATCAGGGAATCTAAAAACATCAGGTTCGAAGGGAATAATTACGGACAGGATTGGCTGAAAGAAGCCGCCAAACGCGGTCTCTCAAACCATAAAACCACTCCCGACGCACTCAGGGCCATGGTACAGAAGAAATTTGTTGATCTTTATGAAAGGACCCAGGTCCTTACCTCAAGGGAAGTGCATGCCCGTTTTGAGATAGGGCTTGAAGATTACACCAAGAAGATCCAGATTGAATCTAGGGTCCTGGGCGACCTGGTCTCAAACCATGTGATCCCTGTCGCCATCAGGTACCAGAATATCCTGGTCGATAATGTGAAAGGGCTTAAACAGGTACTCGACCTGAAGACCTACGGGAAGATCTCCCAGAACCAGATGGAGCAGATAACCGAAATATCGGAACATATCGATAAAATCATGACTTACGTTAACGATATGACCGAAGCACGCAAGGTCGCAAACAAGATACAGGATCCCGAGGAAAAGGCAAAATCATACTGCCAACGAGTGTTCCCGTATTTTGAAAAGATCCGTTACCATTCCGACAAACTCGAACTGATGGTCGATGATGAAGTGTGGCCATTGCCTAAATATCGCGAACTCTTATTCATTCATTAATAAAAGAAATATGAAAGCCAAAGGGTTTTTTCGCAGGCTGGTACTGCCGGCTCTGCTGCTATGCAGCACCTTCGTGTATGCCCAGATCAACGTGGTTCATATCGACAACAATACCTTCCCTCAGACCAATGAAGGGATATTCTACAGCCTTCCCAGGACGGTTGTAAATGTTACTGTGAAGATCGACAGGATAGAGAATTACCAGGGTCCCTATGCTGATTATGCCCAGCGTTACCTTGGCCTGAAGAATGTGGTTCAGTCGAATACCATTGAATACAGGATTGCCGATATTAACATTTCCACTTCCTTTGAACCGGATCCTGACCAGTATTATTTTGTTGAGTTCGGCGATAAGGTTACCAAGGGGGAGAAAACGGGAATGCTTTCTCTGACCGATGCCGGTATTATCCTGGGAACCCTTCCTGTGACGGATACCACATCGCAGGTGATCAAACTGATAAACACTGAAGAACCTCCCCTGGAATATGAAAAAGATGCCTTCGGGGAATTGTTCAGGAATTACGCCGATGTGAGTGTGTTTGAAAAGATCGACACTATACGGCGTAAGGTCAACATAGATACCCTGACTCTTGAAAGGTCATACCTGAAAAAGACCATGGTCGACAAATCACCTGAACAGAAAGCCAAGGAAGCCGCAGATTTCCTTTCAAAGATCAGGGATAACCGGTTTAATCTGATCACCGGTTTCCAGGAGGTGAACTACAATAAGGAAACCCTGGAGTTCATGGATGCCCAGCTTAAAAACCTCGAAAAGGAATACCTGAAACTTTTCACCGGGGTAAGGATACATAAAACGATGACCTTTTCTTACAAATATATTCCCACCCAGAACCAGATCAATACCGAGATCCCTATCTTTAAATTTAACAAGTCGAAAGGGGTGCAGGACCTTGATGCTGCCGGGGGAGGAAAAGTCATTACGATCAGGGTGCAGAGGGTCGGCAATACCAATTCAGTTTCCGCTTATCTTCAGAAAGCAGGCAAAGCTTCGAAGTCAAGCGGTTTTTATTACAGGATACCGGAATATGCAAGGGTTACTGTAAAGGTCGATGACAATACCCAGGAGGAGCAGCAGTGCCTGATAAACCAGCTTGGGCTTATTACCAACCTCCCTGCAAGCAAATGGAGGGTGCTCTTCCACAGGGAAACAGGAGGGATCAAAACCCTGGGTATAGAATAACCAGGCTACAGGGCTTTCCTGATCCTTACAAGTTTGATCAGCAGTTTTTCTAACAGCTCCAGCCGGAGCATGTTGGCCCCGTCGGATTTCGCTGTCTCAGGATGAGGATGTGTTTCGAGGAATATACCGTCGGCTCCTGCTGCAATCCCTGCACAGGCTATAGTCTCAATAAGATCGGGCCGGCCGCCCGTGACCCCCTCAGCCTGGTTTGGCTGCTGAAGTGAATGGGTGACATCCAGTATGACAGGGACCCCGAATTTCTGCATTTCGGGAATGGAACGCATGTCCACGACAAGGTCCTGGTATCCGAAAGTCGTTCCCCTCTCGGTCAGCATGATGTTTTCATTGCCTGTGCTCAGTATCTTTTCCACGGCAAACCTCATGGATGCAGGTGAAGAAAACTGTCCTTTCTTGATGTTGATGGTTTTTTTAGTCCTTCCTGCCGCAAGCAGCAGATCGGTTTGCCTGCATAGGAAAGCCGGGATCTGAAGCACATCAGCATACCGGGCTGCAAATACTGCTTCCTCCTCGGTATGGATATCTGTAAGAGTTGGGATATTAAGTTCTTTTCCCACTGAAGCAATGATGCTCATGGCCTTTTCATTGCCTATCCCTGTAAATGAATCTGCCTTCGAACGGTTTGCTTTTTTGTAGGATGATTTGAAAATGTATGGAATATTGAGTCTTTCGCAGATCTTACTGATATGAACAGCCACCTCAAGCGGCATGCTGTCATTTTCAACTACACAGGGCCCTGCGATCAGGAAAAACATTCCTGGGTCCTTGATTTTCAGCTTTAATATGTTTGTCGGGATCATAAGTCTGTTTTTTATTTCACTACCTCGCTTCTCGCTACCTAATATTTGTACTTCCCCTTCCACAGCGCTTTCAGCCTTGCCCTGATCTCATTCTCCCTTGGATTGTTCTGGGGATCATAAAATTTAGAGCCTTTGATCTTGTCGGGAAGGAATTCCTGGTCCACAAAATTATTATCGAAATCATGGGCATATTTGTAATCCTTCCCATATCCAATCTTTTTCATCAGGTTTGTAGGGGCATTCCTTATGTGCAGGGGAACCGGGAGATCTCCTTTCTCCCTGAATGCTTTTTTAGCACTGCTGATGGCGAGGTAGGAGGCATTGCTTTTTACCGATGTTGCAAGGTAAATCGCTGTCTGCGAAAGGATCAGGTCGCATTCGGGATAACCTATCACATCCACTGCCTGGAAACACGCAGTAGCAAGCAGAAGCGCATTCGGGTTGGAATTCCCGATATCTTCCGACGACAGGATCAGCATGCGTCTTGCAATGAACTTCGGGTCTTCCCCGGCTTCGATCATCCTTGCCAGCCAGTACACTGCAGCGTTCGGGTCGGATCCCCGAAGAGATTTGATGAAGGCCGAGATCACATCATAATGCATCTCGCCGGTTTTATCATACATGGCAAGGTTTTGCTGTATGATGCTAATAGTATTTTCATTATTTATACTGATGGATTTTTCCCCGCTTCCGAGCGTGGTGACTATAAGCTCAAGTGCATTAAGAAGTTTACGGGCATCACCTCCCGAAATCCTTAGAATGGCATCAGGTTCAGTTACAGTGATGTTGAGGCCAAGCTGCTGCTCCAGCCTTTTCCTGCCTTCTTCAAGCAGGCTAAGGAGGTGGTGTTCCTCCAGTGTTTTCAGAATATAAATCTGGCATCGTGAGAGCAGGGGAGAGATCACTTCGAATGAGGGATTCTCGGTCGTTGCACCAATAAAGGTGATAACTCCTTTCTCAACCGCACCCAGCAGGGCATCCTGCTGAGACTTGCTGAACCGGTGGATCTCATCGATAAATAAAAAAGGACTAGATCCGCTTTCCTTCGCTTTGCCTATTATCTCCCTCACTTCCTTGACTCCCGAGCTAACTGCGCTCAAGGTGTAAAATTCCCTTGAAAGCTGCTGGGAGATAATATAGGCCAGGGTGGTTTTGCCAACCCCCGGCGGGCCCCATAAAACCATTGAAGGAACATTTCCCGATTCAATGGCCTTCCTCAAAATAGCTCCAGGCCCAACAAGATGCTCCTGCCCGAGGTATTCCTCAAGTGAATTAGGCCGTAATTGTTCGGCTAATGGTATAAGCATAATGATTCAAAGGTACGATTATGGAATTTAACTGCCCTTAACACCCCTGGAATTGTTTATATCTTAAAAATTGTTAAAATGATTAGCGCTGATTTTCAATGATATAAGCCAAATGTTAAAAAATGTTAAAAAAAAGTGATACAAAAACTTGGAGGCTATGCATTTGTTGCTTTATCTTTGCAAAGAATTTCAAAACGAACGAAACAATGAAAAAACTTGCAACATTATTAGTAGTAGGCGCTGTAGCCTTCATGTATTCTTGCGGCCCAAGTGCAAAAGAACTTGAAGAAAAAAGAATTGCAGATTCAATCCGCGTAGCTGATTCATTGGCAATGGTTCAGGCTGAACAGCAGAGAATCGCTGATTCAATTGCAAAAGCAGCTGATGAAAAGAAGAAAGCTGATTCAATTGCACACCAGGATTCGATCAAGAAACACCTGATCAAGCCCGCTAAGACTGCTAAAGCTGCTCCCAAAAAAGCTAAAAAGTAATTCTAAGACCTACAATCAAAAAACCCCGCCTCAAACGGGGTTTTTTTTATGCATTTCCAAAAGCCTGAAAACCGGGTTGAGCCAAAAAGGATATATCAGAGGCTCTTGATTTCCGCAATCAGTTTCTGAAGGGTGGATTTTGCATCCCCGAACAGCATCCTTGTTTTAGGCATGAAGAAGAGGTTATTCTCGATGGCTGCATATCCTTTGGCCATGCTTCGTTTCATAACGATGGTATTCTTTGCTTCCCACACTTTAATGACAGGCATACCCGCAATAGGGCTTGAAGGATCGTCCTCAGCGGCCGGGTTGACCACGTCGTTGGCCCCGATGACAATCACCACGTCGGTATTATTCATTTCATTGTTGGCTTCCTCCATTTCGAGTAGTTTCTCATAGGCCACGTCAGCTTCGGCAAGCAAAACATTCATATGGCCCGGCATACGGCCCGCCACAGGATGAATGCCATATTTCAGCTCGACTCCCTTGGATCCCAGGAGATTCTCAAGTTCATGGCAGAGATGCTGGGCTTGTGCAACAGCCAGTCCGTACCCGGGAACAACCAATACTTTCTGGGAGTAACTTAGCAGCACCGCCGCATCGCTGAGCGATATCTCCTTTACAGATTTATCTCCTTCTGCGCCGGCTCCGGCTGCACTTCCGCCGAAGGCGCCAATGATCACATTCAGGAGTGAACGGTTCATTGCCTTGCACATCAGGATGGTGAGAATGGTACCTGATGATCCAACCAGTATCCCTCCCGTGAGCATGGCCTGGTTGTGATAAAGGAAGCCTCCCATTGCAGCTGCAACCCCGGTGAATGAGTTCAACAGCGAGATAACAACCGGCATATCCGCTCCACCGATGGGCATCACAAAAGTGACTCCGTACAACAGGGCAAGGAGGGCCAGAATATATATCATAAGGTTGTTGTCCTTCTGCGGAGTCATGGTCATAATGAACACCACCATGGCTAGAAGCAGGAAAAGGAAAAACAGGTTGATGTAGCGCAGTATGGGTGATTTGATGTCTCCGATACGTTCGTCAAGTTTGCCAAAGGCGATCATGCTTCCTGCAAAGGAAACTCCGCCGATACCGAGCCCAAGGAGAATCGCCAAAGCTTCGCCGTTGAACATTGAAGTTGCGCCTGCACCTGCAAGAATATTCTGCATCCTGGGAAACTCCATCAGCGAGATCAGGGCTGCGCAGGCGCCTCCCATACCGTTGAAAAGAGATACCATCTGCGGCATGGCGGTCATTTTAACTTTCATGGCAGCCATCCAGCCAACGACGCTGCCGATGATGAGGGCGGCCACGATCCAACCAATGTTCTGAATACCCTGGTATGTGCCATCTTCCATTTTAGTCTTATGGAAGAGGATGGTAAAGAGTATGGCCAGTCCCATGCCGGCAGCCGCCCAAAGGTTGCCGTTACGCGCGGTGTCGGGATGGCTCAGCTTTTTCAATCCCATAATGAACAGGATGGAAGCGAGTATGTATGATATCTCGAGAACCGAAATGTAGTCCGAGAATTCAAAAGTCCGGGTTAAGGTTTCCAGTGTTCCCATTCTTTCTCCTTATTTCTGTTTTTTCTTTTTACTGAACATTTCAAGCATGCGGTTTGTTACCACGAACCCGCCCACAACATTGAGGGTTCCCAGGATCACTGCGATGAACCCGAGGATCATGGAAAGTACGTTGTGCGCATGGCCCATGACGATGATTGCACCGATGATCACAACCCCGTGTATTGCATTGGCGCCCGACATCAGGGGTGTATGCAATACCGAAGGAACATGCGAGATCACTTCGATCCCCAGGAAAATGGAGAGAATGATGATGAATATCGCTTCGCGGTATTCCATGAAAAATTTCAAAACTTCAGTCATTGTTCAATGCTTTATGAATTCATGATTGATTTTACGCGTTCGCTGACGACTTCTTTCCCGTGAGTCACGCAGGTTCCTTTTACAAGGTCGTCCTCCCAGTTCAGTTTGAACTCCCCTTTGGAGGAGTACATAAGTTTAAGGAAATTGATGACGTTCTTCCCGAACATCTTGCTTGCATCGGAAGGCATGTCGGATGCAAGAGCTGAGTTCCCGATGATCCTGACCTGTTTGTAAATGATGGTCTCATTATCTTTGGTGAGTTCGCAGTTGCCGCCGGTGGAGGCTGCAAGATCAACGATCACGGCCCCTGGCTTCATGGCATCCACGGTTTCTTTTTTTAGCAGGACAGGGGCTTTTCTTCCCGGGATCTGTGCAGTGCAGATTACTGCATCTGATTTTACGGCATGATCATGAATGGCCTGGGCCTGCCTTTTTTTGAATTCCTCCGACTGCTCAACGGCATAACCGCCTGCAGCCTTATCGTCAGTGGCACCTTCCACGTCGATGAATTTCCCCCCGAGCCCGGTCACTTCTTCCTTTACAGCAGCCCTCACGTCAAACACTTCAACCACAGCGCCCAGTTTACGCGACGTTGCCAGGGCCTGGAGCCCTGCCACCCCGGCCCCGAGGATCAGAACTTTGGCAGGGGTCACTGTGCCGGCTGCAGTCATGAACATCGGGAAGAACTTCGGCAGATTGTTGGCTGCTGTAAGAACAGCTTTATAGCCCGAAACCGTTGCCATGGATGAAAGAATGTCCATAGCTTGTGCACGTGTGGTACGGGGCAGAATATCCAGGCTGAAACTTGTGATGTTCTTACTGCACAACTCCTTCACCAGGTTTGTATTGACCATCGGGTTAAAAACCGACATGAAAACCTGGCCTTCTTTCAGCAGCCCCAGTTCTTTTGTACTGGGTGGCTGGATCTTGATGATGAATTCAGCAGAGGATAAGATCCCTTCCTTGGTTTTTATGCCGGCCCCGGCTGCTTCATACTCTGCATCTGATGCAAAGGCAGTCATACCGGCCCCGGTTTCAACCAACACTTTTACATTCATCCCTGTAAGGGTTTTAATTGATTCGGGAAGCAAGGCAACCCTTCTTTCGGGTAATTCTTCTTTTAATAATCCTATTGTCATACAATTGCTTTGTTATTCGGCTATTCTAGCGCGGAATTATACCGCAGTTTCAATGTCAGTCGGTAAAACCGATATGATGGTGAGTGCCGTCACATAAAGGTTTTTTCTTTGAAGCCCCGCAACGGCAGATAGCCGCCACTTCGTTATCCACAGTGATTTCCCTGCCTTCAGCATCCATTAGCTGAAATTGTCCGCGTATCAGCAGGGGACCATTCTTAAGAACCTGTATCTTTGTCGCTGCAGGGGTGTTCTTGTCTGATGCTTTCTTTTTATCGGTGGCGGCGCCCGCGGAATTTTTCAGGTAGGTGAGCGCTCTTGAAGGACAGGTATTGACTGTTTCAATAATCTCCTGGCTGCCTGCAGCCTGTGCATTGATCCAGGGCCTGTTTGCACTGTTGAAAACTTTTGGTAAACCTATCAGGCAGTTTGCTGAATGAATGCAAAGTTCAGGCCTCCAGTACACAGTGATATCTCCGTTGGTATATGAACGGCTTATTTCTTTAAGCTCCTTGATTGCGTCAAGCTCCGATTTGTTGATTTTATTGGTCATACCGGTGATCAGAAATTTTGCGTAAAGATAGGAATTAATTATTTTTGGTTGAAATTTTCATCATAATTGCAAAGCAATGGAAGGGAAAGTGAAGGCGGGCGGGAAAGTCAGGAAACCTGAAAAATCAAATAGCACAGATGTATCCGTTAATGAGCCGGTAATGCTCTTTAAATCCTGGTTAAAAGAAGCCAGGAGTAAATCTGAACATGAACCTGAAGCTATGGCTTTGGCTACTGCGGATGAGGACGGGCGGCCTTCGGTCAGGATGGTCCTTTACAAGGAGGTGAATGAGTTTGGGTTCTGTTTCTTTACGAATTACGGAAGCCGCAAGGCATTGCATCTTGCTTCAAACCCTTATGCTTCACTCTTATTTTACTGGCCGGGACTTTACCGCCAGGTAAGGGTAGAAGGGAAAGTTAAAAAAGCCCCTGCGAAAGTTTCAGATGATTATTTCGCTTCCCGCCCCCTGGGCAGCCGCATAAGCGCCTGCATCTCTCCTCAAAGTGCGGTGGTTCCCGACAGGATTTTCCTTGAAGCCATGCATGACTCGTTTGCAAGGGACCTTGGCGGGCAAGCCCCTGAAAGACCTGGTAACTGGGGTGGCTATGTCCTGGTCCCTGACCGGATTGAATTCTGGACAGGGAAGGAAAACCGCCTGCATGACAGGATACAGTATCGTAAATCAAAATCAGAATGGATCATTGAAAGACTTGCACCATGAAAAAGACGCTTTTACTTGTTGTTCTGTCATTTACTTTCTCCTTTCCGGGATTTGCCTGGATCTATCCGGAGCACCGGGATATTATGATGATTGCCATTCAGAAGCTTGATGCAGCTCACCGCACACAACTCGAACAATACTGGTCTTTGATCCGGCGCGGGAACGAGGACAGGCTATTCCCAATTTCCATTGACACTTCCAGGTCCACAAATCCAAAGTTTATTGATTATGCCGCCTGGCCCGCAATTGGGGGCGATCATTCCACCTCTGCAGCCAATATGCTGGATAATGTGCTCAAATCGGACTGGATAATCAAAGTCGCCGGTATTGCCATGGAATTAAGACAGGGCCTGGCAGCTGCAAAGAACCGAAGCGACAGGAATAACAGCCTGAGGACTTCCGACATCAGATTGCTGAGGGCAGACCCGGAATATGTAACCAGGGCAGGGGCCAACAACGTGCATTTTATGCTCTCCCGGCCTGCCACGAATACAAGCCAGGAGGAGTATTTTATTGCCTGCCTCCGGGGAGGGGCTGAATTAAATGCCCTGGGGACTTATGCCTATTATCACCTTAGTGCATTGATAAAAGCCCGCAAATTCTCTGCGCTGAAAGATACGGGGCAGGAATCCGCCGGCCTGATTACTGCAGCTTTGGCTGATGAGGCCTTTGCCAACCATTTCCTTGAAGATATGTTTGCATCAGGGCATGTGGCAGGTACCTGGGGAAACGCAGCCCAGAGAAAAGGCACCCATGACTTCTATGATGAGAAAGGGATTGAAGTCTCTACCTGGGACGGGGGAAGCATGGTACTTATGGGTGATGCTTTTATGCGGCCGGAGGATGCCGACAGGACTGCAATCACAGTGATGATGAGCCTGGAAGAGGTTCTGGATGCAGCTGCAGGATCAGGAGCCCAGGGACTGAAAATTCCTGAAAATGTGATGGCGGGACCTGACACTTTTAATGTTGCAAAAAATATCCGGATGCCTTTTGGCCGGGTTGATTCAGTGGACTGGGCATTTTTCAAGCCGGTATTGATGCCCACTGCCATCCCCGGCCTTGCCAAAGGCGCCGGTGAGCTGCCGAGGTTCAGGGCCGAACTTGGACCTTTTGTCGGTCTCATGGCCGCAGCCAGGGGCACCACCCTTTTCAGCGGATTTGACACTTACCAGAAGGAGGCAGGTTTTAATGCAGGCCTGGAAATGGCAGTCAGATTTGGTCTCGGATTGGAAGGTTTGCTTAACGAGGGTAGTGACGGGCTTGTTTTCCTCGACCTTGGATGGAGGATCGATGGCTCTTCATCTATGAAAATGTCTCCGGATCCCGGCTGGAAACAGTTCGGCTATATGTTTTCAGCTGTGCCCAGCAGGGACGCTTTTTATGCCAGGATCCGGATGCCTTTTTATATCATACCTGGAGACCTTCTTGTTGTTGCGCCTTTTCTTTACCTGTTCTCTCCTAAAACCGCCACCAAAATGATCATTGCCGCAGGCAACGGCGGACTTCTTCCCTGGCAATCGGGCATGGTAACACCTATCGGCAGGTTCCAGTTTATCCTCGGCAGAGAGATCGGGATATACCTGTATGGCTGGCCCAAAGATGCCGACCGATTTCTTATGCCTTATAGCAGCGATACGAGTCAGGCACTTGTCTCAATGAGAACCACTCTACTTGAGTTTCCGTTCCTCGAATACAGGCCTTTCCATAATTTTTCGACAAACCAGACTGCCAGCCTGGTATTTCAGTTTTTCGGGGGAGTGGATATCCCCGGAAAAGTTACCCTGATAGCTTCCAATGAGGCTGTTGCCCCGAAAACAGAACCCATATATTTTCTTGGAGTCAGGATCGGGTTTGACTGGAGGTATTATTTTGGCAAAAAGGGAAGCTGATATTGATATGTTTTTAATGTATCTTTATACAGCCGTTCAACGTAAATGAAAACACTGATCTCATTTCTGGTATGTTATTGCCTGATCTTGTTTACTGGCAGCCAGGCACAGACTCTTCCGGTTCATCCATCCAAAGTAATCAGAGGCTTTTATAAAGGACATGTCAACGTTAAAAGAGACATCTTGCCGATGAAAGCAGCTGATTTAAAGATGTATGAAGATAATCCGGAGGAGGAGCGGAACGACAGGGGAGGCAAGTTTGTAAATCCATTAGCCCCTGTTTTCACCGCCAACGGCCCTGACCGTTTTTTTCAGGGAGTGAACGGTGTCCTTACCAACAACGACAGCATCCTTGTTAATTTCGACGGGACGACCGGTGGAGCAAAACCACCGATTGACTGCAATGGCGCCGTTGGTCCGGATCATATTATTCAGACTCTCAGCGGTTCATTTACGATATATAGCAGGCATGGAGGTATGCCGGAAGGTCCATATAACCTTATTTACATGTTCTATGGATTACCCGGGGGAAATGCCTCTTACCGATGGGTTGATCCGATAACACTGTATGATGATCAGGCAGGCCGGTGGCTGATGGCCTGCTTTTCATTCATTGACTCGACTTCCTGGATGCTGATCACCGTATCTGCTACGGCTGATCCGGATGGCGACTGGAATTCCTATTCTTTCCCTGTCGATTATTTTCCTGATTATCCCAAATTAGGCGTCTGGCGCGACGGATATTATATGGCTGACAACAGGTACTGGTTGCCGCTTAAGGGACCCCAGGATACCACAGGCAATGATATTTACGTTTTCCAGCGTGACAAAATGCTGTCCGGTGATGATGCATTGGCGGTAGCCTTCCATAATGCATTTAAACCCAGGAATACCGACACCACCCTTGCTTTTGTGCCGCCGGTGCATAATGTGGGGGAATTTGCTCCTGCAGGCAGCCCGGGTTTATTTGTAGGGTTAAATAATGATACTGCTGATGGGGGAACGAACCAGGTATGGATATATGAGCTGCATGTTGACTGGAATAACATTTGGAATTCAACTTTCGCAAAGGTCCAGCAGCTGGAGGTCCAGCCATTCAGCAGCGACTTCGGGAAGCGACCCTTGAATATCCCTCAACCCTACGGGGGGCAGCCACTGGATGCAATTTCACATATTCCCATGAATGTGCCCCAATACAGGAATTTCGGTAATTACCAGACCTTTGTATTCTGCCATACCGTAAATCTCAACCCTCCTTCCGATGTCAGGCATGCAGGGATACGGTGGTATGAATTAAGAAAACCCCCGGGAGGAACCTGGTCTGTCCGCCAGCAGAATACTTACAGTCCTGATGATGACAACCGCTGGCTAGGCAGCATAATGCTGAACGGTAAAAACCAGATAGGCCTGGCATATTCTATCACCGGGGAACATACAAATCCGGGCATCAGGTTCTGCGGGCAGAATATCTGGTCTTACCTTGCTGGTAATTCCACCATGGATATCGCGGAAGATACCATCATCAGTGGAAAATACACTCAGACCTATTCAAGCCGCTGGGGCGATTATGCGCTGATGTCAGTGGATCCCAGGGATGACAGTACCTTCTGGTTCGCATCTCAATATATGGGCCCTGCCAACCAGCATAAAACCAGGATTACATCCTTTAACTTCAATATCAAACCAATGGTTCTGACCAAACCGCCCACTGACGTGACACCCAATTCAGCGAAACTGAACGGTACCGTGAATCCTAACGGGCTTGTTACCACCTTTCATTTTGAATACGGCACCACCACTTCTTACGGGGTTAACACAGCGTTTATACAGGCAGGATCCGGTGTTACAACCCTTGATGTAACTTCAGCGCTTGACGGGCTGATACCGGGTATAACCTATCACTTCCGGCTTGTGGGAACCAATTCCGTCGGATCATCCAAGGGTGTTGATATGGTTTTTACACCCGGCGCCGCCTCCCTGACCACCATGCAGGTAAGCAATATTTATTTAACCACTGCGTCTTCGGGCGGGATCATTATCTCCGACGGAAGCTTTACGGTTACAACAAGGGGGATATGCTGGGGTACAGAACATAACCCGACCATCCTTGACACCCATACCACTGACGGTTCGGGCACGGGCCTGTTTAGCAGTGTTATGGGAGGATTGAACACTAATACCCTTTATCATGTCAGGGCGTATGCTACTAATTCGGCTGGTACGTGGTATGGCAATGATGTCAGCTTTACAACGCTTTGTAAAATTTATACTTTTCCTTTCGGAGAGGGATTTGATGCAGATGTGATTCCAATGTGCTGGTCCAATGTTGACAAAATGGGAAATGGCAAAGCATGGCAGTTTGGCACTATCGATGATGAAAATCCTAATCCTGCCCTGACCGGGAATTATGTTTATCTCAATTCCGATGATTACGGCGGCACATTCGAAGACGCAGAACTCGTTTCGCCTCAATTGGATTGCTCCATGTATAACCATATTTTGCTGGAATTTGACCATTACTACCTGACCCGCTATTATCCTACAAGATTACTTTCATACAGTATCGACGGGGGAGAAAACTGGACCCGGTTTGAGATCTTTGATTATGAACTTTCTTCAAATCCGACCAGATACAGCAGGGAAATGCCTGAAATTGCAGGCAAATCGGCAGTAAGATTCAAATGGAGCTACAACGCTAATTACGATCTGTATTGGGCTATAGATAATGTACGGGTCAGATCAACAGACGGGATTGAACAAACAGAAGCCGGTAAGGCAAACATCTTCCCTAATCCAAATAAAGGAATATTCAATCTTATTCCTTCGGAGGGTAAGAATACAGAGCTTAAAATAACCGTTATCGACATGAACGGCAGTGTAATATTAAGGCAAACATTGAAAGGATCCGAAAAATACCGGGTGGATATTTCTGATGCCCCGGGAGGAGCCTATACTGTGCTGATCCAGACCAATACCTGGCTTATCACACGCAAAATAGTGATCATACGTTAGATAAAACAAAATGAAATTCAGGATCCTGCTCATACCTTTTATCCTACTGTGCCACTACGCTCATGCACAGGCCGATTTCATTATCCCTGATACCATCTGTGCCGGCCGTATGGTGAATATCAGGAACCTCACAACAGGAGGGTCCACATTTTACTGGAGTTTTTGTTCGGGGAACACATCAGTTGATCCCGTTGGTTCTGCATTGGGAGGAACATCAGGTTATCTTGGAGGACCTGCATACATAACTCTTGCCCAGGATGGCGACAATTGTTACAGTTTCGTCACCAATCACAACAATGAATCGGTCACGGTTATGAATCATGGAATAAGTTACAGCAATGATCCTTTAGCAATAAGAAACATTTCCCTGCCTGGTATGAAAATGGATAGTTCCCAGGGAATACAGGTGAAGAGTGAAAATGGATTATGGTTTGGGTTCCTGGTTGCCGATTTCCTTTTAATCAGGATGGATTTTGGGAATTCCCTGGCCAATACTCCTTCAATCCTTGTTTTAAATACGATTCCCGGCATGTGGAGCCTCCATGGGCTTCAGATCTGGCGTGAGAGCAGCCAGAGATGGGTCGGAATAACAACAAGTTCATGGGGGAATTCAGTGTTTCGGATTGATTTCGGTAATTCTCTTGCAAATACCAGCCCGGTGTTTACCGACATAAGCCAGGGATTCAGTTTCAGTCAGCCAAGCCCTCTCAGTATAGTGCTGGAAAACAACAATTACTACTGTTTTATTGTAAATGCACTCAACAGCACATTATGCCGAGGAGACTTCGGGTCTTCTTTAACAAATTCCCCTGTGTGGAAAGACTTAGGGGTGGTATGCAACTCCGATGCCAGGGGGATCATGCTGATCAGGGATTGCCAGCAGACCAACGGCTTTATGACAAGATACCTTCCTACAGGAAAGCTCCTGTACCGGCTGGAGATGCCCCAGGGTGTAACCGGCCCTGTATCGACAGTAAGCATAGGTAATATCGGGAACCTGGACCGTCCGCAGCAATTCTCTGAAATTACCAGGGTCAAGGATACAGTTTACACCTTCATCTCCAACCAGACCACTACATCGATAACACGCCTAAGCTTTATAAGCTGTAAAAACTCCTCCATTCCATCATCAAACCTGTATGATCCTCCGCCTTACAGCTATGATTCAGCCGGGGTATATAATGTGCGGCTGATAGTGAATGAAGGACAGCCCGACCAGCAAAACGTCTGTAAACATATTGTAGTTGTTGATAAACCAACGGTTCACCTGGGCACCGACAGAACTCTGTGCCCTGGTTTAAGCGCATTCCTGGATGCCGGGGCCAACTGTGATACCATTCTATGGTCTACGGGAGACACAACCCGCCGGATCAAAGTCATTCAGCCCGGAACATACTGGGTGAGCGTGAACAAATTCGGTTGCTGGGGAGGCGATACTGTTAATGTCGGGCTATACCCGCTGATCCCAACAAAGCTGAAACCCGACACCACTCTCTGCCAGGGGCAAAAATACCTGTTGAGCCCGGGCAGGAACTTCAAATCCCTGCTCTGGAACAATGGGGACACGGCCTCGACCATGCTGATCAATTCAGGTGGAACCTATTGGGTACATACCGTCGATACGAACAACTGCCACGGAGCCGATACCGTCACAATCACCATGAAGCCTGCCATTATTGTGAACCTTGTTCATGACACCGCAGTGTGCGGAAAGGATGCAGTAATTCTGAATGCCGAAGTACCAGGTGCAAATTACCTCTGGCAGGATGGTTCAACTGCATCTTCATATAGCGTTACTGATCCCGGTATCTATTGGGTTAGAGTGAGCCGTGATGGTTGCGCCGTAATGGACACCGCATTAGTTCATGATTGCAATACCGATATTTATTTTCCGAATGCATTCACTCCTAATGGCGATGGACTTAATGATTACTTCCGTCCTGTAGGGCCTGCGCTTTCAACATTTTCACTCATTGTTTTTGACCGCTGGGGGCAGCAGATCTATACAACTAATGATGTGGAGAAAGGCTGGGACGGGACTTACAAAGGCACTATCTGCCCGGCAGGTGAGTATTCCTATATAGCGACCTTCGAACTATATTATACACCTGGTGTAAAAGGAAAAAAAGGCGGAACAGTGATTCTGGTCAGGTAGACCCGAGTTAAGTTTCTTCAGCAACTTTGAAAGAGAAGCTGAAGAAATCCGGATCATTTTAACTGTAAATATCTGTTATTCCTTATCCTGCTTTTTTTCCAACCTCAGTTTGAGTTCACTGATGGCCTTAATCGGGGAATCAACGATGATCATATTGACGATCCAGTCGGGAATGCTCCCGGCAGGGTCAACATGGCCCTCGAGTTCCACATGAGACTTGTCCCTGCCGTCAGGCGTCACTGTCCATGTTTGCCTGTAATCTTTGATGCGTATCATGTCTTCCCGCTCAGGAACAAGACCTGGCAAAGGAGATGCTGTTAATTTTCTCACTCCGCTCACCGGGTCAATGGTAACTGTAACATCCACACAGAGGTCACGATCGGTAACAGGCCATGGCAGGTCATATACCAGGTAGTACTGTGCCCGTTTATTCTTCTCATAGAGCATTACCCGGATACCGGTAAGATTTTTATCCCACCAGTCTGTGTTATTAATGTCTTCAATCTTTGCAAATACCATCTCGGCCGGTGCATTTATTTCGGCAACGCCTTTGTATGATTTCAGGGATTCCCCTGTCTCCATGCTGGTATATAATTTGATGCCTTCCTTTTCTTTAATGAAGTTCCATGACTGGGCTTCGATAGCAGATGAAATCATCAGTGAAAAAATAAATACTGAAATGAAGCGGCTGTAATTATCTTTCATGTTCCTTTCTGATACAAAAACAAAAAAAACAGTATGTCAATAAAATACACTTTTGAGATACAGGAGATTTACAAAGATGTAAAAATTCATCGAATAAAAATACTCATAATTCCCGACTAATTCCTGACTCACCTATCGATTAGATATTGATCATTGAATTTAATTCCTGTGACATTGAAGACTTATGGGTTTGAAAATATACAGGAATACAAAGGTGAGCATTGATTACAGGGAAAATGTTACACAATAATGATAACAATTTGTATAATTCACATACTTGAAAAATCACCTGGTCACTTAATATGTGCACGTTCTCTGGAATTTTATTATGGTAAGACGTACTAATCAAACTGCCCATTGTATAGGTCAAAATATCTGCCTTTCAGTTTCAACAAATAAGCGTGATTACCCCGTTCTATGATTTCCCCATTCTCAAGTACCATGATTTCATCCGCATTGTGAACGGTTGATAAACGGTGTGCAATTACAAAGCTGGTCCTCCCTAACATCAGTTGATCCATTCCCCTTTGAATTATTTGTTCGGTTCGGGTATCGATTGAGCTTGTTGCTTCATCCATGATCAATATATAAGGCCTGGCTATTGTTGCCCTGGCTATGTTCAGTAATTGCCGTTGACCCTGGCTCAGGTTGCCGCCATCGTTTTCAATGACCGTTTGATAGTCTTTGGGTAACCTTTGAATGAACGAATGAGCTCCGGCAAGAATGGAAGCGGCGATAACTTCTTCATCAGTCCCTTCCAGCCGTCCATAGCGGATATTTTCCATCACCGTGGCGGTAAAGAGATGGGTATCCTGCAGCACCATTGCAAGCGACCGGCGCAGGCTACTTCTCCGGATTTTTTTAATTTCGGTTCCATCAATTATGATTTGGCCCGATTGAATATCATAAAACCGTGAAAGTAAATTAATAATTGTTGTTTTTCCTGCTCCCGTGGAACCAACCAAAGCAATCTTATGGCCTGCTTTCACATCAAAAGAAATATTGTTCAGAACAACTTTATCCGGATCATATCCGAACACAACATCTTTGAATTGCACATCACCCCTTACCTGAATTAAGGGAACAGCGTCATTTGCATCAGCTGCTTCCGGGATCTCATCCATAATCTGAAAAATTCGTTCTGCCCCGGCCAGTGCTTCCTGCAGGCTGTTATACTGATTGGAGATTTCATTCACGGGGCGCCCGAACTGTCGGGTATATTGCAGAAACGCAGCGAGGCCGCCAAGATCGAGACCTCTGTATATTGCCAGTAAACCGCCTGCAGTGGCTGTGAGTGCAAAATTGATAGTATTCAGATTTTGCATCACGGGCATCATCACCCCGGAGTATAATTGGGCCTTCGTGGCTTTGTCGCGCAGATCATAATTGATATTTTCAAAATCTTTCGCAGCATTTTCTTCATAACAGAACACAGTCACTACTTTCTGACCGGTGATCATTTCTTCCACATAACCATTCACTGTTCCTATTGCATTCTGCTGGTTTGTGAAAAACAACTTGCTTTTGTTTATAATTTTCCTGGCCACCAGGAACATCAGGAGAACGACCGACAGGGTAACAACAGTGAGCAGGGGGCTGATATATACCATAAGGATGAAGATACCGGTTACGGTTACCGCACTGACAAATAATTGTAAAACGCTGGTATTTAATGAATCGCTGATAGTGTCAACATCGTTGGTGAAACGGCTCATGATCTCGCCATGGCTATGGCTGTCAAAAAATTTCACAGGCAGCGATTGCAGTTTGCTGAACAGCTCGGCCCTGATGATATTAACCGTTTTCTGGGCCACCATGATCATAAGACGGTTTTGCCAGATTGCGGCGGTTGAGCCGGTGATATAGATACCCGCCAGGAGAAAGATCATTTTAACCAATCCATGAATATTATGAGGGATTATATACTGATTGATGATTGGACGTAATAAATAGGCCCCTGCCATGGTGGATCCTGTGTTGACCAGCATCAGGACCAGGATTACCAGGAGGAACCATTTTTGCCGCCTCAGGTAACTCCATAACCTGAGTATGACCTGTTTGGAATTTTTAGGTTTTTCGATGGAAACCCGGTTGCGCCGGCCAGGAAAAGCAGCCGGCATCAGCCTGGTTTGTTTAATGGTTGGTGTGCTCATACAGCACTCACTTTATGCAGTTGCTGCGAAAAATAAATCTCCCCGTAAACCGCGCTTGTTTTTATCAGTTCATCATGCGTACCGTGGCCTATAATTTCACCATTATCGATCAGGATGATCTGATCAGCCGATTGAACTGAACTGATCCTTTGAGCGATGATAATAATGGATGTTCCATGTAGATGCCTGCTGAATGATTCCCTTATTTTTCTTTCGGTGGCAACATCCACCGCACTTGTGCTGTCATCCAGGATCAGGATAACCGGCTTGCTGAGAATCGCTCTTGCAATGCAAAGCCGTTGTTTTTGTCCGCCGGAAACATTCACACCGCCTTGTCCTAAAACAGTATTATACTTTTTGGGAAACGACATGATGAAATCATGGGCCAGGGCGTCTTTCGCTGCGGCAAATATATCCTCATCCGATGCCAGTGTATTACCCCATTTCAGGTTTTGTTTGATGGTGCCCGAAAACAACTCATTTTGCTGCAGCACCAGGTTTACGCGCGACCGCAGGTTATGCAAAGTATAGTCCCGAATTTCAACACCGTCAATCAATACACGGCCTTTGGTAACGTCATACAGTCTTGGGATCAGTTGTACCAGTGTGCTTTTTGCAGAACCAGTCGCACCAATTATTGCAACAGTTTCGCCGGGAGTCACGGTAAAACAGATATCCTTTAGAACATATTCATTGCTGTCGGCATGATATTTGAAAAAAACATGTTCAAATTCCACTTTGCCCTGCGTTACCTGCAGGTTATTTTGTTGTGCTTCGGGTGAATCGATAATATCCACGGGAGTGTTCAATACTTCCAGGATACGTTCCGAAGATGCTCCGGCCCTTGAAAAAGACATAATGGTCATTGAAAGCATCATCAGCGACATCAATATCTGTGTGATATATGTTATGAACGACATCAGTTGCCCTACCTGGAATGTGCCGGCAATAATTTTATTTCCGCCGAACCAAACAATCGCCACTATCGACAGATTCATCACCAGCTGCATCACTGGCATGATAAGTACCACTGTGCCGGAAGCTCTTACCGATATCGCCCTCAGTTCATCATTGGTGATACTGAATTTTTTATTTTCAAAGTCCTCTCTTACAAACGACTTGACAACCCTGATGTTGAGGAGGTTTTCCTGGATCACTAAATTCACTTTATCGAGTTTCTGCTGAACTTTCTCAAAAAAAGGCAGCCCTTTGTGCAGGATAAAATAAATGCAGACAGCCAGCACCGGTATGGCAACCGCAATGATGGACGCAAGCCCTGCATTTATGCGGACAGCAATGATGACAGCGAACAATAACATCAGCGGAGCCCTTATCAGTAAACGCAGCGACATCATGATCACATCCTGAAGTATATTTACATCATTGGTCAGTCTGGTAACCAGTGAAGCTGAACTCAGCCTGTCCAGGTTGGAAAAGGAAAATTCCTGGATCTTTTTAAACAGTCCTTTTCTCAGTTCAGCTGCAAACCCGACGGATGCCCTGGAAGAGAAATAAATATTCCCGATATTGGCAGCAATTGCAATAATTGACAAAGCCAGCATGATTCCGCCTGTATGAAGGATATATGCAAGGCTTTTCTGGCTGACCCCGTTGTCAACTATTTTTGACATAAGTTCAGGCTGTACAATTTCGCAGATAACATCAATGATGACCAGTCCAGGTGCCAAAAACAAGGCCTGTTTATAGTTGCGAAAAAAAAAGAAATATTTTTTCATTTTCAACTGACTGCTTTTGCCAGAAGAAACGCAGCTGCTGCTGCAATTATGCCTGTCACGGCTACTTTAATGGTCCCTTTTAAAAGTGGCCGGCCCGTCATTTTACTCTTGAAGAATCCAAATATGATTAATGCCAGTATGGTAACAATGCATGATACATAAAAACCTGTTGTACTGTTATGTGTGATGATATATGGAAATAGGGGAATAAAACCACCCACCAGGTACGAAATTGCAATGGTCCCGGCACTGATTGCAGCCCGGTTTTTTGCAGGCTTCTCCATCATTAATTCTAGCTTCATCATCAGATCCACCCAATGAGTCTTGTCTTTGCTTACTTGTACGGCAACCTCCTGGCTTAGTTTTTTTTCTACGCCCATTTTTATGAAAATGTCTTCAACCTCCTTTAACTCCACAAGCGGGACAGTTTCAATTTCACTGTATTCTCTTTGTAATTCCGTATCGTAATGTTCAACCTCCGACTGACCCGCCAGGAAGCCTCCAAGACCCATTGAAATGCAGCCCGCTGTTATTTCAGCCAGGCCAGACACGATAATAAGATGATTCGTATTAAGCACGCCACTTAAGCCAGCTGTTAGTGCGAAAGGAACAGTAAGACCGTCGGACATTCCGATGATAATGTCCTTTACCAAGGTGGTGTTTTTATTGTGAAGTTCTTTCATGCTTTTATCCGAACCTGATTTAATTTAATAATATTGCATTGCTTCAATCAAATTATAACCTGATCAGAATCCAGCCATCTTCAATTTTTGTCGGGTAAGTGCGGACGGACTCAGTACGAACATGATTTATCAGCATTCCGATGTTTTGCAAGTACCTGCCGAGGGAAGGCGGTGGAATCTCCTGACCTGTATCCGTTGGAACCGGGCCTGAGAGGGCTTCACCGTTCGTAATGTCGAATTGGGCGCAGTGCATGGGGCAGGTGAGATATATACCGTCAAGTGTACCCAGATCAAGAGGAGCATTCATATGGCCACAGCGTCGCTGAATGGCATAGTATTTTCCGCCACAATTGCAGATAACGATCTCGCTTCCGTCAAGTTCTACGGCTTTCATTCCGCCTGAGGCAATTTCACTGGTACTTATCGCCCGGATAAACCCTTTATTCATTTTTCACCTCCTTTGGGGGCAGTTGAGGCAGTTTGTCGGGATCAAGAACGTCTTTATGCACGAATAGCCCGCACCAACAACGTTTAATGTCATCAAAATGTTTCCGGTGGAATGGAATGCAGGGACACACGATCTGCATATCACACGTACGGTCATTACGCAATGGCTGGCAGGGACAGAAAGGGATTCCATGCCTGCCTTCCAGTATCACCTCCTGTTCAAGCAGAAAATTCATCATCTCATTGTCGGGTGTAAATTTGAAACCTAAGGGCACAACCACCTTTTCGTAGAAATAATGCAAAGACTTCTTTCTTGATTCCATATTAACCTGGCACAGGCTCATAATGCAAGTGCTTCAGAATAGAGTTCCGGTTGGTAACCCACAATGACTTCACCGTTAATCCTGACATATGGGAAACCTGTTGCGCCCGCTGCATCAAGTTCCTGTGAAATCCTTTTTTGAGTCGGTTCATCGGCCAGATCATAGTCGGTATAAGTGAACGGAATTTTATGTTCGTTAAAAAAATTCTTCGTCTTTCTGCACCAGGGGCAGGTGGAGAGAGTATATATCGTTACTTTTTTCATGACAATTCCTTTATTAATATGTTTGTAATTTATAATAGTTTCGTATCTGCTTTTTCATTAATGTTGACGAACAATCTTCCATCTTCTGATTTTGTGGAATAAATCACAAGGCCAAGTTCTGACGCGTTAAGGAATTTACCGGTTCGGATATCGAACCTCCAGTCGTGGCATGGACATGTAACAATGTAGCCTTCCAACTTTCCTGTGAACAACGGGCATGCCATGTGCAAACACATGCCTGAAATGGCATAGACAGCACCACCGACACGTGCCAGTAAAATATTAACTCCCATCGGATAGGATGGCATCATATGACTTTCCAGCAATGCTGTATCGTCCAGAACGTATGTCCAGTTTATCACTTTCCCTAGATTTTAACGATCATTTTACCTGTATTTATTCCTTCAAAAAGGTTAATAAATGCTTGTGGAATATTGTCAAACCCGTAAACAATGGTTTCAGTATAGGTGAGCTTTCCATCCTCAAGCCAGGCAGCCAGTTGTTTAATTGCTGCCGGAAATTTGGCAGAAAAATCACTGACAATAAACCCCCTCATGGTTGCACTTTTGGTTAAGAGGATGGGTTGAAGGCGGGGGCCTGTTGGTACCGTGATGTCATTATATTGAGAAATGGCACCGCAAACGGGTAATCTGGCATATTTGTTAATATTTGACAGGACTGCGTCTGAGATTTCACCACCCACATTGTCAAAATAAATATCAACTCCATCAGGGCAAGCATTTCGAATTGCCTTCTTCAGGTCATCCGAGGTTTTATAATTGATCGCATGATCAAATTTAAATTTTGATTTAAGCAGTTCCGCTTTTTCATCCGTACCTGTTATTCCAAGTACCTTGCACCCCATAATTTTACCAACCTGGCCCACTATGCTTCCAACCGCACCGGCAGCCCCTGACACCACGAGAGTTTCGCCTGCCTTTGGAACTCCTATCTCGGTTAAACCGAGGTAAGCAGTCAGTCCAGTCATTCCTAAAACTCCGAGACAGGATGATAACTGAGCAACTTTTGGGTCCACCTTCATCAACCCTTTACCGTCAGTTACCTGGTATTCTTTCCATTCCAGGTTCCCCGAAACAAAATCTTCCTTCCTGAATTCCGGATGTCTGGAGTCTATCACCTGGGCAATGATACCCGATTGTATTGGTTTGCCGATTTCAAATGAGGGTACATAAGATTTTGTATCATTCATCCTGCCACGTAAATACGGATCAACGGAAACATATAATGTTTTTAATAAAACATAACCGGTCATAGGATCCGGAATAGCATCGCTGGTAAATTCAAAATCGCTTAAAGCAGGCCTGCCGGCAGGTCTTTTCTTTAAAAGGATTACCTTATTCATACACCTGGATTGAAGTATTGATAGAGAATAGTTTCAATTTTTTCGAACTGAGGCTTTCAAAGGGTTAATAAAAGGTGCTTCGTACCTTGCTCTTTTATTGTTCAGTTAAAATACAAAGGTGAGTGTAATAATTACCGTAAGTGTTACATAACTTATATAAATAGTTACATCATTCACACATTTTAGAATGAAGCATATTACTTCTGTTCGCGTTCATTCGCGATAATACTCATAAAAAGGCGAGTATTCTTCAGATATTCGACAATGTGTGAATCATGCAACTCTTGCCAAAAATTGTGTAATGTTAATAGTAAATAAAAGAACAAACCTTTGTGTCAGCGGATAATCCCATTCTCCTTTTTTTAATAAAATCATTTTTATTACCGGCGGCAATTAAGGGATAGGATGTAATGGCTTGTTAAATCAATGAATAAGGATCATCTGAAAAAAATAAAATATGAAAAAAAGATTCTTCGTGCTGTCTGGGGGTGGTTGTCGTGGATTTGCCCATTTAGGAGCAGTGAAAGCGTTGCAGGAACACGGTACTTATGCATCTAAGATTTCAGGAACAAGTTCAGGTGCCATGGCCGGGGCATTTTTAGCCAATGGTTTTTCACCCGATGAGATTAAAGAGATCTTCATTGAAAAATTGAATTTAAATATGCTCTCCAGGAACGGGTTTAAGTTGGGACTGATATCAATGAAAAATATCAGGACATTTTTACAGAAAAATTTACGTTTCAAAAAATTCGAAGATCTTCCGATCCCTTTTTATGCGACCGCAACCAGCTTTGCCGATGGCAGCCAACACATATTTAGAAGTGGGAATCTAATAGATGCCATTATCGCTTCCAGTTCCATTCCTGTAGTGTTTCCGCCTGTTGTAATTCGTGGCATGCCTTTCGTTGATGGTGGGCTCTCCAATAATTTACCAATCGAACCATTCAGCAAGAACAAGAAAAATATCATATGTATCCATGTCAATCCGATAAAATCATTTAAACCGGGAGAGAGTATTTTTGATGTTACAGACAGAGCAATACATTTAAGTTTTCGGGAAAAAGTAAACCGATCCTCTGATGGCTGCTTTTTATTCATCGAGCCAAAGGGTTTAGAAGGATATGGGCTTTTCGACATTCACAAGATCTCTGAAATATTCGATATCGGCTATGGTTTTACAAAAGAGTTATTACTGCATCCATTAAAAAAACCGGTGTCAAAAACCTTTTAACCATAATGAGAAAGGTTTTAATATCTACTGCTTAATTGTTGGATCCCAATCATTCCTGCCCACACCTGGTTGCTGAAACCTGTGTTTAACGCCGAACTCTGTTTAGAAATACCCAAATTAAAATCAGGTAGTGAGGTGTTTACGGCTTCACTTCCATGGGCGAAGGATTTTCCGGTGTGGCTTGTCAGGTTTATCGGAATATCTGAATTCCTCGGGGCTCTTGGTTTAATTCTTCCATCACTATTGAGAATAAAGCCCATCCTGACACCTGTTGCCGCTTTAGGTATCTGGAGAGGCCGACCCGATTGACCACCCCAGGCCAGTTTACATTGATTACTATATATGTCTGACAATAATGCAATTAATTGGTCTGCCTTTGTTGGCCAATCATGCTCGAGAATATCGGCTTGTCCACCTTAATAAATTTCTCTAAATTTGGTTAATTGTAAATCAAGCTTACAAATAAGAATAAGATTGAATGCACAGTATTTTTCTCCACCTCCATCCTACAAAGGTCAGCGATTCTGCATTGAGGTTTAACCGTACTTTTGGTTTGGGGGGCATGGCAGCTCTACTGATTGTAATTCAGATAATTACTGGAATCCTTTTACGGTTTTATTACGTCCCTTCACCTGTAGAGGCTTACAATTCAGTTCTGTTCCTGAAAAATCAGGTACTTTTCGGTCAGTTTATCCGTAATATCCATTACTGGAGCGGGGTGTTCCTTCTTCTGATCGCTTTTATGCATTTTCTAAGGGTGTTTTTTACCGGGGCATACAGGGATCAGAGGAAGATAAACTGGCTCTTTGGATTGCTCCTCCTGATAATTATCGTTTTATTAAACTTTACCGGATATCTCCTTCCATGGGATCAACTTGCCTATTGGGCCATTACCGTAAGTACTAATATTATAGGCTATTTACCGGTAATCGGTAAAAGTCTCAGGAATGCGATTATCGGTGGTCATGAGTTGAATGCAGGAACACTGCAGACTTTTTTCACTTTTCATACTGCCTTATTTCCCTTTTTACTATTAACTGTTGTTCTGTATCATTTCTGGAGGGTTCGCAAAGCTGGCGGTGTATTGTTTCCCGAAAACCCAGAAAAAAGTGAAATGGTACCGGTAGTGCCCAACCTGATATACAGGGAATTTATAACAGCACTCTTACTTATCGCATCATTGTTTACATTCTCGGTATTATTCAATGCGCCTTTACTTGAAAAGGCAAATCCGGCCTATAGCATGAATCCGACAAAAGCGCCCTGGTACTTTGCAGGAGTGCAGGAGTTGTTGATGCATTTTCATCCCTTCTTTGCAGCGTTTGTTATTCCGGTGAGTGTGGTTGTGTTTTTGGCATGGATCCCGTTTATAAAATACAATGAACTCCCTAATGGTCATTGGTTTATCTCTGATAAAGGGAAAAAGTCGTCAAAAGATACAGCCATATTTGCTGCTATTATTACAATTTCAGGCGTACTTTTTAATGCCTTTGTGCTAAACTTTGAACTCCTCATGCCGGGAATCCCTGCGGTGATAAGTAATGGAATAATTCCCTTCATCATCTTATTGTTATTTATGGCATGTTATTACTGGTTTTATCTGAAACAGATGAATTTTTCGACAGCAGAGTTGGTGCAGGTATTATTCGTGTTTTTCATGGTTGCATTTATTGTTTTGACCCTAACAGGAATATTTTTCAGGGGAAAAGATATGGATTTAACATTCCCCTGGAATGTTTAATGAATATAATTCATGGAGAAAACAGATAAAGCAACAGGTAAGGAAATAGTTGAAACAAATACTATTGAAGGGATTACCCGCCGTGATTTCTTTGGCCTGGTATGGAAAGGATTGGGAATTATAGCCGCATTCGAGACAATTGGCATGATTGTGTCCTATTTTTCTTCCATCAAAAACAAAAAAACTTCCAAACCTCAACAGTTGATCGAGGCTGGGCTGGTTGAAATATTTTTACCTGGTTCCGTAAATGCATTCATGGGGGGGAGGTTCTACCTTGCCCGGCAGAATGACGGCGGATTTATTGCATTATCTATACGGTGTACCCACCTGGGCTGTTCAATTTCCTGGGAAGAAGGTAAAAAACGATTTATCTGCCCCTGCCATTCATCGGCCTTCGATATCAGCGGCGAGGTATTGAACCCTCCTGCAGCCAGAGCACTTGATTACTACCCAGTACTGATTGAAAACGGCATGGTGAAGGTGGATATCGGCACACTGAAAGAACGGAAGACCTTCAGAAAAGATCAACTTATTTACGCATGATGACCACAAATCTAAGATCCTGGAAAACAGCCGGATTGATTGCCACCGTGGTGATTGTGCTGAGTTTTCCTATGTCCCTGATTCTGAACCGGAATTCAGGGGAAACACGCCCATCGGTTGCTGTTTTCACCGGGGGCAAGGCCTGTATCGAATGCCACCAGAAAGAATACCGGTTGTGGAAGGGGTCGGATCATGACAGTGCCATGGCGGTGGCTTCCGACACATCGGTTCGGGGGAACTTCAACAATGCTGAATTCACCTTCAATGGAAAAACATCAAAGTTCTACAAACGGGCCGGAAAGTTCTATGTTTATACTGAAGGGCCGGGAGGCACCATGAAAGAGTTTCAGATCACATATACTTTTGGCATCCATCCGCTGCAACAATACCTGCTACCTTTTGAAAACGGTAAATACCAGTGTCTCCCCATTGCCTGGAATACCCTTGAAAAGAAGTGGTTCCACATGGCGGCGATGGTTTATAAACCCGAAGATCTGAAACCTGATAACTGGCTTTACTGGACCAACCAGGCCCAGAACTGGAACAGCATGTGTGCCGAATGCCACTCCACCAACCTGCAAAAAAACTTTGATCTACGCACAAAGTCCTACCATACCACCTGGCAGGATATTAATGTTAATTGCGAAGCCTGCCACGGACCAGGTTCGGCTCACATTGAATGGGCAAGGCTACCCGATCTGGCCCGGCCGCAGGATAATAATGCAGGGCTTATAGTGAAAACCAGCAAAACCCCTTCCCGACAGTATGTCGAATCCTGTGCTCCATGCCATGCGCGCAGAAGTTCAACAGGAACCTATGATTATACGCACAATGAGTTTCTGAATTATGCCATTCCTCAGCTGCCCACCCGTCCAACATACAACATCGACGGGCAGATCAAGGATGAAGATTATGAATACGGGTCATTCACCCAGAGTAAGATGTACATGAAGGATGTGCGTTGCGGCGACTGCCATGACCCGCACAGCCTAAAGAGGAAATTTGAGGGGAATGCCTTGTGTACGCAATGCCATCGTGCCGATGAATACGATACCTTTAATCACCACATGCATAAATCGAAAGGAGAATCCGGCACCTCTTTTGTCAATAAATGGGGGAGGAAACTCGGGCCTGGCGACGGAAACCTTTGCCGGGACTGCCATATGCCAGGGAGGTATTACATGGGGATTGACAGGCGGTTTGACCATAGTTTGAGGATCCCGCGGCCGGACCTCTCACTTCAACTTGGCACACCGAATGCCTGCACTAATTGCCATGACAATGAAACCGACCAATGGGCGCTTCGGAATGTGAACAAATGGTACGGTGAAAGGAAAAGAGCCCATTATGCTAGTATCCTGGCCGATGCCGCTTCGGGAAAACGGGGAGCTGACTCCGGCCTTCTACGAATAATCAACAGTAACCTCTACCCTGAAATCATCAGGGCAACAGCCATCGGTTATCTGTCAATCTATCCAAGTGCAAAAGCCCAGGGTGCAGTGCGCAAGGCAATGAACGATCCTGATCCTATGCTGCGCCATACCGCTGTAGAAAATTTTATAATTGCTGATTCAACAGAACTGTTCCACATATTCGTACCGCTGCTCAATGATCCCGTAAAGTCTGTCCGCATGGAGGCTGCTTACAGGCTATCCACTTTCAGGAAAACTGCATTTAGTGAAATACAATACCCGCTATTTCTGAAAGCGCTGAATGAATACAAATCATCACAGGAATATGTTGCTGATTTCCCGACCGGGAGATATAACCTTGGTAATTATTATTCAAAATCAGGAGATCTTGCAAAAGCTGAGGAAAATTATGCGGAAGCTATTTCCATTGATAATCTCTTTTATCCTGCAAAAATCAATCTCGCTCTCATTTATTACCAGCAGGGCAAAACAAACCCTGCTGAGAAGCTGTTTCATGACCTGATTAAAAATCATCCTGATGTAGCCGATGGATATTATTATCTCGCTTTATTATATGGCGAACAGAAGAAATATACTGATGCGATTGCATTGCTCGAAACCGCTTCAACCAAGCCCAACGCAAATCCCAGGATATTGTATAACCTTGGACTGCTATACCAGATCATCAGCCAGAATGATAAGTGTGAAGCTACCCTGATAAAAGGGCTTAAATCTGATCCCTGCAACTTTGATTTTCTTTATGCTTTGTTTGCCTTTCATATGAAGCAAAATAACCGGGTAAAAGCAGCACCCTACATTGAGAAATTAAGAAGCTGTTTCCCAAATGAGAAGCAGGTTCAGGACTTATTTAATGATTTTGCAAAAAGAAGATAAAATCTTCGGTTGGATGATTGTTTTCATAATGCTTGCTCTCATATTGTCTGCATTCTGTAACTACTAATTCTGCTTAACCGCTATTTCAGCGACATAATCCTTTGGTAGATCAAGCGCTTCGACCTTTGATTTGAGGGGCTCTCCTTTCGCATTTTTCGGAATAAGTTCAAGAATCCTTTTTGCATATTTGTCATCTTCCAGCCGGCTGATATCGAGATATTCAATCAATAAATTATAAGGCTCATGATATTTCTCGGAAAAAGTGCTGCGAAATCCTTCCAATAAATGTAAAATCTGTTACTCAGACCAACTATTGTTTTATGTGGAATTGTTGTTTTGTGCCGTTTACTTTCCGATGCAGAACCTAACTAACATTGAATATTAATATGTTACGATTATGAGGTACAGCTGGGGTACAAAAAATGACAAAAATATCAATAGAAATACATGAATATTTTGTTTTAAAAAAATCTTGTAACCCTTGTCTTTATTGTCATATGCTTTACATGTATGTATATACATTATATCAATGAAAGATGATTCTATTGGGTAAATTAGCACTTGTATTGCTCAATTTTTGAACTATTCGAATTTTTCGAATAGTTGAATCTCTTTGATTGCAAATTTTTTGAGCCATCGGTTTTCCAGGATAGTTGGGGATTGGTAAAGGAATTCATCCCCGCAAGATCTTTTCCAGCTTCCTGCCCTTGGCCAGTTCATCTATCAACTTGTCCATGTAACGTGCGTGTCTCGTTATCGGATTTTCTATTTCCTCCACACGGTATCCGCAAATCACACCGGTGATCAGGTGTGCATTCGGGTTTAGGGTTGCCCGTTCAAAAAAAGTGGAATAGGTAACCTTTTCATTGATTAGTTCATTGAGCTTGTTTTCATCAAAACCGGTGAGCCACTCTATCACCTGAAGCAGTTCCTGAACTGTTCTGCCTTTACTCTCAACCTTTTTGATATAATAAGGCCAGACTGCAGCAAAAACAGTCTTTGCCATGCGTTGGTCGTGTTCGGGTGTTGTTTTCATGTTGTCGTGCAAAGTTTTATTGCAATGTACAAAATTGCAGAATAAATGCAAAATTGTACAAATGATTCGATTTTCCTTTATTGATCGGGGTTTGCAGTAGGGAAAATTGATTTGAAAGGTTCGTCACGACCCTCCACCTCGCGCAAACCGAAACGATTCAAGAGCATATAGTGGCACATTTACCAGCCAGCCATCATCGCGGTAATCCGACATGGAAGTCCTGACTGCAATTTTCGGATTAAACTTTTCATAAAAGGATTTCAAACTTTTTGCTTTTAGGTTTTCCTCTGCCTTTACTTCAATCGGAATGACCTGATCGTTATTCTGAATGACAAAATCCAGTTCGGCTTGCGATGTGTCTGACGACCAGTAGAACACATTGTCATCCAGCCTTGTCTTAAAGTGCTGCAGGACAAATTGCTCTGCCAAGGCTCCTTTAAATTCACTGAAGATGGAATTTCCCTGGAGAATGGTTTGTTTGGTAAGACCGCCCATGGCAGACAACAGCCCGATATCAAGGATAAACAGTTTGAAGGCCGAAGTATCCTGGTAAGCAACCAGTGGAATGGCTGCTTTCGAAATACGTTGTATTTTATGCACCAGGCCGCAATCTGTCAGCCAGGCTAAAGCTAATTCGAACTCCTTTGCCCTACCACCTTGTTTAACCACCCTGTAGATGAATTTCCTATTCTCTTTTGATAGTTGGGAAGGAATGGATTGCCACAACATTTTTATCCGGGGAACAATTTTTGCCGGCGCATGTTTTAAGAAATCATGGTCATAGGATAATAAAATGCTTTTCTGGATTGACCTGACCTTATCAAAATCATTTTCACTGAGGAATGAGCTTACAGCCTCGGGCATGCCTCCTATGAAATAGTAATGACGGAGATGGCCTATAAGTTTTGCTTTGAAGCTAGTGATCATTGGCCAGTCATAACTTTTAAGCAGTTCATAAAGCTGTTCCTGTCCGAGTGCCAATAAAAATTCATTGAAAGACATAGGGTAGAGGGTCAGAAAATCCACTTTACCCACCGGAAAGGAAGTCTTTTGATGCAGGGTGATGCCGAGCAATGAACCAGCAGACATTATATGATACTCAGGAGCACTCTCGCAGAAATATTTCAGGGAAGTGATCCCTCTTTCTGCTTCCTGGATCTCATCAAGAATGAGCAGGGTGTTTTCGGGTCGTATGCGGATCCCGGTCTCGATTTGAAAGGCGGTGATTAACCGGGTGACATCAAATTTTTCCTGGAAAATTGCTTTCAGGGAACCTGAAGACTCGAAGTTGATGTAAGCGACCTGCTCATATTCCCTTCGTCCGAACTCCTTCATGAGCCAGGTTTTGCCTACCTGACGGGCACCCTGGATGATCAAAGGCTTCCTGCTCTTTGAATTTTTCCACTTTGAAAGAGACGCTAATGCGAACCGTTCCATATGTTGATTTTGTATAAAAATACAAAATATCGCACTAATAAGTGTATGTAATTACATTTTATTGCACGAATAATCGTAAATTTTCAATTTTTTACAGTATTGATTATCAGAAATAATAACTACAACTCAATTTGTGGGACATTGTCCCACAAATCTTTTGAATAGAGGAATTATAGATTTACAGAGATACCTTTGTTGAGAATTACATTGAAAAAAACAAGTGAGACTGGATAAACCTCATTGGCAAATGACTTAGTTACTGACTTAGTTACCGACCTAGTTACCAAATTCATACCTGCCATTGTTAATGACTTAGTTTCCAGACTATTTATATCCAGTTCGACTTAAGTACTGACTTAGGCACTGACTTAGACATTTTCCTACCTTTTCGATCGGTCTCAGTAACCGCCATATCCCATTTTATCCGCCATATATCCGCCATATCCCCATTTTATCCGCCATTTTTCAACTTATAATGGGTTCCTTTTTTCTCACCCACTTTTACCAAAACGTTAACTTCTGTAAGGATTTCCAAATCTCTCAATGCGGTTCTGTCGGATGTTTTGTTTAATTCCTGATATTCAGTATTCGTTATCCTTCCTTTTTCTTTTACAAAAAGCACGGCTTTTACTTGTCTATCGTTGAGACCAAGTTTTATAAGCAACTCTTCCGTTAAATTATTTTTAAAAAGTGTTATGATGAAGCCACCATCAAGTTCCTGCATATCAGGTTCCGGTAATTCTGACTGCTTGCAGGAATCAAGGATTTTTATAGTACCCCGGCCCCAGGCATCAATATACCCCCCTTTGAAACAGACATCGGCAATGATAGGATTTCTTGGTCTTGACGCATGTGAACGTTTCAAGGCATCCAAAGTCAAACCTTCAGGAAGGGATCCTTCATTCCAAATACTTATTTTATCGTCATACACCCGGATTTGAATAGGAGCTCCCATATAATTGCGGTGTACCAGGGAATTTAGCAGCATTTCCCGAATGGCAGGGACAGGATATTCTCCTTTTTCAATCCGATGCATCCCCTCGAATGCTATCTGCCTGATAAAAAATTTGTGGTTGAGTTGAGTCAAAACCCCATGAAGCAACACGATAAGATTTCCTTCTTCTGTCTCCTGGAATTTCAAATCGGCATCATTTTTCCCAAACCGACCAATCTTCACAAAGGTATTAGGGTAAAATTTTGCAGGGTCTTTCCCAAACAGAATGATTGCGGCTCTTTTTAATTGTCCGTTTTGGGTAAGCCTTAGTTTTTCAAATAATTCAGGCAACGTAAGATTCTCATCTACTGGCAAACGCCCTGCATTTTCTGCAGCTTTTAAAAAGCCTGCAACCGTTTTTTCGTTTATATCATTATAACTTGCCCTAGGTTCAACCGCATCATCCCAGGTTACACCTGATTTCTTTAATAAAAAATCATGGAGCGCAGGACCTTTGAACTCTAATTTTGTACTGCCCGATCGATAATAATAGCGTCCGCGTAAGGAAATAGGCACGGAATAAGGGGGTACAACGATTTCAATATAGTATTTTCCATCAGCCTGATCCAAATTTACTTCTGCCAGAATTCCCAGGAGATCATGAATTTTATTAGGTAGTAACTCCATCAGCTCTTTATAATTCCGGAGCCCAATTACTTCACCCGTATCATTTAATCCAATGAAGATCTTCCCTCCCTGGGCATTAGCAAATCCACAAATCCATTTCAAATAATCATCATGCCATGACGATTTGAATTCAACATTCTGTTGTTCCGGCTTAGTCATAATTCAATTTTACCTCCTTCAATGACTTGTATTTCTTCCTCGGTCAATCCGTACAAAGAATAAACCAAACTATCAACTTCAGATTCAAGTAAAGAAGTGTCTAACTTAGGATTGTTTTTTTTCAAGGAGATCAATCTATTTACGTTACTGACTAAAATATCATTAACCTTAGGCACAAATGGAAATTCCCTAATATTCTGCAATAAAACTTTTGGGAATGAATCTTTCTGAGAATTACCGGATACCTTCAAATGATAATAAGAAGCAAATCTTGAATTAAGAATTCCAATTAACTGAATAGTCTGATCAATATCATTTTTTTTACTTTTAATAATATCAACTGAGTTGGAAAAAACACATTCCCAATCTATATATGCAGCAAAAATATTTCCTTTTGTGGTTACTTCCCTGACAATTATTCTAGGAATGGGATCAAACCAATCTGTTGATCGTGGTTCAGCAAGCCAAATGCCGTAATTTATATAATTACCTTCCCAATTTACACTATATTGGCGGATTTCACTTCCACCAATCAAAGCTCTATACGTATCAGATGATCTAGTCTTAGAATGAAAAATCTTCTGCAATGATTCAGTCCCATTTTGTGGGGGAGTTCCTTTACCTTTTTGATAAACTTTAACACCCCAGCTTACATCAAAAAACTCTCCTACCTTAGGAAATAATACTTGAATATTAGAAATTAGTCTCTGCTCTAGTGGTTTTGAGAATAGAAAAAGCTGATAATTTGTTTTTTCAGAAATATTTTTTCTATCCAAGACATTAATTATCTCCGAATTAAGATTTTTTATCTCGATCTCTCTACTATCTAGCATGTCATTAAAAAAATTCACAATGCATGTTTCAACAACTGCTTCTTCAAAAGTGTTTTTTGGACATAGGGTAATTTTAAATTGATTACAATCAAATAAAAAGAATTTTCTGAAATTTATATCATAAGTTGAAGCATACCAAGAATTTGGTATGATAAAAATTAGATTACCAATTTTCTGAAGAAGCTTTTTTCCTAACTCTGTGAAAATGGTATATGTGTCGATTTGGTAGGTTGCAACTTTATAATGCTCTTTGAAGAATTGATATTCTTGGATTGAAAGTGAAACTCCATAGGGTGGATTCCCAATAACCACATCGAACCCCACGAAATCCCCTTCATCATTAAGAATTTCCGGGAATTCAAAACGCCACTCAAAGGCATTCTCATAGATTTTGTTGTTTTTGATCTCTTCTAGTTCTTTCTCGAGCTTCTTGATTTTACCAGCGAGATCGCTGACTTTTTTATTCCATTCGGCAAGTTCTTTTTTTGATCGCTCAAATAGTGATGTTTGATTTGTTAGGATGAAAAGATCACCATTAAGTTTTTTCAGCTGAATTAATCGTTTATCATTGGCAGACACTTCTGTTTCAAAATCGGACTTAATAGAAGCTATCAATCTTTCCATTTCCCTTTTCTGCTCTTTACTGGTGGCCTGGTGATAGGTCTCCACTGCCAACCGGTATGTTTCAATACTCCATTTGCTTTTCTTAAGTGCCTGTTTGATATCGGCATCCAAAGCATAGCGTGAGATGAGCGAATTACCACATTTTATATTGATGTCGATGTTTGGAAGGGTTTCAAGTTCAGTATAATTGCTTTCGGCCTTGTAATAAGAGTTCTTCAGCAATTCAATCCATAGCCTCAATCGGCAAATCTTTACAGAATTGGGATTGATGTCGACGCCAAATAGGCAATTTTCAATGATCGTTTGCTTTTCATGAAAAAGAGTTTCCTGGATCCTTTGGCTCTCAGGATTCCGGGGATTATACTCAAACAATTCCCCATCTTCATCGGTAATGACAAGTTCGTCATTGACAACCTCAACATGGTATTCTTTTAATCTCCTTCCATCACTATCTGACAATATTTTTAATTCGCTCTTTATGGCAATGATCTCATTCAGGGCTGAAACGAGGAAATGGCCGGAGCCCACTGCAGGATCGCAAATCTTTAGCTGGTTGATAATATCATTGGCTTCTTTTCTATCACTGCATTTATCATAAACCTCATCCAGATTCTTGCAACTCCAGCCTTTCAGATCATTAAACTTCTGAATAATTGCCCGGCGGATTGTTTCGCGGCACATATACATGGTGATGAAACCGGGAGTAAAGAAGGAGCCGTCTTTGTACCCATTGATCTTTTCAAAAATCAAGCCGAGAACCGAAGCATTGATCAGCGTTTTATTTTCTTCCTGGATTTCTTCGGCACCTTCACCTGAAAAATCATACGCATCAAGGAATGAAAACAGATAATCTATTCCTGATAAGGAACCGGTGAGTTTTTTACCGGTATTATTCTTCAAAACGGTGCCGGAATAAATCGGAATGAGACTATCGTCCTGAAGGTTACTGATAAATATCGTTTCACGTTCGAGATCTGTTGGATCAAACAAGGAACTATTCAGATAGGGAACCTTTTCAAATAAAGTCGCAACTCCAGGATCCCGTTCCAGAATCTTTTTTGCAAGTACTCTAAAGAACAAGCTATCCAGGGCATCATATCCATGGATTTTATCGCTGGAAAGGAAAGAGTAAGAGGAATCCCCCTTGTGATATTTAATCAATTGAGCTTCGAGCAATTTCAGGAATAATACCCGATTCATCCATGTGATCACCAATTCAAGGGAAACATTGAAAAGACGGTCCTGGGAGGTTGCACCAAATCGGGACGGTTTACTGACCCGGCTTATCATATCCCGGCTTTCGATTTGGATCATGGCATTCTCGATGAGGGAACCGGGATCACGCTGTACTTCAGGCTTTCGGCCAATCAGCTTTTTACTGCCTTCCTTTGTCTCGGACAATCCCATGATATGAAGCAATTCAGAGTAGAATGCTTTATCAAGACTATTGCTATCATTTGCAAAAGGAAGTTTTAGTAAATGCTCAGGTGATAGTAGTTTATAGAGTGCAATTAATTTAGAATCGTCCTTTTTATCATCATTTCGCAGCGGTTTATCATACTCCCTGAAATCGAACCAGGTGAAACAAATTTCGGACGTTACCGAAGCCATGAAGGGTTCGGCAATCTCCTTATAGAAGAAATCAGTGGTTTTTCCGGCCAGCCTGCCTTCCTCAAAATCGGTGAACTGCTTTACCAGTGTCTTGTTGTGAGCGAAGGTCTTTTCGAAGAAATTGGCATCAAACACGTACCATTCGTAAATATTGGTGGCGATAAGATGCTTAATCTCAAGGTTGTGATTGGTAATCCGCTCACGGAGATAATACAGGATAAGTTCTTGGAATGCTTTTGCATTCAGGTAATCGGGCCGTATCATCTCGGCATTATTCGACGGCTTTTTGGCTTCGATCAACACCGCGGGGAAGCTCTTTGAATCAGCACCATTATGGATTACAAGATCGGTGCGATCTTTGGTATTGATATAAAACCTTGGATGATAGAAGGTATTCTTGAGAAAATCACCCAGATCATTTTTGTTATGCTCCTCTGATTCGGTTTCATCAAGGCCATCAAGCAAGCCTATCAGGTTTTTCTTAAACAGTTCGATTTCACTCCTTGAAGGTTTTACCTTGAGGTAGGCTTTATTGAGGGATTTCCGGGGAGTGGATGGGGTTAATTGCATCGGTTGACAATTATGAGATCATATTTTAAATCTATCAAAATCAAAATGTTCAATATAATCTGCAAATGACCGGATCATGTCCACCTCGCTTTTCCTGAACAACATATGCTCACAATCATAAACCTTACGGCTTTTTAGTTTCCTGTCACTTGCCGCTTTAAGCAAAGCAAGCTTTAAGTGCTCCGGCTTGTTAATGCCGCATTTCTTATCCAGGAAGCTGAAATCAGGTTTTGCAAAGTTGATCAGGAAAACGACATCATAAAAATCACGGTCCTTTTTACGGTTAAGGGCAGCAGCGATCTTTGAAGAGAACAGGATATTAAGAGGCATTGTCCTGATCGGGCAGGTCACTCCAAAATTATTGATGGTCTTTATATCCGGCTTGTATTCAAAATTCTGTGGTTCGGCTTCAACCTTTATAAAGAATTTGGCTTCTCTTTGCTGACTTAGCCCCATTTTGTATTTCAGTTCAGGAAAGACGAAAACCCTTCGGAAGGCTTTAAGCTCTTCGACTCTTTTCTTGTCTTCCACGACCACATCAAAACCAAGAGCCTTTAGTTCGCGGAGCAGGCGATCGGTAGTGTCCATAAAATCTGTTCGTGACAGGTCGAAACAATCCAGGTCAATGTCTTCAGAAAATCGCTTCAAGTCATAAAAATACCTGAGGGCAGTACCTCCGATGAAGGCAATCCGGTTGGCCAGTTTATCGCTGAAGAGTGTTTTCAGCATATGATGGTGAAGATACTCCTTAACCATCGGATCGTAAAATTCCGGCTTCTGGAGTTCCCCGGGATACTGCCGGACGATCTCGTGCAATGCGATCATACCTGATAAATTTTACGGATAGTCTGAATTTTCTTGTCCAGTATTTTCAGGCCAAATCTTTGGAGATATCCTTCCATCCTTTCCCAGTCGATTTCCTTTTCAAGGGCAATCTCGTTGAACCGGATTTCAGAAATATCTTCTTCTGTTCTGTAAAAATCAAAAATATAGAGCAGGTCTAAAATAGCCTTTTCCCTGTCTGCGATAAGGAAATTTCGTCGGAAACCATTAACCGTCATCTCCTTGAGTTCAAAACCAAAAAAAAGCCTGGGATGAATTGAATAGTACTTGAAAGTTTTGCCCAGAATTTCGAAAAACTTGGTCTTTTTCGTGGTAATCGATGTCGAATCAACGATATGCTCCGGAATCAGTCCATAAAACAGCAGCGCTTCCTGGTGACTCAGGTAGGAGGGGGCGTATATGTTATTTGCAACCAGGAAACTGAATTCCTTGACCTTAGTAAATTCATTGAAGCAGTACCACTCTCTTCTCAGCCGAATGATATATCCCTTCTTTTGCCAGTGAAGCAGGTTATTGGTGTTGAAGTCCGGGAAATGCAGCTTCACCTGAGCAAAGGAAAAAAGTCCCTGTGGAAATAATGCTTCCCGGAATTCCAGATAACTGATCGGCATATTCTTTATATTTCCACTGAACTACAAAAATAGTGATTATTGGAAATGAAACAAAATTATTAAGATTTTAAATCAAAGGGACTTATACAAATATAAAAAATTGATTTGATTGAGGGGAAAATGCTGATACGCTATTAGTAGGTAAATAATAAGATATGGGGTATTAACTGCATTCAAGTTGGGAAGATTTGTTATTACTTTCTGGTACAAAATATAATCATAACCATCATTTTATTTTTTAATAATCTTGCCAAAGGATGAGTTTCCTCCTTTTTTGATGCGGAGTATGTAAATCCCGGCAGGCAGATTGCTTATGTCGGTTTGCGTGAACGAGCCGGAGATCTTTCCTGTTATTATCTCCCTGCCGGTATTATCCAGGATCGAAAACCACGAACCTGCTTCTGCAACTCCAGTTCTGAAACTGATCAGGTCTGATGATGGATTGGGAAACACCTCCACTCTGTTTGCTGCACTCAGGAGTGAAGGATCTATGCCAACAAGTGGATCGTACGTCCTCAGGATAGTACCGTAAGGACCGACCGCAAATGCGTAATTGGTGGCAGCAATGCAAACACTGCTGAGATTGTTGTAAGTACATGAAACCTGGTTCTGCCAGGTTGCACCACCGTCCATCGTGATCAGTATCTGTCCGTTGTCACCCACTACATAACCTGAGGTTGCATCTCTGAACCATAACGAATTGTAATTATTACCTGGCACGATGAGATTATTCCAGGTTTGGCCTCCGTCGGTTGTTTTTTGTATATATGAGCCAGCGATATAACCGGTATTCTGATTTATGAATTGAACGCTCCTGAGTGAGTTATATTGATTCTGCGACAGGATAGTCCAGGTTGATCCACCGTCGGTAGTTTGGAGAATAATCCCGTTTTCCCCTACAATATGTCCCAGATAGGCGTTAATGAACTGAACCCCGTTAAAGTTATAAGTCAAACCGGTGTTCAGCTGAATCCAGTGGGCTCCGCCATCCGTTGTTTTCAGCACAGTGCCGTAGTCTCCAACAACAAAAACAGTAACCTGGTAAGGGACACTTACCGCCCTCAGGGTGAAGTTTGTCCCGGATGTCTGAGAAGTCCATGTGTTTCCTTCATCCGTCGAATGAACAATTACCCCGCTGTCACCAACGGCCCAGCCGTTTGTAGAAGAAGAAAAGGCTATGGAACGTAAACGCTTTGCAGTTCCGGTGGATTTTACTGACCAGGTAGTCCCGTTATCTGAAGTCTTCAGGATTTTACCGCTGTCGGCGGCAGCAATCAGCGAGTAGGATGAAGATGAAAGCCTGGCGATTTTCGACAACGTTATAATACGGCCCGTAACGAGGTTGCTGAAACTTGCACATCCGTTGATTGTTTTCAGTATCGCTGGTTTTCCGCCCACCAGGTCACCCAGGATGAGACCTGAATTCTGGGTGAAGAACCACATTGAGCCGGGTTTATTGGGGTATGTGTATTGGACTGTACTCCATGTGACCCCGCCGTTGATTGTTTTGACCAACGAATTACCCGGACCGGTCCCGTATCCATGACTGGGATCAGAGAAAAACATGGAATCGATCTCACTGGCAACATCATAGAATACAATTTGCCAGTTTATACCACCGTTCACGGTCTTATAAATGCATTGGTTACCCCCTTGTTCAGTCACAGAGAGATACCCTGTGAGATCGTCAGCAAAACAAAGCGTGTTAACTGAATAAGCCGAGCTTACAAGTATGTTCCAGGTATATCCGCCATCGAGGGATCTTAAAAACTGTTTGCCGGCAATAGCAAGCCCCCTTGAAGAGGTCGGGAATTTAATATTCTTTAATTCACCGGATGAACCGGAATATATCACATTCCAGGATTCTCCCGCATCGGTAGTCCTTAGAAGTTGGCCGTCTGTTGTACTGATGAATCCGGTATCAGCACATGGAAAATCAACATAGTGAAACGTTGTCGTTATTCCTCCGTTTGATTTCATTTCCCAGGTTTCTCCCCCGTCACTGGTTTTCAGGATTGTTCCGAGAGATCCAACGATAAAACCTTCCATGGAAGTTGGGAATGAAATGCAATACAAAGGACAGGCAGTTGAAGAATAACGGCTGCCCCAGGTGCTGCCTCCGTTGACTGATTTCAATATCGTACCGGCCTCACCACAGATAAAACCTGTATTAGCGCTGGTAAATAGTATGTTATGTAACTCGTTTCCTGTGGGGACAGGGTTCACATATTCCCATTTCTGGCCAAAGCCCGGAAGTACAATCAGGCTGCTAAGGAAAAGCAAAATAGACAGTTTCGTTTTGTTCATAATTCTTCAGATTACAATCTAACCTGTATAATTCAGAAAAACATGA
>Ga0316226_1000396_pt1 | contig 60076 bp, 70 predicted proteins | sample TBH18017metaG_FD_206009 | JGI IMG/M metagenome (GOLD analysis project Ga0316226, IMG submission 206009) | Freshwater microbial communities from Trout Bog Lake, Wisconsin, USA - TBH18017 | ecosystem: Environmental > Aquatic > Freshwater > Lake > Hypolimnion/Profundal zone | place: USA: Wisconsin...
TAAATCAAATAGCATGGCTAAGTATGTAGAACTGCCTGTAGAGTACTTGCGGACGCGGGTTCAATTCCCGCCGTCTCCACCATCAAAACAAAAAGCTCACCCTTGCGGTGGGCTTTTTGTTTTGATGGTGGCGGAACACGGAACCGAACCCGCGTCCGCGTTTATAGCCAAATAGTACCGTATTGGCCTTGAGGACATGGATTAGAGAAAATGGGCATTTCGTTGCCGCTTTCTCCCTACCAAATTGACCAGGCCAAGTCGAACAACTTGTCGGCCAATTCGGCAGACGTCACGTCGCGACCAGCCCCATCAATGACTGGCCATCTGGCATGCGGATGGGGAACGGTTGCCAACTTGATTCGGTCGCGCGTCAATTCATAACTCCATCAACCAAAGGAGTTATGTCATGGAAAAACTTGTCCTGTCAGAAATCGAATTGGCTCAACACTGGGGCATTAGCCCAAAAACTTTGCAACGCTGGCGTAGCGAAGGCCGTGGTCCTTACTACCTCAAATTGTCGAAGCGAGTGGTTTATCCATTGGCTGAAGTTCGGGCCTATGAACACAGCGCGCTCCACGCGTCGACGTCGGAAAGAGCGAATGGTCAATCGCCGGCATCACGCTCAAATCTGGTAACGGCAAAGGAGGCGGCTATCGCGACCAGCCTTCCCGCCTACATGTTCAGCAACAAGCGAATTCGTGAGGCGGTCGACATGCCCTGCGTGCAAATCAACTCATCTCTGCGATTCAATCTGGAGGAGGTCATGAAATGGGCTAGTCGCAGGTCGGCCGAATCTGATGAGTAACGCATGAACCGCCAGTAAGTGCGCGCTGGCACGCTGACCTGTTTCAGATCAACGTGTCGTATGAGCAACAACGCCGTCGCCTTCAAAAAGCGACGGCAGACTGGGCAGCAGCGTCCACCTGTTCCAGTTGCCTTTCCGCATGAAAGCGCATCGCGGGGATACCCAGTAGTTCCGCAGCCTTTGATTCTGAAACGTACTGCTCGCCCAAGGCTCGATGTACCAATTGTTCAAACAGTCGCGGAATTTCGCATGCAACCGGGTCGCCAGGTTCCCTCTTGCGCCAGCTCTTCGCCGAAAATAATTTCAACAGCGACAAATAGGTGGCTACCGTGATGACGTTGCATTGTTTCGCGCGCAGCAGCCACCCAACCATGCTCAAACCAAATGCGTGCTTCAACGCATACAGTTCTCGCCACTCGATGTGACGGCGGTTTTGGCCGAGATTTTGTAGAACAGCGGCCTTGGGTGCCAAAAATGCTCCGGCGAAACGGTCACAGGCCTTCTCCTCGCTAATTTCAGCGCCAAGTCGTCCTGCGAGCAGTAAGCGACCAATTTCATGCGCCAATGTAAACCGCTGACGATCGCCCGGCCATTGTGACGACACCGCCACGATCGGATAAGTGCGCCCATTGGATGCCCGAGCGGTCGCCGCCAATCCAGAAAAGCCTGGGTTGTCTTCATCAACGACGATCACTAGCAGACCAAGTGTTTCCAACGTATCTGTCAGGTCACCGATCGGGCTGAGTCCGAGTTTCCATGCATCACGCACCTGGTCGGCAAAAGCCTCGAGCTCTTCTGGCGCATTGATGTGCTGAGGTAACACTGCCGGGGATTCAAACTGCGGAATGGGCGATTCAGGGAAGAACCCCAGCAGTTCGACCCGCTTCTCAAGCAGATCCACAACCTTGATCTTGAGCGCCTGTTGCGCGGTCTTGCCGAATGACGACAGCCGACGAAACTCCGGCTCCTGAAGCTCCACATCATGTGTACGGAAGAAGTACTCAACGCGTATCCCACAAGCCCGTGCCAGCTTGAGGAGCTGCGACGAAGGCGGCGTCATTGTCCCCTTTTCGTACTTCTGGATTGCCGTGTGTGTGACGCCGACCTGCGCTCCCAAGGCGTCTAGGGTGAGCCCCGCGGCCAAGCGAGCTTGCCGAATGCGGTTCCCGATCATGACGCCTCCTCGATTGGTTTAAAAATCCTCTAATTTTATAGATAATTTAAACTTAAGGGAAGGCTGATCACTGCTCAAGCGGTAGATGAGTGGCCGATTTTGCTCAATTGGATGTCAATTCGAAAACGTGAGAACTTTCGCAATCGCCCTGCCTGAGTGACATGGCTTGGAATACATAGATAGGCCCCGCTCGCGAAATTTTTTCGTTGTTCTGTTGTTGTTCAGAAAATACTTGACGCCGACATTTCCGCCATCTACACTTCATCGGAACAACAACTGAACAACGGAGTTTGACCATGGAAAAACGATTCGCCGCAACGCTGAGCCGCTCGCAAGGTCGCAGTGCATGGGCTGTGATATTCCGCCATCCTGCCCGGATTGACCCGAATACAGGGAAGGCAGGGATCAGGGTTAGGCAAGGTCTGGGCACGTCCGACGATGCCGAAGCAAATGAGTTGAAGGACCAACTCAATCAGTTATTGGGCGACGAGGCTTTCTGGAGCATGCCCGCCAAAGCCGAAGCTGAAAAGCGCTTCCACCGCCGCGCCGTTGAAATCTTTTTTCATGGAATGGAGCCAGAGCAAAGTGATTTTGGTGCTGTGCGCGAGGCAGTCATTCCATTGCCAAAATCCCAGGATTCGGAATACCGGCGGGCTCTACTGCTCGGAACCACAGGTGCTGGTAAAACAACACTGCTCAGACAGTTGATCGGTACGGACCCTGAAACTGAGCGATTCCCGTCGACATCGACCGCAAAGACTACTGTCCACGAAACTGAGGTGGTTCTGGCGCCAGGACCATACCAGGCTGTTGTCACATTTTTTCCGATTGATGAAGTTCGGGAGCATTTGAATGAGTGCATTTCCGAGGCCGTACTGGCAGCGTACAGAGGGGATGCAGACAAGGAAATGCTGCGCAAATTGCTCATGCACGTGAATCAGCGATTTCGCTTCAACTACGTTCTCGGCAACGGTCCACATGCCCCTGAGCTAGATGACGAAGATGATGAGGACGAAATTGAGGTTGCTCCCGTCGAGGAGACAGCCGCTGACCAAACGATTGATCTCGATACCACCAACGCCCTACTTACCAAGTGTCTTTCTGATCTTCGATCTATAGCAACGCGACACGGCAATCAACTGAAAGGTGAAATTGGCGCAATTGATGAAAAAGACCAGCGTGTGGTCGATGAGCTGTTTGAGGAGGAACTGGATCGACGACTTCGTGAGGACGAGGATTTCCATCGCGTTAGCGACGAATTAATGGACGAGATTGAGCGAAGGTTTTCCCTCCTTGATCAAGGTACTGTTCGCCGCAGCAAGCAGGGATGGCCACAGTCCTGGTCATGGCAAACAGACGACCGCGTTGCTTTCATAAAGGCAGTGACCCGCTTCTCTAGTAATCATTCACCTCGCTTTGGAAAGCTGTTGACGCCACTGGTAAACGGCGTTCGGGTCTCAGGCCCATTCATGCCGGAATGGAATGGTGGGCAACAACCTAAGTTGGTTCTTCTGGACGGCGAAGGTCTGGGTCACACGCCAAAATCGGTGGCAGCAATTTCGACATCTCTAACCCGGCGAATCGAATCGACCGATGCAATCGTTCTAGTTGATAACGCGACGATTCCCATGCAGGCAGCTCCAGTTGCAGCAATGAGAGAAATGATCACGACCGGTAGCGCCAGAAAGCTGCTACTTGTATTTACCCATTTCGATGAAGTGAAAGGCGACAACCTGCCCAACGCAGCAGCCAAAGAGCAACATGTGCTCGCCTCAGCCGAAAACGTCTTGGCCTCTATTGGTGAAGAGTTGGGGCCGTTCGCAGAACGTGCGCTACGTGGCCGACTGAAGGAAGCGTGCTTCTTTGTCGGCGGTATTGATGAGCACCTAGATACATCCAAGAAAACGCAAAAACGTGCCATTGGTGAATTGCAAAAATTGCTGTCAGCGATCGACGCAATCGTCGAAAAGCCGGCGCCAGTGCATGCCACGCCAGTTTACGACCGCATGAATTTGGTTCTCGCCGTAAAGAACGCAGCCGAGAGTTTTCACGACGCATGGTGGCCACGTCTCGGATTGGCATACAAGCCAGGCGTCGGCAAAGAGCACTGGAAGCGCATTTGGGCGTTGAGCAGACGACTCAGCACGCCAGGCTTTAGTGACGAGTACGACAACCTAAAGCCAGTCGCGGACCTTCGCAAGCAACTGCAAGATCGCCTTTATGTCCTCCTGCAAAACCCCCTGCGTTGGGAGCCGGCGGAACCCACCGACGATGCTCAAAAGCAGCAGGTATTTGACGAGCTGGCCAATACCATTTCGGCCAAAATTCTAGATCTTGCGACACGGCGGGTACGAGCAGAAAGAATGCCGGAATGGCAATCGGCGTTCAACCAGACCGGTCGAGGATCAAGCTATGCGCGCGCATCAATAATCGGCGAGCAAATCTACGAGCGTGCTGCGCCGATTCCAGACGTGACTCCATCTCCTGATCGGAACTCCTTTTTGCACGAGGTTGCCGCTGTCGTGGAAACCGTCTGCAAGGAAGCAGGTGCGAATCTCGCATGATCCTGGAGTCCATGCGGTGGACTTGTAAAAGCGAAAGCCAACGGGGACAAATTTTGCAATGGGAGTTGGCGAACAGCCTGTCGGGTATCCCACCAGAACCGCTTCCGGGCATTGCTGTAGATCAACCAGATGTACCGGCGCGCATCCTGCGTTGGCACCAAATCGTCCGGGATCAAGTCGGAGAACAGTACGATTCGGCGTCGTCGCCTTAGAAAACATTCTTATTTTTTAGATTTATCAAGCGACAAAATGAAGAAAAAACTTCTGATTACCGTGGGCGCCGGAGCGTCCATCGACTTCGGTCTTCCTTCGGTCAGGGACGTCGATTCCATATTTGATACGTGCGCGGGGCGCCTCTTTCCATTGAGCTCTGATCCGACATCGAACCTCTATCGGTATTGTCGGGATGCCATCGAAACCTACTACGGAACGGCATCAAAACCGGCGCTACGCAAGTGGGTGAACTTCGAGGAAGTGCTGTACCAGCTGAACCTGCTGGTGCCCTATCACTCCGATCCCATGCGGACGCACGGGTCCAATGCGCTGCTCGCTTCCATTCTATTGCCCGAGGTGCTTGAGTTCGGTCGCTCGCTCGCAGCCGTCGATGGCAACGTGCTGCGCCACATGGGCAGTGCGCTAATAGACGTCTTGGTCGATCACTTTATTGACGCGTGCGCCCAACTGGCTACCAGCAAAGCGGCAGAGATTACACAACTGGGGGAGTTTTTGGCAGCGCTACGCGAGGATTTCGACATTGGCATCGTCACATTGAACTACGACAATGTATTTACACAGGCCTGTCCAGATCTCTATACCGGCTTTGACTCCGTGACCGGCAAATTCGAGCTGCTCTCGGTACTGCGGCGTGACGACTGGAACTTCATCTATCACCTGCATGGGTCGGTTCATTTTGCAATGACCGGCACTGGGCACGACATGCACGGTATCAACTGGGCAGCGATACCGGCGAAAGGGCATGAGGTTCACTCCAGTGGTCGGAATGACCAGGATTCAATGGAGGGTGTCGCCTATCCGACGTCAACTATCGTCGCCGGCTACGGCAAGACGCAACAAATCCTGCGCCAGCCATTCCGAACCTACTATGCACAGGTGAATCGGCTCGTTCACGAGGCGGACAGCCTGCTGTTCCTGGGCTATGGATTTGGCGACCTGCACCTCAATGCTGCGTTTTCGGAAGCGCGCGATCGGCGTCGACCCGTGGTCATAGTTGATTGGGCGAATGCTGACCAAGATCCATTGCCTTTTCGTAACGACTCGTGGTCTTCCCAACTTTTTAAAACACTGCCTGGCAATGCAAGTCGGATGAGCAGCCCTGGGCACCGTGCAGCGGCATCCATCGACGAACTCAAGACAGCCAATGAAGTCGAGGTTTCAAACGATCCGGACTATCCCCTGGCCGTTTGGTACAACGGTTTGCTGGCAGCCTGCCAGCACTCGGGCAAGATTCTCTCTCACTTAAGGTGAGGAGAACTGTTCAATTCTGCGCTCCATTCTGAACAAATGTCTGCGATTTTGAATGAAATGGCACTGTTTCCGCCTTGTGGGTGTGGTTTCAATGATTTGGCCAGATTGACCACTTGCTCAGACACAAGCAATGGCGCATAATATCATCACTTTGATGATAATAATGGTCGCAAAATGAGCAATGAATCAGCGTCTTTCGGTCTTACCGTCGCTTTTTGTGGATGAGGATCGCTTGACCATGCACCCCCAACGTGTCGAGAGCCTTAGCCACGCCCAGCGGGAACGTTTGGCCTACGTTGAGTTCCGTCTCTACTTTATGGGCGAGATTGGACGGCCTGATCTGGCTGGCCGGTTTGGCGTTGCCCCGGCTGGTGCAACCCGAGATTTGGCGCTGTACCGGGAGATCGCCCCGCACAACATTGAGTTCGACGGAAGCGGCAAGGTTTACCGCATCGGCAAAGCCTTCTCCCCAATCTTTGAGCACGCGCCGCAGCGCGTCTTGTCGGCGCTGTCGCTGGGTTTTGGTGACGGGGTAGATGGCGAGACGAAGCCATTGCTTCCCTGTGAATCCCCTGCCGCATTGTGCAGCCCTCGGATGGACGTACTGGCACCGATTTGTCGCGCTATCCACGCCAAGCGCTCGGTGGCGATTCGCTACCACTCGATGAGCAGCGGAGAGTCCGAGCGGGTCATCGTTCCCTTTGCGTTGGTTGACACCGGCCTGCGCTGGCACGCACGGGCGTTTGACCGCAAGTCCGGCGAATTCCGCGACTTCGTCGTCACCCGCATCGAAGCGCCGACCTTGGTCGATGAAGAACCCAAGGCCAACGAGCGCCCGGACAACGACATTCAGTGGACGCGGATTGTGGAGTTGGACTTGGTGCCGCACCCACGCCTAGCCCGCCCCGAGATCATCAGGATGGACTACGGGATGACCGACGGCTCGATGCGCATGCGTGTCCGAGCAGCGGTTGCGGGCTACATGCTGCTGCGCTGGAGCGTTGATGCGTCGCCCGATCACAGTCTTAAAGAAGAACAGTACCGCCTATGGCTCAGCGATCCGCTGGCCTTGTATGGCGTCGAAAACGCAAAGCTCGCGCCGGGGTATCGACCACCAGCCAGCGCTTTGAAGAAATAACAAACTACGAATTGAAACAGGAACAACACCATGACCAGCGCCCAACAACGTGCCGCATTACAACGCCAGATCTGGCAGATCGCCAACGATGTCCGAGGTGCCGTTGACGGCTGGGATTTCAAGCAGTATGTCTTGGGCACCCTGTTCTATCGCTTTATCAGTGAGAACTTCGCCAGCTATATCGAGGCCGATGACGACAGCGTCAACTATGCAGAGCTGCCCGATAGCGTGATCACCCCGGACATCAAAGACGACGCTATTAAGACCAAGGGCTATTTCATCTATCCCAGCCAGTTGTTTGCCACTATCGCCGCCGGTGCCAACACCAACGAAAGCCTGAACACCGATCTGGCCGCCATTTTTTCCGCCATTGAAAGCTCGGCCAACGGCTACCCCTCCGAGCGCGACATCAAAGGCCTGTTTGCCGATTTTGATACCACCAGCAACCGCCTCGGCAATACTGTCGTCGACAAAAACACCCGCTTGGCAGCCGTACTCAAAGGCGTAGCCAAGCTAGACTTTGGCGAGTTTGACGCCAACCACATTGACTTGTTTGGCGATGCCTACGAGTTCCTGATCTCCAACTATGCCGCCAACGCCGGCAAATCCGGTGGCGAGTTTTTCACCCCGCAGCATGTCTCCAAGCTGATTGCCCAGCTCGCCATGCACAAGCAAACAAGCGTCAACAAGATTTATGACCCAGCGTGTGGTTCTGGCTCCCTGCTGCTGCAAGCCAAAAAACACTTTGACGTCCACATTATTGAAGACGGTTTTTGGGGGCAGGAGCTCAACCACACCACCTACAACCTGGCGCGGATGAACATGTTCTTGCACAACATCAACTACGACAAGTTCAATATCCAGCTGGGTGATACGCTGCGAAATCCGCATTTTTGTGACGACAAACCCTTTGATGCCATCGTCTCCAACCCGCCTTACTCGGTGAAGTGGATAGGCGCAGACGACCCCACCCTGATCAACGATGACCGCTTTGCGCCTGCCGGTGTGTTAGCGCCCAAATCCAAAGCCGACTTTGCTTTTGTGCTGCATGCGCTCAGTTACCTCTCCAGTAAAGGCCGCGCCGCCATTGTCTGCTTCCCCGGCATTTTTTACCGGGGCGGTGCCGAGCAAAAAATCCGCCAATATCTGGTAGATAACAACTACGTCGAAACAGTGATCTCGCTCGCGCCCAATCTGTTTTTCGGCACGACCATTGCGGTGAACATTCTGGTGCTGTCCAAACACAAAACCGACACCACCACCCAGTTTGTTGATGCCAGCGGCCTGTTCAAAAAAGAAACCAATAACAACGTGCTGCTGAATGCGCACATCGAGCACATCATGCAAGTGTTCGATAGCAAAGCGGATGTCGAACACTTTGCAAAATCGGTGAGCTTTGATGCCATTACGGCCAACGATTACAACCTGTCGGTGAGCAGCTACGTCGAAGCCAAGGACAACCGCGAAGTAGTGGATATTGGCGCGCTCAATGCCGAGCTAAAAATCACCGTCGCCAGGATCGATCAACTGCGTGCGGATATTGACGCCATTGTGGCCGAGATTGAAGGCAAGGAGCTGGAGGCATGAGCAGCATGAACTTTATGGAAAAGCTGCTGGATGGGGTTGCGGTGGAGTTCAAGCGTCTTGGCGACGTTGTGCGCATCAAGAATGGCAAGGATCACAAATCGCTTGGGGATGGCGCATTTCCAGTTTATGGCTCCGGTGGAGTCATGCGATATGCCGACACCTACGCTTACAACAGGCCTTCGGTCTTGATTCCCAGAAAAGGCTCGCTTGGAAACCTATTCTTCGTCGATGTTCCGTTCTGGAATGTTGACACTATCTTCTATACGGAAATTGATGAAGCACAGATTCTCCCGAAATTCTTTTACTACTTCCTAACAACGGTAGGTCTTGGCGAGATGAACCAAGCGGGCGGCGTACCAAGCCAAACTCAGGCAGTCTTGAATGAGCTAAAAATCCCCATCCCCTGCCCAGAAAACCCCAAAAAATCGCTTGAAATCCAAGCCGAAATCGTCCGCATTTTGGACGCCTTCACCGAGCTTACCGCCGAGCTTACCGCCGAGCTTACCGCCCGCAAAAAACAATACGACTACTATCGCGACCAGTTGTTGAGTTTTGAAGATGGGGACGTGGAGTGGAAGACGTTGGGGGAGCTGGCAGAGAATCTTGATTCGATGAGAAAACCTATTACGAGTGGTTTAAGAGATCCGGGTGATATTCCATACTATGGTGCATCAGGCATTGTCGATTACGTCAAAGACTATATCTTCGATGGTGATTTCTTGCTCGTTTCCGAAGATGGTGCGAACTTGCTGGCACGAAGCACGCCAATAGCATTTAGCATTGGCGGGAAAAGCTGGGTAAACAACCACGCTCATGTGCTCAAATTCGAGACATACGCTGAAAGAAGATATGTTGAATTTTATCTAAACAGTATTGATTTAACGCCTTATATCTCAGGGGCAGCACAACCGAAACTGAATCAAAAGAATTTAAATGGCATCAGCATTCCAAATCCCTCACCTGAAGAAAAAGAACGAATCGTCGACATCCTGGACAAATTCGACGCCCTCACCAACTCCATCAAAGAAGGCTTGCCACGCGAAATTGCATTGCGCCAAAAGCAATATGAGCATTACCGCGATTTGCTGTTGAGCTTTCCCAAGCAGGAAGAGGTAGAGGCATAACATGGGCAAGACTTTAACGGAAATTGCACAGCAATTGAGTGCACCAAGAACAGTTAAGAATAAGAAAACGACTGAAGTCGAGGTGGTAACGCAGGTTCCTAAAGTGCAGCTGATCTATGCCTTCAACGGCACGGGAAAAACACGCCTTTCAAGGGAATTCAAACAGCTGATCGCGCCGAAAGCCTATGACAATGAGGGCGATCAGCCTGAGCTGTCGCGTAATAAAATCCTGTATTACAACGCTCTCACGGAAGATTTATTTTACTGGGATAACGACCTGGAGCTGGACGCCGAGCACAAGCTGAAAATCCAGCCCAACTCGTTTACCGACTGGGTGCTGAAAGATCAGGGGCAAGATCGAAACATCATTACCAGCTTTCAACGCTACGCCAGCGACAAACTTACGCCGCGATTCAACGAAGAATATAAAGTAAAAGGCGAGGACGACAAAGAGATCACTGTCAAAGCATTTTCGGAGGTAACTTTCTCGCTGGAGCGTGGCGATAATGAGCACTCCGGAAATATTAAAATCTCCAAGGCGGAAGAAAACAATTTCATCTGGAGTATTTTTTACTCGCTACTGGATCAGGTGGTGACGATCCTCAATGTTGCCGACCACGGCGAGCGAGAAACAAACCAGTTTGATCAGCTTGAATATGTTTTTATCGACGATCCAGTCAGTTCGCTGGATGAAACCCATTTGATTGAGCTAGCAGTCAACTTGGCGAGCTTGATCAAACTCAGTCAATCTTCTCTGAAATTTATCGTTACGACGCACAGCCCCCTGTTTTATAACGTGCTTTTCAATGAGCTGAACGGCAAAACCTGCTACATGCTGGATCGATTTGAAGATGGTAGCTTTGCCCTCACCGAAAAACCTGGTGATTCCAACAAGAGCTTTTCCTATCATCTGCATTTAAAGCGAACCATTGAACAGGCGATTGCGGACAACAAGATTGAAAAGTATCACTTCACGCTGCTGCGGAATCTCTACGAGAAAACGGCCAGCTTTCTGGGCTATCCAAAGTGGTCGGAGCTTCTGCCTGATGACAAACAGCTCTATCTAAGCAGAATTATCAATTTTACAAGCCATAGCACGCTATCCAATGAAACCGTTGCGGAACCAACGCAAGCGGAGAAGGCGACGGTCAAATTATTGCTCGATCACTTGAAAAGCAACTATGGCTTTTGGCAGCAGGAAGAACAAAATGGTTGATTACACCAAACCCATTGCCGAATCGAACAGCTTCATTGTTCTGGATAAGTACGTCCAAGAATGGAAGGTTGCTGAAACCTACCAGAGCGAAGGCGATCTGGAGCGGGAGTTTATTCAGGACTTGCAGAATCAGGGCTACGAGTATGCCCTCGGTTTAAACACGCCCGAGAAGCTGCTGTCCAACGTGCGCGAGCAGTTGCAGGCATTGAACAACATGCAATTTGCCGACGGTGAGTGGCTACGTTTCGTGGAGGCGTGGTTGGACAGGCCCAGCGACAGCATCGTCGATAAAACCCGCAAAATTCATGATGACTATATCCATGATTTTGTGTTTGACGATGGTCATATTCAGAACATCTACCTGCTGGATAAAAAGAATATTGCTCGCAATAAGGTGCAGGTGATCAAGCAGTTTGAGCAAACGGGCAGCCACGCCAACCGCTACGATGTGACGATCTTGGTCAATGGCCTGCCGCTGGTGCAGGTGGAGCTGAAAAAACGCGGCGTAGCCATTCGTGAAGCCTTTAATCAGGTGCACCGCTACAGCAAAGAGAGCTTCAACAGCGAGCATTCCTTGTTCAAGTATTTGCAGCTGTTTGTGATCTCCAACGGCACCGATAGCCGTTATTTTGCCAACACCACGCAGCGCAACAAAAACAGCTTCGACTTCACCATGAACTGGGCGAAGGCGGATAACAGCCTGATCAAAGACCTGAAAGACTTTACCGCTACGTTCTTTCAGAAAAACACCCTGCTCAATGTGTTGCTGCATTATTCGGTGTTTGATGTCAGCAATGCGCTGCTGGTGATGCGCCCGTACCAGATTGCCGCCACCGAGCGCATCTTGTGGAAAATCAACAGCGCCTATCAGGCCAAGAGCTGGAGCCATCTAGAGGGCGGTGGCTTTATCTGGCACACCACCGGTTCGGGCAAGACCCTGACCAGCTTTAAAGCGGCACGTTTGGCCACTGAACTGGAGTTCATCGACAAGGTGTTCTTCGTGGTGGATCGTAAAGACCTGGATTACCAGACCATGAAGGAATACCAGCGCTTTTCGCCGGATAGCGTGAATGGCTCTGACAGCACCGCTGGCCTAAAGCGTAACCTAGATAAGGACGACAACAAGATCGTCGTCACCACGATCCAGAAGCTCAATAACCTGATGAAAGGCGAAGGCGACCTGCCCATCTATAACAAGCAGGTGGTGTTTATTTTTGATGAATGCCATCGCAGCCAGTTTGGTGAAGCTCAGAAAAACCTGAAGAAGAAGTTCAAAAAGTTCTATCAGTTTGGCTTTACCGGCACGCCGATTTTCCCGCAGAACGCCCTGGGTGCGGACACCACTGCCAGCGTGTTCGGTCGGGAGTTGCATTCGTATGTGATCACCGACGCCATTCGTGATGAAAAGGTGCTCAAGTTCAAGGTAGACTACAACGATGTGCGCCCGCACTTCAAAGCAATTGAAAGTGAGCAGGACGAGAAAAAACTCAGCGCGGCGGAAAACAAGCAAGCCTTGTTGCACCCCGACCGTATTCGCGAGATTTCGCAGTACATCCTGAATAACTTCCGGCAAAAAACCCATCGCTTGCAAGCGGGTGCCAAGGGTTTTAATGCCATGTTTGCCGTGAGCAGCGTGGATGCCGCCAAGCTGTATTACGAGTCTTTCATGGATTTGCAAAAAGGCAGTGATAAGCCACTGAAAGTCGCCACCATCTTCTCGTTTGCGGCCAATGAAGAACAGGATGCCGTAGGCGATATTCTGGATGAAAGCTTTGATGTTTCAGCCATGAATAGCAGCGCCAAAGAGTTTTTAAGCGCGGCCATAGCTGACTATAACGCGCTGTTCAAAACCAACTTCAGCGTGGATAGCAATGGTTTTCAGAACTATTACCGCGATCTTGCCAAGCAAGTTAAGACTAAGGAAATCGACCTGCTGATTGTGGTGGGCATGTTCCTGACCGGCTTTGATGCCCCCACGCTGAACACCTTGTTTGTTGATAAAAACTTGCGCTACCACGGTTTGATGCAGGCCTATTCGCGCACCAACCGTATTTTTGACGCCACTAAAACCTTCGGCAATATCGTTACCTTCCGCGATTTGGAGCAGGCGACGATTGACGCCATCACCTTGTTTGGCGATAAAAACACCAAGAACGTGGTGCTGGAAAAGAGCTACAAGGAATACATGGAAGGCTTTACCGACTTGGTGACCGGTGAAGCGCGACGTGGGTTTGTGGAGGTGGTGAAGGAGTTGGAGCAGCGCTTTCCTGATCCTGCAGCCATTGAAAAAGAGTCCGACAAAAAGGCTTTCGCGAAGCTGTTTGGTGAGTATTTGCGCGTTGAAAACGTGCTGCAAAACTACGATGAATTTGCCAGTCTGAAGGCCTTGCAAAACGTCGACATAAATGATCCTGTGGTGGTTGAGGAGTTCAAGGCCAAGCATTATTTAAGCGATGAGGATCTGGCAGCGCTGCAAGCGATCAAGTTACCGGCTGAACGGAAAATTCAGGACTACCGTTCAACTTACAACGATGTTCGCGATTGGCTTCGTCGGGAAAAATCTTCCACTGAAAAAGAAAAAGCCACTATCGATTGGGATGACGTGGTCTTTGAGGTAGATCTGCTGAAGTCACAAGAGATCAACCTGGACTACATTCTGGAATTGATTTTTGAGAATAGTAAAAAGGTCAAGGACAAAGCCTCACTGGTTGAAGACGTACGTCGGGTGATCCGCGCGAGCCTGGGCAACCGCGCCAAAGAAAGCCTGCTGGTTGATTTTATTAACCAAACTGACCTGGACCAGATTGGCGATAAGGCCAGTGTGATTGACGCCTTCTTCACCTTTGCCCAAGCGGAACAACAGCGTGAGGCACACGAGCTGATTAACGCCGAGAACCTGAATGCAGAGGCGGCCAGACGCTATATCACTACCTCGCTAAAACGTGAGTTCGCCAGTGATAATGGCACTGAGCTCAATGCCGTTCTGCCCAAAATGAGCCCGCTTAATCCGCAATACCTGACCAAAAAGCAAAGCGTTTTCCAGAAAATTGCTGCTTTCGTTGAGAAGTTCAAAGGTGTGGGGGGGAAGGTCTGATGTGTTCTTCATCCGTCGGCTACACGCCTGATCTGCAAGACGCAGCAGTACAAACGGTGCTGCAGCAGACCGCGACGTTGTCGTCGATGTGGAACATGCCGAGACATGGCAGTGGAGTTGGCAATGGCTAAGACCAAACACCCCTCTTCGCTTAAGGCCATATGGCTGCTGGCGGATACGGATATTGTTGTGATCGTTTCTACACCAACCTGGACCTTTGCTCCAATAAGAGAAAAAGATGGGCCCGCGATCATCGCTCAATAGAGAATACGAAAGTGATGGCCTTTGCCGCATCCTTGCACTCGACGGGGGCGGTGCAAAGGGCTTTTACACGCTCGGAGTCCTCAAAGAAATTGAGGCAATGCTGGGCTGCCCACTCTACAAGCGATTCGACCTTGTTTTTGGCACGAGCACTGGGGCAATCATCGCGGCGCTCATCTCCCTTGGCTACGATGTTGACCAAATCCACGACCTCTACAAAGAGCATGTACCGACTGTCATGTCGCGCCGCACTCAGGCGGGTCGCACTACTGCTTTAGCGGGTCTTGCCAAGTCAGTTTTCACTGATAAAACCTTCGCCGACGTGAAAACTGGGATCGGTGTGGTCACGGCGAAGTGGATGACAGAAAGGCCGATGATTTTCAAGGGGAATATACAACAAGCACATGGAATGCTGGGCACCTTCGTACCTGGTTTTGGCGTATCCGTCGCGGATGCAGTGCAGGCATCGTGTTCGGCATTCCCATTCTTTGAGCGCAAGGTCGTGACCACGTCTGCTGGCGACAAGATCGAGCTGATAGACGGTGGCTACTGTGCAAACAATCCGACGCTCTACGCAATCGCCGATGCAGTCGCGGCGCTTAAGAAAGACCATAGGAACTTGCGGGTGATCAACGTCGGCGTCGGTGTTTATCCAGAGCCAAAGAAACTGCTTATGTGGTTGGTGAAGAAATTCCCGTTCAACAGCATCGAGTTGCTTCAGAAAACACTCGAAATCAATACGCAGTCGATGGATCAGTTGCGGACCATTCTGTTCAAGGACGTACCGACTATTCGGATCAGCGATATTTTCGAGCGCCCTGAGATGGCAACCGATCTTCTTGAGCACGACCTTGAGAAGCTCAACATCCTGCGGCAACGAGGGCGAGAGTCGTTTGCATCGCGTGAGGTTGATCTTAAGAAATTCCTTATGTGAGGGAGGCAATGTGGGTATACCTGAATCTCAGTTGGAAACGTGGTCACACCAAGGCTCGATAACGCAATCAAGCAGCACCTACAACAGCATAAAGAATGTGCTGGAAGCCTCGACTACGCAGTATGGAGACAGAAATTTCGAGTGCTTTTTGCAAGGCTCATACGGCAATGACACGAATATATTCGCAGAGAGCGATGTCGATATCGTAATTAAAATCGACGATTGTTTTTACAGTGATCTGGAATCACTCAACGAGGATGAGAAATCAAACTACAAACGGATGTATTCAGATGCAACATACTGCCATTCGGATTTCAAGCGCGACGTACTAAAGGTATTGACCGACCAGTATGGTGATGACGTCAAGGACGGTAAAAAGGCAATTTCCATTGCAGCACACGGCAATCGCCGCAAGGCTGATGTGATAGTTGCCACGGCATTCCGTCGCTACCATTCGTTCAAGAACTCAAGCTTAGAAAACTACACCGACGGCATCTGCTTTTTTACGTCTGCTGGTATTCGAGTCGACAACTATCCAAAACAGCACCGCAAAAATCTTACGACGAAGCACCAGAATGCCAACAAATGGTTGAAGCCGATGATGCGCGTCCTGAAGAATATGCGTAGCCATCTCGTCGTCAACGGTCTTCTTGAAGAAGGTGGCGCTCCCTCTTACTACATCGAGGGATTGCTTTACAACGTACCGGAAGAAAAATTTGGATCGAGCTACGGCGATTGCTTCATCAACGCATTTAATTGGATTCAGACAGAGGCGGACAAGACAAAATTTGTCTGTGCAAACGAGTTGTACTATCTGCTGCGCGACGATTCACTTACCTGTTGGCCAGAAGCGAACGGAGAGGCTTTCATCAATGCAGTAATTAACCTCTGGAACAACTGGTAAGCGACGGGCATCTACTTAGGTTGGTATCACGTGCGTCGGTTCGCGTGGATTAGCTACATTTCTGCTTCTCGCCGTCTATGCCGCTCCGTTCACCCGCTCCGCAACATGCAACCCACCCAAACCAAGCATGCCAAGCGTGAGCGTAGCCAGGGGGCCAATGTCCAGCGACGGCAGGTTGAGCGGATGCCCGAGTGCTGCGGCCACCGCATTCGTCAGCGGCCCACCCACAAAATTCCATGCGTAGCCGGCAACGCAGACCCAGCCAAGGCCACCGCGCCAATGCTGCAGCGGATCCGTGCTTTGCGCTTCAGCTTTGTCGATGTCAGTCTGCGTTTGCAGTAGCGCAAGCGATGCGGCCAGTTTGGCCTTGTCCTCCTCCGTTTTATCGGGGAAGAACATGCCGATGATGCCTTTGGCGGCTTCTGCCGCCGTGCCGATTCCAGAGATGTCCATGGCGATTTCCTTCAGGCTTTGCAGGTGGTTGGCTCACAGCCCTGCGCCCAGTGATAGTCAACGTTATGCTCGCCAGTGCCGACGAACTCGATCAGTTGCGCCAAAGTCGCGCGGCTGTTGAGAATGGCCATTTGCGCGCTCCCGTCGTCATTCGCCAACGCTCCGTAGCTGCTGCCGACCAGCGTGCATCCATGCACCTGGGTTTCCATCCCCCGCGACACATCCCCCGCGAAATTGCCGCAGTGGATCAGACAGTTCTGGCGGCCATGCTTGTCTTGAAGACGCAGCACATCGCAGTCGAGGTGATCGGAATGCCAGATCGACGCGCTGTAGCTGTCATCAAAGATGCAGGAGATGCCAGGCGTGTTGTCCTGCCACGGCAACTCCAACGTTGCGCAGGCAAAGGTGTCGCCAGCGGGATTGGTAACGACCAGATCGCCAGGCGTGCCACTGGCCATCGATTGCTTTCGGGTGATGGTGATGTTCATTTCAGACCTCCGGTTTTTGTGTAGGTGTAACCAGCCAGCATCAGAATGCCGGCGAGCAAGATGCGTTTGAGCCAGGACACTACGCCCCGGCCAATCAGGCGTTCGAATTGCGCTTGCAGTGCGTCGGACAAGGCTTGACTGAGCACCGGCGCCGATTTTTCAAAGGCATCGCACAAGGCAGCGGCAAGCGCCTGGCGATCGTTTTCGGACAGCAGGTCGCCCTGCCGTTCAACATGAGATTCAATGGGACGGCCGCATTCACAGACATCAGACATGCCTGACTCCTTTCATTCAAATTGGGGATGCCGCCAGAGCTGGCGGCAGGAATTACGCGGGCACGCGAGCTTCGCGCAACCACTTGACTGCGATCCACTTGTCACCCTCAATCACAGCGTTGCCGCTGTGCAGGGTGCGTGGATCGAGTTGGCCTTCTGCATCGCAGTAGGAGAAGAAACAGGCGTTCCCCTGGACAGCGGCCACCTTGATGCCGACGCTTGGAAACTCCGTTTCGCCACCCATGGGCACCGTGTTCAGGTAAATCAGAAAGGTGGCGATGCGCTGACCACCCTTCTCTGGTCGAACGATGTCGGCAGATGACGCACTCTCCAGTGGGAAGTAGTCCCAGTGCGGAACGTAGTGCTGGCCTGGCTGGTAGTTCAGCACCTGCAGGCCTTCGCCGTTCTCAACGGGTATGCCGGTGAGGTCAGCAATGCACTGCTCGATATCCGCAACCACTGGAAGCTCACCTCGCTGAAAATGGCAGCCAGAACTGGTGCGCGAGTCATCGACCCGTATGCCATCAATGTGGTGGACTACGGAGGACCGCTTCATGCGCGGCCGGGCAAGGTCAATCACTGCCTGGCACGCGGCGGCATCCAGAAGCTGGTCCAGCACAACCACATTCGGCTGCTTGATAGCGGCCAGTACCTGACAGCGCCGGCCGCTGGCCAAGACCTGCGCTGGCGGATAGTTCAGCAGGATCGTGGCCGAATCACTCATGGCGCACCGCCGCGAGATACGTGCGGTTGAGCATCGGGTGATCCTGGTCAGTCGGCCCCCAGTCACCATCCGGATGGAAGGCAATCACATCGAGCCGATCATCGTCGGTGCGGAAGCGATGCAGTTCCCGCTCCTCAATGCAAAAGAGCGTGCCGGCGACCAGCGGAATTTCCCGGTCGGCAAAGCAGGCGAACCCCGTGCCGCGCGCCACCACCCCTAATCGGATCGACGGATGAATGTGAAACGACTGGCGCACACCGGCAGGAAACGACAGGTGGTTCAGGCTGGGGTCGCCACGGCGCGGCGGGTAGACCAGGAGCGAATCGGAGCAGTTGTCGATGTAGCACAAGCGTCCCGATGCCTCGATTGGACCGCCGACCAAGCCTTGTCCCCGAAAGCCATGCCGCACGACCGCAAAAACCTGGGCATCACCCTCCCCGGCAAGGGACAGCGTGGCTGCTTCAGCACCGGTCGCATGGCAAAAATACTGGCCTTGGCCCGCATTGCGAAGCAGAGCGCCGGGTGCCGATGCATGCTGGCCAGCAACGAGGTGTGCCGCCCCATCGGCAGCGCCAGTAATCACATAGCCATACAGCGTCGAGAAAGGCGGCACGGTCAGATGGGTTTGGGTGTCCTTGGACAAGCGCCAGGCCTGCGATGGATACATGCCATGTCGGCCATCAATGTAGTCACCAGTTTGCATGATCAGGCTCCAGCTGTGGTGGTGCTGACGGCGATGCCGTTGGCTTTGTTGTAGACCGAAGCCGCCCCAGCAATTTTGGCCAGGTCTGCGCTATTTGCCGCCTGAAAACTGGCGTAGTCGGCCTGGCTGTTCCAGACCGTGGTGGTGGACTTGGTGAGTCCGTCGGGTGAAATCACCACGGAGCGCGACTGGACTGCCGGGTTGGTACGCACGGCGTGGCTGACGTTGGCCATTGATGCAGCGACGTCCGGGGTCAGGCTGGTACTGTCTTTGAAACTTGTCACGCCACTGGCGGGACGGGTCGTGGTTTTGGTCACGGTAAACGTCATGGTTATGTCCTCTTTCGGGATGGTTGAAAAATCAGGACGCACGGAGCACGGTCTGCGGCTGTTGGCCACAAGCCGGACTTCAAACGTCAGGGATCAATAAAGATCAGCAGCGAGCGCTGGCGGGCTCAGTGCTTGGCAGTTGTCAGGTACTGCCGGGACTGCTATCGCGGGCTAGGCAAACGAATGCCTGCAAACCAGCCTGGTCGACTGGCAGGCCATCACTGGTAATTGCTGCGACCGGCGGGTATTTAAAAACCCGGCACAGGGAGCCGATCTTCAACTTGGCCAGGTACGCGTCATCGCCGGTGAACGAAGCGATGTATCGCTTGGCTGGCATCTTGTAGGTATCGATGCGGTGGCCCAGTTTTTCTGCAGGATGCGTGAGGCTCCAGCGCTGAAAATCATCGGTATCGAAGAAGTGCTGCACCCGACCGAACAGCGGCCGGTAGTCAGCGCGCTCTTCATACAGAAGGTGGCGGAATTTCACGTGCTGCCACTTCTGCGAAAAATTCCACCACCACAAAAAGTCCTGTGTGCTCACCAATGGGTACGGCGCTTCAACAGCAATCGGCGCATAGCGCTGGTAGAGCGCGTCCCCCATGACAGCATCCCCAGCCAGACTGGCAAAGAGGCGCGGCAGAACTTGTTCGTGTGGCAAAAAGAGGCTCTCGAAGCCCAGGCGCCGCGTGCATTCAAGCATCAGATCGGAGCCGAAGAGTTGGTCACCCAGTTCGCCCGTTACCACCACCTCGTCATACAGTCCGGCCTTACCCACGGTGCGCTGCACAGCCAGCTTGCCGGCAATGTGGTCATGGTAGAAGGCCGGGTTTTCCGCGATGCTGTGACTCGATAGAAATACGGTCAGCCGGTCATGTTCATTGGACGGCAGTGCTTTGAGCATGGACACCAAGGTCACGGTCGAATCAATGCCGCCAGACCACATGATGTGCAGACGCGTGTTCGCTGCCAGCAAGGCCTGGGCACGGATATCGCAGCAATCGGCAAACGACAGGTTGGCTCCCTCCGGGCTGGGCATCGGGCAGCAAGCATCAAAGCGCAACAAGTCCGGCTTGGCTTGCAAACGCGAGGTCGTGACCACGCCGCCCACGACCTTGCGCAACCCGCTGGCCAGTGGGTTCCCCTGGATCAGATTACGCGCAACCAATAACTCAGTCATGGCAGCCGAACCTCACAAAAAGCGGATCAAGATCGGCGGCGCAACGTGCCGCACGTACCTGCGCCAGCGTCTTCAGGCGGCGCACCTCGGACTGCACCAGTGCATCCTGGCGATCGGCGTATTCCATGCGCACCCGATCGGCGGCCGTGGTCAGCGTCGTTTCCCAAGCGTCGGCGATGGCTTGCAGCAAGGGCAATTCGCCACCGGGAGAAATGTCACTGCCCGCACGCTCGCCATTGCCCAATTGCTGGCACTCACCATAGGCCAGATCCAATAAGCGATCCTGCAGCGGCAACGACCCCTGCGTGAATCCGGCGCGCTGGGTACGCAGTGCTGCGTGCACACGATCCATCAGCAACAGGCGGCGATAGTGAAAACGGTAGTCTTCCGTATCGGGCGCAGTGTCTTGTCCCACTGCTGCCACCACCCCGTCACGTAGCCGATACAGGTAGGGCTTGCGGTAGCTGAACCCATCTGGCACTTCGCCCCAGTGGTGGAAGGGTTCGTAGCGCTCGTCGAGTTCCCGGGCAAGATGCTGCCGATCCAGATCGACGTAGTTGATGACATAGACGATAACGCCGGTGGGCATGAATACCAGACCGGCCATTTGCAAATACATGTGCTTCTCCTATCAGCCTTGAGGTGGGGGTGGAGGCGGCGGAGGTGGTGGCGGCGGTACAGGCGCGGGCGTTGGAGTTGGTGCAGGCGTCGGTGTGGGTGTCGGCGTCGGAGCCGGCGTTGGCGTTGGCGTTGGCGTTGGCGTTGGCGTTGGCGTTGGCGTTGGCGTTGGCGTTGGCGTTGGCGTTGGCGTTGGCACAGGAGCAGGAGCAGGTGTCGGAGCCGGGGTCGGGGTCGGGGTCGGTGCGGGTGCCGGCGGTTTGTAGGACGCCAATGCTGAGGTGATGGCAGCTTGAACCAAGGCATTGATCGCCAGCGTGAGCTGGTTGAGTGCGGTGCGATCAGGCGTCAACCCACCCGCGATGATCGCGTTGCGGATTTCCTCGCTGACTTGATAGAACCAATAATCCCCCGGCGTCGTGGCCGGCGTATTCGTGGTTGGGTTGCCATCCGTGGGAAATCCGATCGACGGATTGCCGGGCACGGCAGGCGGGGTTTGGGCAGCATTGGCTTCCCAGACGCGGTTGTCCATGAAATCTCCTACAAGACTTTAGGTGTAACTGAACAGCAAGGTGGTATGAGCCGGCTTCAGGCGGCGCATGACGCACTCGAGCATCGTGTTGCCCCATGCCGCAAGCGGGTCCGACACGCGACCTTTGACGGTGAGCGTGCTTTTTGTGTTACCCAGCGCAACGGATATGGTCCAGGCGTAGATCCAGCCAGCGTTGGCCAGTGGGTTGTTCACCGCAGACATGACGGTATCGACCTGCTGCCAACCTTCCGTGATCGTGATGGCCAGGCCCATTGCCTTGGCTACGGCGATGAAATAAGCGCGTGACTGGCCACCCACTTGCACGAGTTTGGAAACCAGCGCCGCTTGCAACTGCGCGTGCGTTTGCTGGCCCGCCAGCGCCGCAACGCAGGGGTCGGGCAAACCGGCAACGCGTTCCCAGTCTGCAAATAGCTCATTGCTCGTGCGCGGATCAGCCTCTTCGATGAGCTGCCAGTTGCGTGCATCCAGCCGGGCCAGTTCCTGCGACAGGCCAGTGAGCATCTGCGTGACGGCAGCGTCCGGATCATCGGTCCACGCCGGGCCATAGGGCAGGAGTTCCTGCAACATGGCCAGATAGTCGTCTGGCGCCAGTGCCTGGCTGACCTGCTGGATGGGCTGTTTGGCCTGATTCGTTATTGCCATGTCACGCTGCCCATCACCGGGATCTGCCCAGCGGCCATCAAGACATTGGCGTTTGGTGTGATCAGCACGTAGTCCCACTCGCTGGCGGCAGCCGAGATGGCCGAGCGCATGTGCGAGAGCAAAATCACGCCGCCTGGCTCCCCTTCACGGACCAGCAAGTCAGCCAGTTCGGCCGTGACCGCGTTTTGCTCGGACACGGTGTCAGGATTCAGACCCTGGATCGTGAAATTGATCGGCACGGCAGTCGGCGCGTACACGGTCACGTGTGCAGTCACCGGGCGCACGCCGTCAATGTAGGCAGCCACCGTCGCAATCTGCGCAGCGGTGGGCAGGATGGCGCTGCTCGCGCCATTACCTTCACCATTGCCATCACAAACAAAAGCCACGCCCACGGTGCCCTGGCCGAATTGCTCCGGTACACACCAGGCGCGCGTCGCCGCGCCACCCGGTGCGCCCAGGGTCCATTGCACATAGTCGTTGGCGTCACCGCCTTGTGGCGGCTGCTGAATGCGATTGAGCAGCCGGGCGCGCAAACTGTCGTCCGACTCGAGATCACTCCCGCCGGACAGCACACCGAGCAAGGCAGAGGTCTGCACGCCGAGGATGGGCGTGACCAGATTGGCGGTCTGCCCCGAATAGTTATTGCCAGCCGCCGCAGACACCAACGCAGCAACCGGCGCAGTAGCCTGAGTTCCGCTCACGGTGATATCGGCCGTGGTCTGGAACTGTGTGCCATCCAGTGTCTGTACCAGCGTTCCAGACGGAATGTCGGCTGCGCCTGGCGTCACCGTGAAAGTGATGGCGCCGGTTGCGGGTGCGGCCGCCAGCCGCTGCACGCCCCAAATCGACGCCCAGCGTTCCAGAAACTCGGTCTCAGCGGTATCGATGATGATCTGGCGGCTCACCCACTCAATGAAGCCGTACAGGCCGTGGGCGACACCGGCCAGCACCCGCGCATACACCTGGGCGTCCATGCGGCGAAGCACATTGTCCAGTTGCAGCCGCTGGAACACATCATTGGTGGTGCGATTGATCAGATCCGCAAGGGACGGTCGATTAAACATTGAGCAAACTCCAGAGGTTCTGGAACTGAATGAGTGCCAGAATGCGCCCATTGGCCTGATAGATCGTGCAACCCAGTGCCAGCGTGAACAGACCCTGGCGCTCGCTGCTGACGTCAATGCGCGCGGCGACCTGGTCATCGACCAGCCACTGCAGGGCTTCCACGGCATAGTCCTTCGCTTGTTGGACCGTGGTATCCGTCAGCTTGGCGCGTGCGAGCAACCACAGGCGCGAACCGATCCGGTCGTTCGGTGCTGGCGGGAATGAATCGCCCCACCAACCCATCCTAAAACTCCCCCGATTCGGCAGCACGTCATCGTCATTGGCGCGCCGCCATGTGAACAGAGAGATGATCACAGCGCGCACCAGCGGGTCGGAGAGGTCGTTGTCGATGTCCTGCAAAAGGCCGAGCATCGTCGACTGGCCGTCAATGTTGACGCTCAAAGGCATGGTGTCGCGCATGGGCTATTCCTGTTGGTTGGGCGCAGCGGTAGTGAAGCTGTCGCCGTGACTGTCGCTGCCACTGTGCGTGTGACCGTTGTATGTTGCACGCATGCCCGCCATGGTTTTAGCGCCACCCTGGTCTGCTACGTTTTGCGCGGCCGTGATGTTCTGGTCACAGGTCAAGTCCTGCGTGACTTCGAGCGTGCCCACAACCTTGCTGTTGGCATTGATGGTGAGGCCGCCTGCAAACGTCATCGTGCCGCTGCCGTCGCCGTTCATCACAACGGTTGATCCGGCCTTGTCGGTGAGCTTCACGCCAGCGCGCATCAAATAGACCGACTGGCCCTGATCGTCATGCAGGATGACTTCACCGGCAGCCAGACCCTGCACCCGGTAGCGCCTATCAGCCACACACACGACCACGCCGTGCGAGCGATCGCCATCAAGGAACAGCGCCAGACATTCGGCGCCGGCATTGGGATGGCTGGTGAAGCCGTAGGGCTCGAAATGTTCCACATCGGCCTTGGTTTCACCCGCCAGCAGGCGTAGCTGCAGGCTTTGCATTTTGGTGGCGGCATTGATCAAGGTGACGCTGCCGCGCGCGATCATGTTCGAGAGGCGCCGCGCATAAGGTGCAACCAATCGGGCGAAGTCGGTCATTGCCGTCCTTTCACGCTATATCCCCCCAGTTGTCACCACCACCCTTTTTGACTTTGCCCTTGATCGGCTTGGCTGCCTTGGAGCGATAACCGTCTGGTGGCCCGACACGCAATTGCGTGCGCAAGCCGTTCTCGTCGAGCAGGTAGTGCACCTCGGCAATCACCATGACCTGATCGAACCCGATCAGGCCGTCGTGCACCGGGACCAACAAGTTCGGCACCCACAAACTGCCATCGGATTGCCGCCAGCCAGCCACCGTGTAGGTGGTTTCCAGCGCTTTGGCAGCGCGGTGCGCACGCTCGTAGAGTGCCCGGTCCTGACAGGTGCCGGCATCGGCGTGGCCGACCTGCTTGAGCACCAGCACCCGAAAACGTTTGGAGCGGGCATCTGCAAGGCTTGCGGTCACCGGCGCTCCGGTGTCCGTTGTGCCGCCTTCGAAATCGGCCTCACTGTCGTCATCCCCCTCGGCTTCGTTGGCGTCTTCACCAAAATCGCTGTCATTACCCGCGCGCTGACCCTTGACGATGTAGCTCGACATCACGGCCTTGAAGTCGAGCTCACAGGACGCCTCCCTTATGTTTTGTCCCAAAGCCAGCGAGGTCGATGCGTTGCCGGTACTGCCCACGTCAATGAAAACAAGATCGCCCTTTTCGTTATCGGTCGAGAGCACATGGCGCAGGCGCATCAGCCGGTCGATGCACTCGAACACGGTCTCGCCCACCTGCACATGGTGCTCGGTGATCGGCGCACCGGTGTCGATCTCTGTCAGCACCCGCACGCCATAGGGCGCGGCCAGGGCGGCAGCTATCGCTTCCAGTTTCGCGTTGCGCCAGACATTGGTATTCGAGGCTGCCGGCCGAACCACCGTGCCGGCTTTACCGTCCTTGCCTTTGACGTCCGCCCACAGACCATTACTCGATGCGGGCGCAGTCCCACCTGAATCGGGCGGACAGCAGTCAACCAGATCGCTGGTCTTGCTGCGCCCCTTGACGGCAAGGGACACGCGCTTGCCGTCGTACTGCATCGGGGTTGCATCCACATACCCCGTCAGCACCAGGTCACTGCCGATGAATACCTGACAGGCATCGAAGGGGCGAATGCGTCGGGACAGATAGGCTGCAGCGGTCGTGCCAACTGATGCCTGTGCGGGCCAGCGGTCGGTGACCACCAACTCGAAACTTCGTGCCTGACGCTCAATGCCGGCCTCAATGTGGATCTGTTTCCAGCCGCCATACTCCTGACCGCCGACGATGAGGCGCACCTGATTCTCCGGCAGGCCTGCCGGATACCCTGGATCAATGTTCATGTCAGGCCGCCAGTACAGAAAGTGGCACTGGTGGCGTCACGCCGGGATGCCGGATGCCGTTGCGATAGATGATCTCCGCATCGCGCGTGGCATCGGCATAAAGTTCATACGCAATCGCCAGCATCGGCATGGTTTGTGGCGGCGTCCAGGTGGTGAGACTCGCCGCACTTTGAGCGCGGTTGGTCAGATCAAAATAGACGGCAGCATACGCCTCCTGCAGCGCGTCATAGGTCGCGTCCCCACAGACCAGCAATTCGGCATCCAGCGCAGCCAGCAGTGCATCGCGCACCGACAGCATCGTGTCCTGGGTGACCTGTTGGGTAACCGTTTGCGGCTGGGTGATGCCGGCGATCGTCTGCACAATGACACCGGTGGTCAACACCACCGACTGGCCCGATGTGCCCTGGTCCTGCTGGGTGACCGCCGCGATGCCGGCCTGGGCACTATCCTGATCGGTACCCACCAGGGAAGCGATACCGACCGCCTGCGCCAGCAACAGTTGCCGTCCGAGTCCGTAGAGCGCTGCGGCGTTGGTGTCGATCTGCTGGCGTGATGGCGTGGGGTTGATGCTCGTGACAGGAGGCTGCATGGCGGATGCCGTCGCCCCACCGGCAATCAGTTTGACCACATTCGACCAGGCAGCCACCGCACCAGCGGCACCTGACAAACCAAAAGCATTCAGCAGGGTCTGCCCCAGCATGGACGGGTTGCTCACAAACGACGCGGCCTGCGTGATGAGATTAGCTGTCGTTGTGGCCGTGCCCAGAATTTGCGCGATTTGTCCTGCACCGATAAAGCCCAGCATCTTCGAGAGGTTGCCTTGCGCCGCAGCGGACACAAAGCTCTGGAATCCGTTGACGGTAAAGGTGCTGGAGAAATCCTGAATGGCGGCGTTGGCTAGCCCGTCTGCGGTCAGCCGGCTCACGGCCTGCGTTGAACTGCTCGGGTCCGGGAAAGTCAGCTCACCCGCTTCCACAAAACTCATCGACACGGTGGCCATGCCCAGACCGGCGTCAAAGCGCACGCGTGCTGGCGCCGACAGGCAAACCTGCATGGCGCCCAGCCAGGGATGTACCAGCGCACCGGGTCCGGCAGTTTCCAGTGCGGACAGCAACTGGTTGGCCTGACTGATGTAGTCCGAGCCGATCAGAAAACCATCAAACGTGATCTCGCGCGTAGCTCTGCCCAAATCTTCCACCCAGGGCATGTCACGCTGCGGATACTCGTGGACCTGCACACGGCGGCCGGCGCCCAGATCGGTGCCATTGACCTGAAACGCGACACCGCGAAATGAGGCCGCACGCAAAGCGCTGGCGTAAGAACTTGTGCTCATGGGTAACAACCTCAGGGCATCGCCAGCGCAAAGGCGCTGTAACCGGCGTCGACATTGAGCGGCATGGTGCCGCCACTGACCTGTTCGACGCGCGAACCAGCGGGCAGGCCATCAATCTTGATGTTGACCTGGCCCTCGACCTTGCTTGCAGCCTGGCTTGCCGGAATCAGGGAGCTTCGATTGCTGCCCACAGATAGGGGCGCCAATCCTGATGCTGATGCGCTTGCAGTGCCTTGCGCCGAACCAGCGGTCGTTTGTGACGGGTTGGCCTCGCCGCCGGTGAGGCTCAGGGCATGGCCGACTGTCTTGGCCGCATCAATGGCCCACTGCAGTTTGCCGGAGAGCCACTGAACGAATTCGCCGAACCAGGCCTTCAAGGGTTCCCAATGCGCAATGATGGCCTTGGCAATCCAGCCGATGGGGCCCAGGCAGGTGAGGATCAGATCCGCGTGCGCCTTGAGCCAACTCCAGAAACTGGCAAACCAGCCTTTGACGGTGTCCCAGTTCTCGTAAATCAGCCATGCCGCCGAGGCAATGGCGAGGATGATGCCCAGCGGGTTGGCCATCAGCGCCGCGCCGACTGCGCGAATGCCGCCGGATACAAGCGCAAATGCCCCTGACATCACGCCACTCATGGACACGGTGGTCGTGGCCAATAACGACCACGCGGCGCGCAGCAAACTGATGGGGCCACTGGCGAGAAACGTCGCGCCAAACCCGGTGCGCGCCATGGAGAGCAGTGAGGCGTTGCTTGCGACGTAGGCCTTTGCTGCCATTCCGACGAAAGCCAGACCCGCTCGTCCAATGGCCCCCACCAGACCGGCAAGCGCCATGATGGTCTGCGCGTTCATCACGACCGCCAAGCCAATCAGTGCATTGCGCGGGCCACCCACGAAATCCACCAGTTTGCCAATGCCCTGACCAAAAGCAAGCACGCCCTTGGCCATGCCTCGCCAATCGATGCCGGAGAGCCACTGACCTAAATCCTTGGCCATGCGGCTGACCTCGGTCGACACCAGCTTCTTGTTGGCCGCCATCCAGTCGTTGAAACTGTCGAGCAGTGGTTTGATAGCGGGCACCAGATTCTTGGCAATCGTCATCTGGAAACCCTTGCTCACCAGTTCCAAATCACGCAGGGACTTGGCGAACTCGCGCGAACGGTCGATATCTTCTTCGCCCATCACGCCCTTGAACTTGGACAGGCGGGCCTGGGCTTCCTCGATACCCTTGCCGCCTTGCTCCAGCATCGGGACAATTTCCTGCCACTTTTTGCCGAACAAGGCCATGCCCATGCGGGCGCGAACCGCCGGATTTTCGTTGCGCACAAAGGCGTCGGCCAGTTCCGGCAGCACGGTCATGCCGCTGCGCAACTGACCGGACGCATCCCGCATGGAAACGCCCAGGCGCTGAAACAGCGCAGCGGCCTCTTTGCCCCGACCGGCAGCGGCGCGCCCGAGCGTCAGGTTGAGTTTGCCCATGGCGCCTTCCATCTGCTCGACAGCCACGCCGTTTTGTTCGGCCACGTACTTCATGCGCTGAAACTGCTCGACACTCATGCCGGCGCGGGTGGCGCCGTGGTGCACGGTTTCGCCCAATTCAGCGTAGGCGTGGATGGCGTCTTTCACTTTGGCCAGGCCAAAGCCGGCCGCCAGACCTCCGGCAATCCCGACGGGCAGACCGAACTTGCCGGCGATGCCGCCCGCGCTCTTGCCAATGTCGGTGAGGTACTTGCGCGCGGCACGAGCTGGGGCCTCGACGGACTTCAGGGCGCTGACCAGGCTCTCGGCGTTGGCCGACAGGATGGCCTTCAGTTCAAAGCGGTCGGACATTGAGAAAAGTCGCTATTCAGGGTTAAGGCCAGGATTGATACGTTGGGCAATGCGTTCGGCCTGGGTGTTCCACAGATCGAATTCATCGAGCGTGAGACTCAGGACGTCGCGCGGGGATGTTTTGAAGAACCAGGCAAGTTCGAAGACGCGCTCGGTGAACTGTTCGTCATTACCCCGGCCTCCACCGATGGCCCTTCCCCGAAAAAACCCAACACCGCCTGGGTCGCCTTGCCAAAATCAGCCAGCGACAAGGCCTTCACGCTGGACAGCGGGATAGCGGCCAGGCGCGCCACGTAGTTCGCCACCACGTTCATGCGGATATCGATTGCGGGCTCCTCCGTGCCATTGCCGGGCAAGAGCCGCATGGGCTGTCCCAATTCGATCAGATCGGCGGTGGTGGGCTGGCGCAGGCTGAGGCGGTCGATTTCCTCGCCGTGGGCGCTCACCGGCTTGGTGAGCGTTATGGTCAGTTCATCGTGCTTCATTGTTGTGCTCATTGGTTATTACTCCATTGCCCCTGGCTGCCGGAGAACTCGACTTCGATCGTGCCCTCGACCGGCTTGACCTTGGGCTCGCCCCGAACGAAAGCGTTGGACAGCGTGTAGACCACGCCGTTGGCCAGTTCAGCGGTAACGGTCAAGGTTGTGTTAGTACGCAAGGTAGTGACCGGAAAATCCGGGGTGAACAACGCCACGACCTTGACGTAAGGCTCAAGCGCCGTTTCCTTGTAACCAGCGGGGCCAGACAGTCCCATGACGGCCTCGCGCTTGTACTCAGTCAGGGGGATTTCAATGTCCCCCGAGATCTCGAATTGGGTGCCGTCGACCTTCACAAAACAGATGCCGGCAATGCGTTGTGCCATGGTGTTGTCTCCTTATGCGTCGATTTACGCGACGACTTGAGAGGCCGGGTATTGCAGGCGGAACTGATTCAGCACGGCAAACACACGGAGTTGATTAACGTAATCGGGCGGGAACAGCACGTTGACCCGGTTCGGGTCGGTGGTGTCGCGCTCGACAATGAGGTATTGCTTGAAGGTGTCGAGGTTCTCGACGATGCCCAGGTATTCCATTTCGCCGTACACGGCGCACAGTTCGCCCTTGATCACGCTGGGTGTGACGATGGCCTGACCGGCCGCGAAGCGCGTTCCATCATCGGCCAGTTTGTGGCGCGGATATTTGGAGGTGATGACGCTCTTGAGCGCACGCAGCACATAGGCCGAGGTGTGCAGGGTTTCCGAATCCAGGTAACTGGTGTCAGGCGCACCGAAGGCGTTTTGTTGATAGGTCGTGATGGCACGCTCGACACACAACTGGCCGCCGCCCACAAAGCTCGTGGCAATGCCAAAGCTGAGCAGCGCTTGGCGGTCTTCAAACAGGAACCGGTTTCCCGCGCGCGGCGGGAGCAGTCCCACAAGCGGCGTGGTCTGCGTCGGGCGCGCCGGATCGGCAGCGATGTCCACGGCGTTGGCACCCCCGTAGGCTGCGGCATATTCCCAGCATGGGTTGGGGCAATCGGTGTCGATGGCAGCGACCGTGTGATGTTGGTCATTGAGCGTCATGCCAAACGCCACCAGATTGGAGAGGATGCCGCGCAGCGCCGTGTAGCAGTGACCATAGATCTGCTTGGAGTAGGACCAGCGACCCGTTACGTCATTGAACTCGAATTGCAGGTCACCCAGCGCCTGCGCCTGCCCGTAGGGGTGAATCACAAAATCGTAAGGCTCATCGCCCATGGCCGGTACGGCATTGTTGGCAACGGAGGGATCGGTCGAGCCACCGGACAACGTTGGGCCGGAATAGGACAGGCTCACCCCAGCAGGCACACTTTCGCCGGCACTCCAGCCCAGGAAGGAATCGAGGATGGTGATGTCGTTGGCGGTTTGTCCGCTCCACTTGCTGGTGAGCGTGACCACGGCCGAACCTTCCGAAACGGCGGCCGTGGCATACGCGAAGTAGCCGTACTCGCCGGTGGAAGCCGTCACCGGCAGATCTAGGGCAGCATTGATGCTGCTGACCATGTTGGCCGCAATGTTGTAGGGACTGTCCCCCAACTGGACGCCGACGTTCACGCGCTGACCGGCGATGTACAGCGCGATGGCGCCAGCGGCATTGGCGTAGCCGTTGATCACGATCGTGCCCGTGGCCTGCGAGGCTGCGGGGTCGTCAAGTACTGGGATGCACCACAGGTTGCAAGAGCCGGCATCCTGCAGCCGATAGCTGGCCACCATGCGCGCCAGCATCGAGCCCTGACCGAACAGGATCAGCGCCGACTTCGGATCGGTGACCAGCACCGCCTTGTTGGGTATAGCTGTTCCCCATGGAAACATCTGACCAATCAACAGCGCATTGAGCGCCTGGCCACCCATATTGGCTTGACTGTTGTCCATCTCCGCATAAAACAGCGGCACGCGCAAGTTGCTTGGTATGTGCTGGAACGAGACGCCACTCATGCTGCACTCCCGGTCGGTGTTGATGGATTAGCGCCAGTTCCGCTGGAAGTCGGTGCACTGACTAGTGCTGCTGGTATTGCTACGGTTGGTGACGGGCTGGCCGTTGCCGGCGCGGTTGCTGCAGGCGTTGGCGCCGGGGTGGTACTGGCGACCGGTGCGGTCTGACTCAGCGTGACGTCGCCATCGCGCACGCGTCGGTGCCAGTACTGGGTGACCTGGCCGATGTTCTGACCGGCGGGACCAAGCAGCTTGCGCGAGCCGGGAATGGGCACTGTGCGGCCCGGTTTGGGAATGGCGAACATGAACGCTTCTCCGATGAAAGAAATGCAAAAAGCCCGCGACGGCCTCAGTTGAAACTGGGTCGGGCGGGCGCTGATAAAACTGAGAACCTGATCAGTTGCGGCTTACGGGACGGCGAGTTGGAACTCCACGCGTCCGTCGGGTCCATGGGTGCGTGGCGAATCTGCCGTCGCCATCACGGTCGATGCATTGAAATCAGCCACCGGATTGGGTGGATAGGTGCCGCTGGGATCGAACACCGGCGTGCCCACATCGACCTCAACATTGAGCGCCGACCCAGGCAACCAGTTGCCGTTGGCATCCTGAGCGCCGAACTCCGGCAACGCAGTCAAGCCACCGGCTTCCCACCCGTCCGATGCGCCAATCCACATCTGTGCCCCGAATTCAAACTGGTACCACAGGCGCGCGCGATCAAGCGAAAGCAGGCTGCCGCCCTCATAAAAGATGCCGTTGTAAAAGGTGGCCGGATTGACGGTGTTCACAGGCCCCGGTATCCAGCCCAGCAGCGCGGACCAGATTTCGGCGCGAATCGCATGCACGCCCGCAGAGGCGCTTTGGCCTTTTTCGTCGGCACGGTTGTCCAACGCGACGATCACGCCAAAGCTGTCCGTCATTTCCTGGCCCACCGCATTCACGGCCTTGGGTGGATCGGGTCGATCGTCGATCGGAATGACAAAGGCGCACGGTACCGGCAAAGCTGCTGCTTCCTGCACCGGCTTGAATTCCGCCGCGCCGGCCACCCGACCAGCCAGTGACGGGCACAACGCACGCAACTGCGCGATGATAAGTTCCAGTTGCATCCGAATCTTTCACCTTAGCGGGGCACCAGCGCGTGGCGCAGGGCATCGCGTACTTGGTCGCGCACTTCACTGGCTCGGTTGGCCAGCGCCACCGTCATGAAATTGCCGCGTGCTGCGATATTGCGTTTGGTTGAGCCGTAAAACAGCACGGCCGGATAGTAAAAACTGCCGGGAATGGCGCGCACGCCGACTCTGATCCAGCCGCCTTTGGAGCCTTTGCCGGTCACACCGATGGCGCGGCGCATAGCGCCACTCTGTACCCCCGGAAATTCACCTGGCTGCGACACCACGCGGCGAGACACCAGCGTGCGCGCCTCCTTGCGAACCGACGCTGCACCCTTGACCAGTGCACGGCGCATTTGCCTGCGGTCGTAGTCGATGATGCTGTGGTATTCCAGCCCGACATGCAAGGCAATGCCGGCGGTCTTGCTGCTGCTTGTTTTGTGGTCCATTGGTTCCTCTCAGACACCCAGTCCGGGTACGTACACATCGGTCGCTGCGTCTGTCGTTGCGCCGGTCGTTGGTGAGGCAAAGTCGGTCGCGGTCGGATCAATGGCACCGAGATCCTTGGCCGTGATGCGGACATACCGGTTGGCATCCTGAAAATTCTGCGCATCAATGATGCGAAAGCGTCGGCGGCGATATTCAACGACGCGGTTTTGCGCGTAATACTCGGCCGGCATCGAAAAACTGAAACGCACCCAGAAGAAGTGGGTCGGCTCCTCGACGGTGGCCATGGCCATGCGTGAGGCGATGCCACGAATGGGTTCCACTTTGGCCCAAAGCGTGATCCCGGCATCAAACGTCTGATCGACGCCGAAGCCGGTATTGGGCACATCCAGCCAAAGACGAACGAGGATGCGGCGGTTGAGTTCCCCGGTGTCGGGCAGCGTCATGGCCTCGCTCATAGGATGGCAATCCGGTAAGGATCGAGCAGCCCATCAACAAAGGGCAGCTTGTCCATGCGCCCGCGCGCGAAGGCGACTTCGCTGCGCTGGTTGTACAGACTGTCCACCCGCAACTTGATCCAGTGCTTGATGCCCGCCGGCACCATGCTCGAGTCACCATAACCCGCCTGGAACTGCACCGTGACGGCGCCGATTTGCGGCAGGGTCGGCTGCCAGATCTGACCAAAGATCGGCGTGATCCGCGTCAGGTCATCTGTTGAGGTCACCACGTAGTTCTCGGGCGGCATGGTGATGACATCAAAATTCATGTCCTGGTAGATGATCGACGCCACCGACTGCACCGGTCCCTTGGGGATGAGGATGGCGTGCGCCGGGATGGAATACGGCAAACCCGCCGGCACGCCGGTGAGGCTCGGCCCGGGAAAGGCATCGAGCACCAGATTCCATGTGGCGGTGAGCAGCTGACGGTTGGTCAGGGTCTCCGCCATTTGCCGTGCACTGCTGATGAGCGCAAGAATCAGCGTGTCGTCATCCGGAATGTCGACACGCAGGTGCAGCTTCACCTCGGTCAAAGACACCGGCTCGGCAATACCTGTGTAGGCATCGACGGCCGGTGGTGTTATCAGCTGAAAAGGCATCAGCCCTGCGCCGGAGCCTGTGCAGCAGTGGTCGTGCTGGTCGCTGCGCTCGCTGCACTGGTGGCGTCAGTAGTGACAACAGGCGCTACCGGTTCAGTTGCCGGGGTCGCGGCTGCAGCAGTAGATGCGACTGGCGTATCGGACGTAGCGTCTTGCGCAGTTACGGCCGGCGACACAGTGGGTGCCGCAACAGGTGCAGAGACAGGCGCAGCATTGTCAGCGGCAGGCACCGGATCAGCGGGTGCAGCCGTGGCAGCAGGCTGTGTCGAATCGGCAGTCTGCACTGCGGCTACAGGAGGTACGACCGACGAAGTGTCTGCCGGTTGTGGCGTTGCGACCGGTGCCGTCGAGGCAGCAGGCGATGCCGTCTCGGTAACGGGAGCGACAGGTGCAGCGGTCACATCAGCAGGTGCAGCAGCTGAATCAGTCGGGCTGGTAAGCGGCGCCACATCGGTTGATGCCTGCGCGGCACTGTCCACCGCCGTGGCCGCAACTGCTGGCGCAGGGTTGGCCGTCGATTCGGTCGTGGTGGCAGCCACTGGTGCAGCCGTGGCAGGTGCATCGGTGTCAGTCGTGGCCGTGGCATTCGCAGCCGATGCGGCGTCGGTGTCAGACGACACATCGGCACTGGCGACATCGATGACGAGAAATTCGGCGTGCCCGGCCTCGACATGAGAGCGGGTCTCGTCATTAGCCGGATAGCTCTGGCCTTTGGCGTACTTGACGGATTGCAGGCCCGCGCCGTTGATGTGGAAAAAATCGATGAGATAGCGAATCACGTTCATGGCAAAGCTCCTGGTTGAAAAAACAGAAAAAATAGAAAAGAGGGATCGTTGGTCCGGCTAGTCAGCCAGTGATTTGGGCGACAGAGGACGCGTTGAGCGAGCTGGCCGGCTCGAAGCGTGCGTTGATGCCCAGGAGTAGCCCAGCAAACAGGCCGGCGACAGACAGCGTGGCCTGCAACTGAACGAATGCGAAGCCGTTGTTGGTGTCGAGCTCATCGACGGAACAGTCGATCAGCGCCTGGACATTGGCGGCATTGGGCGGTGCGATCGGGGTGATCGCCTTGGCCAAACCGTTGACGCCGACGATAGGCTTGGCACTGGTGCCATTGATGTCCAGCGCCTGCATCAGTTGCGCGTTGACGATGCCGGCTGCGTTGGCGCCGGTGTCGATCAGCGCCAGCAGCCGATGGAAATTGCCGACTGGAATCCAGGCGGTTTGCCCGGCGGTAGCATTCTGCGGTCCGGTGCGCCCCAGAATGGCGAACTGCTCCGAACCCTTGGTGTTGGGAAAGCCCATGGGATGTCCTTAAGTGAAGTGAAAGGGAAATCAGCGATCAGCGCGCGCCGAGCTGCACAAAGGGCGACAGCGTCGTGGCGCCCTTGGCGGGAGCCACGGCCTGCGCGATCTTGCTTTGCCCGTCCATGCGGAAGGTGGTGCGAAACGCCACCGCATCGGCATCGAAATACAGATGCATGCTGGTGGCAGTCTGCAAGCCAGCGGCCTTGGTGATGGTCTGGTAGTACTGCAGATCCACCAGCAGCACGTCACCCTGGCTGGAGAACGCTGCCGGATGCTGCGAGAAGATCACCGGCAGACCCAAGAGCGTGTTGCGCTGCACTTGCGCGAGTGATCCGCCCAGGTTGACCTGGTAGCCAATCGGCATGAACGCCGGCATACCATTCCAGGTGATGCCGTAAAGCGCGGCTTGCACCGACTTGTTCATGATCCACACGCCCTTGTTCTCCGAGCCGGGCATGAGGCGGGACTGCATATTGAGCAGGTTCGTGAGCGACAGCGTCTGCGTCGCCTGACCCGCGTCCTTCGCCACCGTGATCACGGCGTTGGACTGGAAGGCGCCCAGCGGCACACCGTCACCCTGGCCGTTGAGGATGGCCTCGTTGGTTTTCCAGCGGATGCGCTCGGCGATCTGCTTGGGCAAGTACGAGGTCAGCGCATTCGTGTCTTCCAGCAATTCCGAGGTAATCGGCACCAACGCCATCAGTTTTTTGAGGCGCAAGGTGGTGAGACCCAATTGCGGCTTGGTGGCTTGCGCGACCGATGCTTCACCCTGCCAGTAGGCACGCACACCATTGCTGCCCCACGGCGTGGTCTCGTCCTTGGGGAAGGACATGCTGTTGCCGGAGATTTCGACGTTGTCGGTCATCGGCAGCAGCCCGTCCTCGCCCAGTGAGAGCGTGAAAATCTCTTGTGCAAACTGCGGTGGCACGGCAAAACCACCGTCAACACCATCGGATTCATTGGCCACCAGGCCAGGTGCCACGGCATTCCTGCCCGAGCCGATGATCAGCCGTTCATCGACCATGCCACCCGCACGGCGGGCCACTTCAGCCTGGCGCACGGATTTGAGGAATTCGCCCATGCTGGCAAAGCCACGGCGGGTATCGAGTTCGCGGTTGTCGCTCAGGGTGATGATGCCGGCACCGAAACCATTGCCCGTCGGTAAGGCTACTTGGTTGCCTGATGCAGGCATGACAGGGTTGGCCGACATGGCGGCGGCCACACTGGCCGAGCGCGCTTCTTCGGCAATCAGCGTCATCTCCCGATCGATGGCTGCCGAGGCAGCTTCGATCTGGGCGCGAAGGGTGTCGAAACGTGTGGCTTCATCGGCCGTGAGATCACGGTTTTCGCCAGCGGCGACATCGGTCAGGGTGCGAGCATCCTTGACCAGATTCGCCTTCTTGGCCTGTAGCTCACGGAGGTGTTTGCTCATTGCGGGTTCTCCAAAGTAAAAAACCCGCTCAAGGCGGGTATAAAAAAAGCCACCGAGGAAATCCTGGGCGGCTGTCTGCGAGGCCTGCAGGTGCAGGCATAAATTCAAATCAGTGCAAGCGCATTTCTCGCCTGAGAAAGTCGCGATGTGGCACGGCTTTGCGCACGGCCACGCTTTTGCATCATCGAAATCAGGTCGTCGAAGGTGCTGATGCCGTCGACCATCTTTTGTCCCACTGCGGTGTCGGCACCGAGCACGCGGCCCTGACCGAGCCCCTCGCGCACGTTGGCCACCGGCAGACCTCGCCCTTTGGCGACGGCCTTGGTGAAGGCACCGTAATAGTCATCGACACGCGACTGCATGAAGCCGCGCGCCTCGTCGTTCAAGGGCTCGTAGGGATTGCCCTCGACCTTGTATTTGCCGGCCGAAATCAGCGTGGGGGTCACACCCTCAGCGGCAATCGCCTGCGAGTAATCGAAATGCGCCTGCCAGACGCCGATGGAGCCCACCTCTCCACCCGGGGTGACATAGAACTCGCCGGCAGCGCAGCCGATCCAGTACGCAGCACTTGCGGCTAGGCTGTTGGCAATCGCCACCACCGGTTTGCTGGCGCGTGCAGACTGAATCTGATCAGCGAGTTCGGCTACGCCGTAGACGCTGCCACCGGGACTGTCGATGTCGATCAGGATTTGACCCACCGAGTCGTCAGCCAACGCCTGGCGCAGCGCGGCGCCAAACATCTGTGTGCTGGTCATGCCGGGGCCGGATACGTCGTCGACCATATTGGCGCGCTGGGTGACGATGCCGTACAGCGGCAGCACTGCAATGCCGGCGCCGCCAGCGGATTGGGCCATCTGGCGTTTGACCTGGCGCGCCTCGCGGTCCGCCATGACCTGAGTCAGAACGTCGTCACCGGCAGGCTGGCCTCTATTCCATCGTCCCAATACGGCCGTCAGTGCATTCAGGCGTTCCGGCATCAATGCCCAGGGCGTCGCCAGAAATTCGGCCATCAGCAGTTCACCCTTCATGTCATGCCTCATCGTCGTCATCTTCCGTGTTGATCTTGTTGGGCTCGGCGTTGTCATCGTCGGGCGGCGGTGCCGTGGCCGGTTGCTGATTGGTGCCGGTCATCCCCATGTTGAGCGCCACCAGCGGCTCATCCAAGCCCGGCAGCGGTGTGTAGTTTTCTGCAACGCGCACTTCGTTTCTGGTTAGTGCGCCCATGCTGACCATGGCCGAGTAGTACGTGGCGCGGCTGTTGGCGTCACCGCGCATGAGCGCTGCAAAGTCAAATTCGCAGTCCAGCCCTTCGTCATCGAGCATCAGATCGGCGCGAATACTGGCTTCCCACCGCTCGGCCCAGGGCCGCATGGTGTAGCGCACGAACTCGATCGACTGCTGCTCGATGTTGTTATTGGTCGCGCGGTCCAGGTCCGCGATCATGTGCGGGGGCACCCGAAACAGGCGTGCGATATCCGTCACCTGAAATTTGCGCAGCTCAAGGAACTGCGCTTCCTTGTTAGTGACGCCAACCTCGTGGTACTTCATGCCGGCTTCCAGCACCAGCACCTTGCCGCGATTCATCGCGCCTTGCGCGTTCTGGTAGGACTCGCGAAAGTTGTCGCGGGCGGGCTTGTCCTTGAAAGTGCCCGGATACTCGATCCAGCCACCCGTGGGCTTGGCATCATTGGCAAAGAAGCGTGAGCCATAGTCCTGTGCGGCCAGTGCCAGACCAAAGCTCTCGCGCGCCATCTCGATCGGCGACAGACCGATCATGCCGTCGCTGGACAATCCGCGCAGATGCCAGACGGCGCTGCGTGGCAGAAAAGTTTGATCGCCAAATCGGTCGATGATGCGATAACTGTATTCGTCAGCCTGGCTCTGCGAGAGCACCAGGCTGATGCGATCCGGGTGGATCGGAATCAAGTCGGTGATTTCACCATTGGCGTTGCTGATAATTCTGCAGAACGCGTTGCCCCGTAACGCCAGATGCCCCATGAGCATTTCACGCCACTCGAATGGGTTCTGAAACCGGTTCGGGCGCAGGTGAAACAGGCGGTACAGCCAGTGATTCGTCACCTCGACCTTGCCCCGGTTTTTGCCGGGGCGGTACAAAATGAATGGCAGCGAGGCCATGCTCTCGGACAGGATGCGCACACAGGCGTACACCGCCGACAAGCGCAGCGCGGTTTCTGACGAAATCCGCGCGCCGCTGACCGTGCGCATCGTGACCGGTTCGAACCAGAACGATCCCCAGGGACTGCGATCATCCGAGTCGGCGCGCGGACCGCCAAAATTGCGGAAGAAATCAGCGAATTTTCCCATCACAACACCATCAGTTCGTAGTCGCTGCCGATCACCATGCCGTCACCCGGTTTGATGGCCCGCGCGATCGCCATGATCAGCGCCACGATACCGTCGATCTTGTTCTCCGGGCGCTCTTTCCTCGGGTAGATGTTGTCCTTGGCATCCATGTGGGCGACCACGTTCGAGGCCATCCAGGTCAATACCGGATCGCCGTCGTGAATTAATTTGCGTTGCAATACCAGCGCCTCAAGCGTCTTCATCGGTTCTGAAAAATTGAGCACCGTCGGGCGCACTTCGATCATGGGCAAACCCACTGCCAGCATGCGTGTTGAGAGTTGCGTGGCCTGGAACGGGTCGTAGGCCACGGCCTGCACCTCAAAGCGCGAGGCCAGTTCCACCAGCTCGCCCTCGATCCAACCGAAGTCGATGACATTGCCCGGTGTCACGGTAAGTCGATCGCTTCTAGCCCAACCAGCGTATTGGCTGTTTTCGGATGCGGACACTGTGTCCTCCGGCAGCCAGTACCGGCTGAACACCGCGTAGGAACCTGCAACGCCTGGGTGCTGGAACACCAGCACCAAAGCGGCCACGTCCGTTTTACTGGCCAGATCCAATCCAATCCAGCACGGTTGCCCTGCGAAGGTTTCAAGATTCAGGGCTGGATCAGCGCAGCGATCCCAGGCGCGCATGTCCATCCACGCGGTATCGGCATTGACCCATTCGTTCAGATGCTTGGTCTTGAAATTGTTGACCGCGCTGGGCAGTTGCATCGCCTTGGCCTGCAGCGGCGCCAGCACTTCCGGGCGCACCGAGATGCCCCAATTCGGATTTGCCTTGATCAGCGCGGACTCCAGCGTCCAGTCGTCCCCATCGTCCAAGCCATAGACAATGCCAAACTGGCTGTCGTCCTCGAAGACGCCATCGAGCAGGCGGGTCACAAAGGTGCGAATCTCGTAGCAAATGCCGGAGCGGTTGCTGCCTGCCGTGGTGATCACCCACAGGAGCGAGTTGTCGCGCTTGCCGGTACCGGTTTCCACCACGTCATACACGGTGCGGGTTTTGTGGGCGTGCAACTCATCGACGCAGCCGAAGTGGATGTTGAGCCCGTCCAGGGTTGAACCTTCTGCGGACAGCGCCTCGAATTTCGAGCCACTGGCCATCACATGCATGTTGTGCGCGCCGACCCCGACGCCAAAGCGTGAGCGAAATCCAGCGGACTGGCGCGCCATGGTCTGCGCATCGCCAAACACAATGCGCGCCTGGTCACGTGTGGTCGCCAGCGAATACACCTCGGCGCCACCTTCACCATCAGCCGCCAGCATGTACAGCGCCAGCGCCGAGGACAGCGTGGACTTGGCGTTGCCGCGCGGCACCTCGATGTAGGCACGCCGATACCGGCGCTTGCCATCGGGCTTGACCCAGCCGAACACGGTGGTCAGGATGAATACCTGCCATGGCTCCAAGTGGATCGGCTGTCCGGCCAGCGGGCCTTTGACGTGGGGCAGGCGTTCAATGAACGCGCACAGGTTGTCTGCCGGAGAAAACGATTTACCCGATCGGTCCGCCAGCTTTGGATTGAAACGATAGGGGCTGGCTTTGCCCTTGAACTTGACCAGGTCGTTTAATTGCCGCTGGCAGGCCTGCTTTACCCATCGGCAGGCGGAAATATCACCTTCCACCACGGCTTCGGCGTAACGACGGGCTGCGGTGACGTAGTTAGAGGTTGCCATCGTTCCAGTCATTTGAGGCTTGGTGAATGCGCCTGACCGCTTCTGGGTCGCCTATACGATGGCCTTGGCGCGGGTGCTGTCGCCAATGCCGTCCGATAATGGGCAGGTGCAGCACATCGCCCACCTTGGCAACGAGCAGCGTCAGCAGCCAGTCGGAAAAATTGTTGATGTCGGTGGTTTCCTTGAGCACGGCCTCGACGGCGAGTCGACGCATCACGATCAGACCGTGCACATGGCTGCCGCTGCGGGCGTGCTGCCGGCGGCTGTAGGTCAAACGCCGCATGGCGATGTCTCGCCCGTCCTCATTGGTCAGCGTTTCGTCGGTGTAGGCCATCACCGCTTGCGGGCAGGCATCCAGCGCATCGGCTAGCCGCGTGAAGGCACTCGCTTCATACCGGTCGTCGGGATCGACGTAGGACACCAGGGGCAAGATGCCTTGTGTATAGCCAGCGGCACGAGCCTTGCCAATGCGGCCCGGAATCCCAGGCAAGATGTGCAACTGGATCGGTGCGCCCGCGAGGCTGGCGATGCAGGCCTCGCGCCATTCATCAGGCTCGTATAGGGTGAGCAAATGAACATCGATGCGCGCTTCGGTTGCCATCAGTCCGTCTATCCCGCGATGTCCGCCCAAGGATCGAGGTCGTCATCAGCGGCTTCCATCGGCAAAGTGACGCGCGAGCGCGAGGCTGGCGTGAAGCCCATTTCGGTGGCGGCCTTGGTCATGATCTGCGCCTGCTTGTTGGCAATCGCCAGATACGGGGACTGCATCGGTACGCCGGTGTTAGGCGCCTTGATGAGCAATCCGGTCTTGTTGATGCCGGCTTGCGCTTTACGATACAGGTCGGCGGCACACGCCCACACTTCCAGCACCGACATGTCGAGTTTCTTCAACAGGTGCGGCGGCGCGCATTCCAGTGCATAGCGCCAGGCCGACCTCGCGCCCTCGCTCATGTAATCAGGCGGCTCGACCAACTCTCCTTGCGGCTTTGGCTCGCGCAGGTTGGTCCGGCATTTCTGCAGCGTGCCTTTGATTTGCTTGACTGTGGTGGGCAGCGGTTTGCGACCGGCCATAACGATTCCATCCTGGGGGGAGTCCCCCCTGTTTCAATTTGCACGCACAAAAATTTGACTGGGCGCACGCATCGCTCGAACACGATGCCAAAGAATTCACCCCCCTACCGGGGTGTGGGCCTGCGTCGTGCGCTTTCACGCGCGGACTTGGCGTTGTGGCAGGACACGCACAGTGACTGCAGGTTGGCAGCATCAAAGCGTGCGCCACCGTCCTTGATCGGTTGGACGTGATCCACAACCCTGGCTGGAACAATGCGACCGGCGACCTCACAGGCCACACACAACGGGTGGGTGGTCAGGTGCGTGGCACGTACAGCTCGCCAATCGCGCGACTGATAGAAGCCGACTTCAGCATCGAAGCCGCGCCGCTTTCGGCCGTAGTCACGGTGGATGACGGACCGGTGTGTCTCGCAGTAGCCGGGCACAGCCAGCACGGCTGAACAACCCGGGTAGCGACAAGGAGTTGGCGCGCTTCGGGGCATTTGCGGTGGATTTCCAACTGATTCAAAAAAGAAGCGATTTACTGGGAGATTCCGCTTGGCTTCTCGCGGGAATGAAGCGTTCATACGAACACCATCAACCACCCAGAGGAACCAAAACCATGTCCTACACCAGCAACGAATTCACCGTCGATGAAATCGGTTTCATCCAAATCGCGCTGACAAAAGTGCTTGCCGCCGCAGCACGCGGCGAACTCGACCTCAACCGACTGGCCCGCGAAGAACTCGCCTCGCGCGGTCTCGATGACCAAGGCGTCTGGGTCGGCTTCGATCGCGCCAAGCAAATCCACAACGTCTGAATTTCAGGAGATACACATGACAACTCAACTCACACCCGCCCAACACGCCATCCTCGCTTACGCCCATCAGCACACCGAAGGCAAGATCGTCTGGTTCCCGGAAAACATCAAAGGTGGCGCGCGCAACAAGGTCCTTGCAGGACTCGTCAATCGCGCCCTCATCACCACAGACCAGACGGACTGGTTTATCGCTGCCGAGGGTTACGACGCGCTCGGTATTCCACGCAAGGCGCCGGTCAGCGTCGAGGCACTTGATGCGGTCATCGAATCGGCCACGCCACGCACGCGCGAGAACAGCAAGCAAGCCCAGGTGATCGCCATGCTCAAGCGTCCCGAGGGCGCGACCATCGCACAAATTTGCGAAGCGACTGGGTGGCAGGCACATACGGTGCGCGGCACCTTTGCCGGCGCGTTCAAGAAGAAACTCGGACTGGAAATCACCTCAAGCAAGGAACCAGGCAGCGAGCGGATTTACACGATCGCCGGTTGATCCATCTCGGACGGAAGTCCGAATGTCGCGCCATCACTGGCGCGTTTTGCTGCTTGTCCGGTGTAGTCCTGCCAGCGACGAACGATCACATCGACATACTGCGGATCGAGCTCGATCAGTCGTGCCCGACGTCCTGTTTTTTCGCAGGCGATCAGCGTTGTTCCTGAGCCGCCGAAGGGGTCGAGCACGATGTCCTGTGTCTTGCTGCTGTTGCGCACGGCACGTTCCACCAGCTCGACCGGCTTCATCGTTGGGTGCAGGTCATTTTTCTGTGGTTTCTTGATGTTCCAGACGTCGCCTTGGTCACGGGCACCGCACCAGAAGTGATCGGTGCCATCGCGCCAGCCATACAGAATCGGCTCATATTGGCGCTGGTAATCGGCACGTCCAAGCGTAAAAGTGTTCTTGGCCCAGATGATGAACGTTGACCATTTGCCGCCAGCAGTGCGGAAGGCCGACTGCAGGGTGTCGAGTTCCGAGGAACTCATGGCAATGTAGACCGCACCCTTTGTGACGGTCAGAATGTTCTGGCAGGCGGCAACGAGAAACGCCCCGAATCCGTCACCCAGGTTGTCGTTCAGGATGGGACGGTTTTTGCCGCGCATCTTGTCTTTGGCGGTGTTGGCGTAATTCACGTTGTACGGTGGATCGGTGAACGTCATGTCGACCAGTTCGTCACCGAGCAGCGTCTGGTAGTCCTCGGACTTGGTGGCATCGCCACACAGCAGCTTATGCTCGCCCAGCAGCCATACATCGCCGGTTCTGGAAATAGGCGTTTCGGTTACCTCGGGAACGGCATCATCATCGGTAAGACCGTCAGTGGCATTGTCTCCTGCAATCAATGCTTCCCACTCTTCCGGCGAAAATCCCGTCAACCCAAGGTCGAAGCCAGCTTCTTTCAATTCAGCCAATTCAATGCCGAGCAGTTCATCTTCCCATGATGCGTTTTCACCGATCTTGTTGTCGGCCAGGATCAGTGCCCGGCGCTGGGTGTCGGTCAGATGTTCCAGCGGCACGACGGGAATATCTGTCATGCCGAGCTTGCGGGCGGCCAGCAACCGGCCATGGCCCGCAATCACATTGTTCTGACCATCCACCAGAATCGGTGCGCCCCAGCCGAACTCACGGATGCTGGCAGCGATCTGCGCCACTTGCGCATCCGAATGCTGCTTGGCATTGCGGGCGTAGGGAATCAGCGAATCAATCGGTCGGTAATGAATCTGCAGTGTGCTCATTGGCATCCGGACATAAAAAAACCCGCCGTGAGTCTTGCTCAGGGGCGGGTTCGAGGGGTTGGACGTTCATGTATTTGTGCCACTTGGCACTGCTCACACGTCTGTCCAGAAGATAGCTGAATAGTACGGCAAAACTCCCCAATGTGTTGCACGCCATAGCCACTCAAAAATGGACAACAACCCAAAATCTTGGACATTGAACGCAATCATTGCCCTGCGTGACCCAACTGTTCAGATGCAACGACATGCGGTCCGTTGAGTTGATCGACGACGACGCCAATCGCCACCTTCCAACGTCGCCACGCTGTCGATCGACAACAGCCGAAACGCCTGCCAATCTCGTTCCAGTCGTAGTTGTCCGCGCGCATCCAGACCAGATGCCGACTCTCTACCTCAAGCCATTGCATCCATGCCATGGTCTCCAGCATTCGGTCCACATCTGCCGGGTCGGGTGGAAAGTGGAACTTTCTCCCTTCATCCGGGTACCGTTCCCAGGATTGGCGAACCATTGGTGGCCACAGGTTGAAATAGCCCTGTACGCGCACAGGTGGCAGGCGCCGACCAGTCACGACAGCATCATAAAACCGTGCGGCCACGTCTTCGCTGCACCAGAGAGTGCCGTGTTTAACCATGGCGTCGTCCTCCGTACAGGCGTTCCCCGATCCGACGGATCAACTGGCGCTCGACATAGTCCAGACGCGCATCGGTCTCAGATACCACCAGAATGTGCTGCTCCTGCCAGCCGCGCTGCTTGACGGCATCGATGTCGACAGGCTCGGACTGCATGCTGCCCAACGGCGATGGATAACGGGGCGATGGAATTTTCATGTCAGGCCTCCTGTGTATCAATGGCCCAGTGCAGCAATGCCAGGGCGTCGGCTTCGTTGTCGTCAGTGACCGCATATCCCTTTGCGCGCATGGCAGCGATGACCTCGTCCTTGCTGGCGTTGCCTTTTCCGGTCGCGTGCTTCTTGATCGTGCCAACGGGGACACCCAGGTACGGGATGTTGTGGTGCTCGCACCATGCGGTGAGGGTAGCCATCAGGCCGCCATAGACATGGGCAGCATCCACGCCGGCGTGACGGCGTACCTCCTCGAAATACACGACGTGGATGTCGGTCGCGATGGCCTTGAGTTCGGTGAGCCAGCGTTTGAATTTGAGGTAACGCATACCGCCGCCCTCGAAGCGTTGCGTCCGAAAACTCGCGAAACCATGTGCAATCGGGCCGTCGCCAGGACGCAGTGCCCAACCTGTGGTGGTACCCAGATCAATGCCCAAGATGGTCAGCGTGTGACCGGCAGGAGCGCCGAGTTCGATCACGTTGCCGACTCGGTCTGACGCAGCGGACTCAGCACAACGTAACTCCTCTTTAGGTGCGCCCGCGCGCACGTGTAGCAAGTTAATGTTGTGAGTTGTCAGCTGCGTCAGACCGTGGCTGGAATTTGCATTTTTCATGATGATCAGCCTCAGTTGTCGATGTAGGGATAGGACGGCCGCGCCATGCTGGTAGGCTCTTTCAGGCCAATGCCAACGAAGCCGCGCATGCCACCGCTGTTGCGCCATTTCTCGAAGCGCCGGGTCAGTAGTGCATCCGAGAATCGACGCATAGCGCCCACGAATTCACCGTTGGAGTCTGCCCACTGCTTCCAGTCGTTGAACAACTCAAAGGTCAGCGCCTTGGCGTTGCCATGTAATACGCAGCGATCCTCGATCCAGCGTCCCATGGCGTCCTCGGCCTCGAAATACTCTTCGGTCGCATCCATCACGCTTTGCGGCTGCTTGAGACCGGACTGTTGCCACAGCAGACAACCTTCCAGCGCCCACGCCAAGATGCCGTCGCGCTCTTGCAGCAGTTTCTCGGTGAGCTTGCCGTCGCGGCGATCGGGCGGAATCGTCACCGTGAACGGAATCAGGTGCAGTCGCCGCTTCATGGCCTCGTCGACGTTGCGAATCGATGGCTTGTGGTTACCGGCAATGACCAGCTTGAAGTGCGGCGTGTAGTCGAAAAAGTCCTGACGCATGAAGCGCGCAGACACCTTGTCACCACCCGTGATGGTTTTGATCTTGGATTCGTTCCAGCGCCGCCCCTGCTCGGTCTCGATCGACGCAACAAAGCGCGCACCACGCAGACCTGCCAGGTCGGTGGGATGGCGATCGGAGCGCGTTTCCATGAACGTGTCCATGGGCGCATTGGCCGCGTAGTCGCCGAGAATGGTGGCGATCACGTTCACGAATACCGATTTGCCGTTGGCCCCTGTGCCGTACAGGAAAAACAGCGCGTGTTCGCTGGTCACGCCAGTCAGGCAGTAACCCACCATACGCTGCAGATAAATCATGAGCTCGGCGTCTCCGCCAGTCACGTCTGACAAGAAGCTGCGCCAGATCGGGCAACAACCTTTCGGAACCGCAGTGGCAACCTTGGTCATGCGGTCGGCACGTTCATGCGCACGGATATGTCCTGTACGCAGATCCACCACGCCGCCCGACGTATTCAAAACCCAGACGTCGGCATCCCAATGCTCAGCTAAAGATGCGTGCTTGGGATCGCTGCGCGCGATGCGCTCTACCGCGCTGATGGTGGAGGAACTGGCCAGGCGCGCCCGCAGTCGTGGTGTATCGGCCTTGAAAGAAGCAGCGCGGCAGATGTTGCGCGACAGGTGCTGGATGTAGAGCATCTGGTCGGGATTCCAGCGTATGCCGGTCCACACCAGCCATTTGCCCCATTGCGCACAGTAGCGCCAGTCCTCGCCATAACGGCGAGTGAATGCAGTGGCCAGCCCATCCTCGGTGGTCCAGTCGATGCCCTCGACCAGTGCGTCATCGATCGGCGCATCCGTTTGCACGGACACCGGCACGCGGTCCCCCGTGGCGAGGAAGCCCCGGACGTCAAAACCTTCTGCAATGGCGTCAAACGCATCCCAGCCCTCGGGTTTGTCGGCTGGCGGATAGAGGATGGCGCACGACGCCGCACCGACCATCAAAATGGCCTGAGATGCGCGGTCGGCGTATTCCCAGCCTGGTTTGTCACGATCCGGCCAGATCAGAACGGCCTTGCCGATCAGGGGTGACCAGTCGGTTTTATCGACCGGCGCATTGGCGCCGTGCATGGCCGTGGTGGCACAGACGCCTAAACCGATCAGCGCCTGCGCACACTTCTCGCCCTCGACCAGAACAATTGCTTCGGCTGCGTCGGTGCGCACCATGCCCGGCTGGTTGTACAGCGGGCGCGGATTGGGTGGAGCCATCTTGCGGCGATTGGCATCCCACGGTCTGAATTCCTTGCGCCGACCGGGTGGGTCATAGCGATAAACCACCGCGATCAGCGTGCCGGCGGCGTCCAGATAGTCCCACTTGGCAGTGGCCTGACCAAGATCATCGACGGGCACTTCGCGTTTGGCCTTGCGCAGCGGGGCGGGACTGGCACGCCCGGTGAGATCACTGGCGTACTGCAACACCCGCGCGAAATCGGTGTGCACATCCACCGCCAGATACCGCGCGATCAAATCGAAGATGTCGCCACCATCGCCTGTTGCGCGATCGGTCCATAACCCAGCTTTTTCGCTATCGAGGACGATCTCCAGGCTGTCACCCGGACTGCCTAATACGTCACCGATATGAAACTTGCCGCGCCGAACTTTGCCAGCCGGAAAAATGCTGAGCAATACCGATTCAAGCCGCGCCAGCAAGGCCGCCCGGATTTCTTCTCGCTGATGATCGCCATTACCTGTGCGTGGAGTCGCGGCCAAATCTCCGTCATCGTTGAAGTCGATCATTCGGCCTCCTTGATGCCAGGCTGGGCACTCTCGCTTTGTGCCCACGTTGTGAGTTCGGACATGCGAAATCGAACCAGTCCACCCAGCAGGTAGTGGGGAATCCGTTTGGCTGAGCGCATGCTGCGATCGCTGAACCAGTAGTACGGCAGGCGAAGTGCATAGGAGGCTTGGCGGGCGTCGACCATGCCTTCGCTGGTCATCGGCATTGGGAGATGCACGTTCTCGTCATTCATGGTTTTGTCCTCCAGCAACGATCTGCCCACGCGCAGAACTTGCATTCGAAATGGGTGGAATCGGTGAACGATCGCGGCAGCAGATCGCCAGCCTCACTGGCCTGGATCACGCGGGCGGCGCGGTCGGACATGCGCTGCGCCAGGGCTGCGTCGAACGGAATCAGTTCGGCATAGATTTCCATCGTGTCGGCATTGACGGCGGTGAACAGTGCCGGGTGCTCGTGCAACTCGAGGTAGCTCTGGTACAGGGCGATCTGCGCGGCATACACGGGTTTGGATACGGCCAGCTTGTGTTTTTCAACATCGCGCCAGGACTTGGCACCAAGGCATTTGTTCTCCCACAGCGATGGGTAGGCAAAGCCATCGGGGCCACCGATCAAAACGCCGTCGACGTGCCCACGCAGGCGACCACCTGCCACCGAAAAACCAAACTGCTGACCGTTGGCGTCTTCGGTTTTGAGCTGGAAACCCGCCATGCGCAGCCAGCGGATCACCATGTCCTCGGTGCGGTGCCCACGCTCGAAAATGCGCAGCAGTCGCCCTGAGAATCCCTTGCCGTGATCGACCGGTGCGTGAACGTACTCGTACTGCAGTTGGCGTTCGCAGGCAGCACCCAGGCGCGATGCACCCAGGTACTCACGCGGTGGCGTTGCATCCCGTTCTGCTTCCAGTGCAATGTCGAACAGTTCCTGCAGCCGGCCCGAGAGACTGGCCGATGAATTGAAATCGATCATGGCGTGGTCTTCCATGGCAGGTCATCCTCCATGTCCGCGAACGGGTTCTCCTGCACGGGCGGTAGCGACTCGCGGATGGGATCGTTGACAGGCCTCGTACCGGGCATGCGCACTGGTGGATACTTGGTGCGTTCATGCTGCGCGGCCATCTCATCGACGTAGGCAGTGACGATGGCCTCGATCACGGACAGCGCCTCCGCTTCGGAGTAAGCCCCGAGGGGCTTGTCGAAACCGATGGCGGCAGCCGCTTCACCGAAGAACTTGAGGCACATGCGCATGGCGGCTTTTTCCAGCGGAGTGGCATCAACCATGGCAGCCTCCGGCGGCAAACCGTTGTCTAGCGCACTGCGCCATGACCCGTACATCTTGTGAAACGCGTCCTGGCAGCGGCGTGAACAAAACACCCAGTCGATTGGGTAACGGCGCACGTCGCCCACTCGGTGCCGATTCTCGGTGTGACCATAGCCGCGCGCTTCGCGTGAACAGACCCAACATTTCATGGCGGGCTCTCATTACTGTGCCCACGACGGTTTGCCAGTCGCAGATGCTGGAGTCGGGCGTGCTGGTGCAATAGGTGCCGTCGGCGCCGCGTGACCCGTACCAGCGACCGCCTTGGTCACGCCACCCATGAGTGCCGTGTAATCTTTGTGATCCGGCTCGATGGCCAGCTTCACAACGTTGCGGTCTTCACCCTTGGCGTCCTTCTCCACATCGACGCGCGCGATGAATTCGATGCCGTCCAGATCCGCGAAGCTGTTGATCCGGCGCGCGGCAGCCGCTTGCGGCGTGTTGTCCTGGGGGTGAACATTGCGCGAGCTATTAAGCGCGGCGCGAATGAAGCTGCGACCCATCTGACCCCAGGTTGGTCCCTTCTTGGAATGCAGGCCGACGTTGGACCACATCTTGCGTTTGGCGAAAGGACCGCCGGTGACGACGAATTCGCAGGACAGAAACACCGCGCCGGTCTCAAAGGACTCGGTGGCGTAACCACCAGTCCAGCCTTGACTAAGGTCGTCATGGCCGCCGGGTTTGATGGTCATGCGCAACGGCACGATGGTGCCCTTGGGGATCAGGTCGAATGCGCCGTGCTGTGCTTCGGCGTCGTTGAAATCGTTCCAGTTGCTGGAGGTATTGGCGTTCATGGCGTTTCCTTTAATTTGATGAGGTCGATGCCGGGGCGGTCTGGCCGAGGCACTTGGCGATAAGTTTTCCGAGGTGGGGCTCTTCGATGGCTTCCAGGCGGCCGCTGCGATCCTTGGCGGGGAAGCCAAACGGGTTGTCCGCGCGGGTGACGAAGCCCCGATAGCTGCTGCCGTCGTCGGCCTTCAGGACCGAGAGCACGACGACCTCGTCCAGCACGCCGGGCAATTCCAGTGCGGTCTTGCTGCCTTCCAGTTGCAGCTGGTAGTAGCGGCGGTTGAAGTCGTCGGTTTTTTCTTCCAGGATGGCGACGTAGATGACGTGCTTGTCACGGACGTGCTGCAGGTGCGTGAGCGCGGTGATCATTTCTTGGCCTAAGAGGCCATACGCGCCCCTGTTGTCGGGCTTGCCGGTCTTCTCGCTCATGGCCTGCGGCTGGGTCTTGCACCAGGCAAAACACAAGCGCGAGAGCACGGTCAGGCTGTCGACGAAGTAGGTGTCGTACTTGGCCAGTTGCGCCGGGTCACCAAACTTGGTGCAGACATGCTCGAAGTGCGCCTGTGAGAAGGCTTGATCGGCGCTGGCCGTGGGCATCGGGCCGGCAAGGAACACCACCAGATCGCGAAATTCTGGCCAGGTGCGCGGACGCACCGTGTCACCAGGCCAGTCACGCACCGACAGGTCACCGGCTTCCAGATCCACAAACAGGGTGGTCTCCGGCGGCAGCGTTTTGAGCTGCGTGGTTTTGCCCACGCCCGGGACACCAACCAGTCCGACTTTGGCGCTGTGACGTTCTTTCAGCCGATCTTCGGCAGAGATGATTGGGAGTGCCATCACGCCACCTCACGAATCTGTACGACCACGGTTGGATTCCAGAGGATCTGGTAACCGGAGTGGCCGTTGCGCGAGAACGGCAAGGCCTCAGCCCATTGCTGGCCAGCGTCGGTCAGTTCCCATTCGTCACGGTCGTTCTTGAATTGAAAGCCCAAGGACTGCAGCCGGGTGTTGACAGCGCGTGCCGACATGCCGACGCGTTCACCGACCTGCGTCGGGTTCAAACTGCAGATTGGCTCATTGGCCGCCGGTAGTACCTTGCGCAGGGAGTCGACTGCCAGACCGGTGTTTTCATGGATAACGGTCAGCGTCGCGGCCATGGCGATGCCGGGTTTCACGCCGGGCACGCGAGCAATGGCCTCGCCGATGGACAGGATGGCGTTGACGCGATCCTGTGTTGGTGATGGCAAGGCGGCGACCGACCCGGCTGACGCATATGACCCGGTTTTACGGATTGAGGGCAGCACTTCGTGGGTGACCCAGCGCTTGAAGCGTTTGGCCTCGGGCTTGCGGCTTCCCAGCACCAGATTGAACAAGCCGGACTCGTTGACTACGGTCATGTCTTGCGGGCCGCCAGGGGTGTGAATTGAATTCACCCCCTTTTCGTCATCGTCGAGGCGCTCCAGTGCTTTGCGATCAAGGCTCAGCGTAGACAGTACGTCGGCTGCGACAAACATCGGTTCGCCGTTCTCACCCATGCACACGCGCACATTGCTTGACTCAAAATTGAATGCGACGAGTTGGTTCATTTCGTCACCCCCACGGCGATATCGCCAATGGTTTCGGCACCTGGGTAGGTGTGCTCACGCGCCAGCGTATAAAGCGCTTCGAGGGCATTGCGGCGGCGATGAATCGCCGAGCTTTCGCGGCTCAGGGACTGGATCGCAAACGCGACCTCGTCGAGGGTGGCGTTCAGCAGCGGCTTCTCGACCGTGTTGCCGTAGCGATCCTCGTAGCTGATGCTTGTGCCGAGGTGCTCGCCGACGAAACCGCCGAGCTTGGCCTGAAGGGTTTGATGCAGGGTTGGGGTTTTCATGCGAAGTTCTCCTGTACAAGTGCAAGGCGGTAACTGGTTTTGCCGGGCTTCACGGTGCGGGCCTTGACGAAGGTTTCCTTCAAGGTCGTAGGCCAGGCGTTGAAGCGGGACTCGGAAATCGAGTAATCGATGTCGATGAAGTCGCCAACCTTGTCGCCGGTGGCAGCGATGCGTTGTGCGAAATCGGCCAGTGCGGCTTGATCCCACGTCACGCGTTTGGGGGCATCGACAGTGATCCGCAGCGGACCGTCGGTGAAATGGACGGCACCGAAATCCTTGCCGGCCTCGATGCGGGCGGCGCGCGCCTGCTCGCCATAGGACTGCTCCAGAGCGGCATCGAATTTGGTGCGCGCCTTCTTCAGCCAATCAATGGCGGTATCGAGGTTGCGGTTGATTTCCTGCTTTTGGGCTGGGGACAGCGCCGCCAGTTGGCTTACAGACATCTCAGCGATGTCGGCGGGGAAGATGGTCAGATCAGTCATGGCCATTTCCTTCACAGATACGCACGAGCTGAAGTCGAGTGGCGTGCGACGCGCCGCTCAAACGATTCGACTTCTGAGATCAGGTAGGTGACTCGGGCGCCCAGCTTGCAGAAGACTGGACCCAAGGACTCTTGCCGCCAACGGCGAAGAGTTTTGACGGAGAGCCCCCAGCGGGTAGCGAGCTCGTTTTCGTCGAGGGCGATGCGCGTGACACCGTCTCGACTGTGCCGGCTGTGTGGCCGGCCGGATTCAACTAATTGGACTTGGTTTTGCATTTCGATGTGCCTCCTTTATGAAATGGGCACATCGAAGTTTCCGCATGGATTTATGGGCGGTGTCTGGTTCCGTTTATGGTCAGATTTATGGGTTGCGACGCACTCGGTACCGCGCACGCTGCGCTTTTTCAATCACATCTTCTCGAGCCTGTTTGCCGCCGAAAGCGTCGTCGAACGATTGATAGCCGGTGTTGGTCAGCCCATTGACGTCTGCCCAGGACATTTCCGGTGGTGCCTTTCCTGTCTCGCCCCACATGACTTTGATGATCTTTGCGCGCTCGGGAGCGAGTTCGCGTGATTTGGCGAAATGCGGCAGTTTCAAGCGATCGCCCTGAAGAAATTGCTCAGGCTCGGGAATGCCGTTGATCGTCAGGAACCCACGCAACACCCGATCGAAGGCGCTCGCGTCGAAAACGTCCTGCCCGTCTTCCACGCGAACGAAATCGTTCAGGCTGCGCATCACATGGTCGCGCGGCAGGCTCTCGTTGCTCGGTCGATGCCGAAGGAGTACGCCACCGCGAGGCCATGCCGTGTCGCACAGTACGGGCGACGTTTCTGATGCTGGTGCGCGTTCCCATAAACGCCCCACAAACACCGGCGCAAAATCGTGAGTGCCAGCGATTCGCGCATTGCCCAGGTGCCAGAGATGATCTGGCACGCGTGTACGCCGCTGAGATAGCTGTCGTGGCTCGATGCCGATCAGGCTGCACAGATCGGTGAGCCATGTTTCGACGCGCAGCGCGTAAAGCACGATGTCAGAGAGCGGGCGGGTAACGATTCGAGATCGTTGTTGCGGGCTGCGGTATCGAAACACGCCGGCACCCTCGTCAATATCGGCCTCGACTTCTTCCTCCGAATCGAGGAAAGGCACCATCACACGGGTCAGGTAGCCATCCTCAACCACCCACCGGCGGCGAATAAATTCGGCGCGGTGGTGACCGATGGTGGTCGCAGTCACGCGCGGTTCGACGCTGCGCACGCGCTCAATGGTGCGGAAATAATCCACGTAAGCAGACATGGCGTGCTCCTCAGAATTCACACAGAACGCCGAGTCGCGCCAACCGCTCAATCACGCGCTTGCGGTCATCCTCGGTCTTGCTCTTGTCATTCAGACCGTTGGGCGATGTAATCTGGACGGCCACGTTGTGGGCTTTGCGGTGCGGTTGCTTTGCCATCCGAAAAACCAGCTTCACCTGTGACAAGGCATAACCGGTTAGGTCATCCAAACCGTAGTCGTCATAGGCGACTTGGTAGATGTGACGGGCGTCGCGCCGATCCCGACCAATCACCAGCGTGCTCGACAGGTGCTGGACAATGTCGCGTCCGTTAGCTTCGTCGATGGTGTTCTGTTCGAAGGGGCGCGCGATCTTCACTTGCAGGATCGAGATCTTGTCGACGCCGTCGACGAGATGCTGTTCAAGGCGCTTGAGCATAGCGTGCGTCGAAAAGCCCAGAAGATCAAACTCACGCATGGGCATGTCGTTGATCGCCCCTTCGCAGGCCAGCACCACATCACGAAAGATGGTGGCCAGGTCACGGCGCGATTCTTTATCCTCGCAGAACACGCCAAGCGCACCCGTGCCAGGCTCCCACGAAAAAATGGCCGACATGGCAGCCGGTTCTTCGTGGTCGACCACTTCACCGCCTGCGACTTGTTTGAAATGTGCCGTCGAGCCATTGAAAGTTGCCGTGAGCGTGTGCAACAGCACTGGCGCCGGGTCGTCTGCATCCTCTCCGTCGCAGCGATCGGCATGAGCAAGGTCGCGCCGTGTGAACTGCTCGATCAAAATTTGGTCGGCGGCGATTTTTGGGTACAGGGCTGCGATTCGGCCGCGCAGCACATCCTGCATGTCGATATCGACTTTGGGCTCAATGCCTTTTGGACCCAGGTAATGGCTGGAGAAGTTTTCACTCTTCCACTGCCGATGCATCACTTGCAGGCGCTCGGCATGCTCGAAGCGGTTATCGGCCTTGACGCCGGCAGATGGAAATTCCTGAAGGAGATGCAGGTGCAGCGCGCGGCTGTACCTGTCTGTCGGCGCAACGACTACCGCCGCGTCGCCCTCATTTTTTTCGTCGAGCAATGACTGGACGGCCTGCGCACCGTATTCATCGTCCAGCAGTACTACCTGTTCAGCCGCACGCTCGATGCGCTGCTGTTTATCGGGCGCGAGCTTGGCCACGACGTGAAACAGCGCCTTGCGCGCTGGAATCGGCAGCACCCCGTTTGCGGCCTCAACCAGTGCCGCAATTTCAGGCAGCGTGGTGTCGGCGGCGCGCTCGACCATGGTCAAGATGAGCGTCGGTCGTTTTACCTTGCGCGCCAGGGTGACGAATTGCTCCATGCACGGGAGGACATCGGGGCCATCGTCCGATTGCCGGTTGCGCGCTTTCTTTGATGTCTGCTGAACTGCAGCCGACTCTTCTTGTTTTTCGAGGTTGTTTTGTTCGACTGCCGTCATCATGAAAATCCTTTACTGAATGAAGTGCGCGATTGCGCGAACGGTTAATTACAAGTTTCAAAAAATGCCGACACGAAGTCGGCGGCTAAGTGGAAGCAGGGGTTAAGTAATTCCTGCTTCCGGCTTTAAAAGCCCGTACCGTTCCATTCTGACTTGAATGAAACGTCGATGAACACCGAAGTGCCTGGCTAGTGTTTGTTGAAGTTCAAACATTTTGTTGGGGCTGGAAAACATTCCTTGCCTGGTCGTCAAATGGATGGCTGCCCCGGGAGTTTCGGGGTCCAGGGACGGACTGCGATTGATTGTCACGCCATGCTTTGGAGCGAGTTCTTCCACTGCGCGATACAAATGCTGACGCGGCACAAGCAACGAGCCCATGAATTCGTTCGCGCGCAGCTCGGCAAAATGGACATTGCGCTCGAGCTCGCTGTTCCGTACTGCGCTCGGCTCTGGCTGTTTTGCCAGATGCTCGGCATCACGAGTTGTGGTGCGGTAGGCCTTGCGTGCCAACTCGGACGGGTCGTCAAACAGACCGGGGCCTTGAGCAGCAGCGGCAATCCAACTCGGCGCATCGAAAATGGCGTGGCCAAGTTCGTGGGCAAAGGTACTCAGCACCAGCTCTTCAGTTGCTGTTTCACTGACAGGAGACACTGACAGCACTGTGGCATCCATTGATGCCGCAGGATCAAACTCGCAAACACCCAGTACCGGATTTCCCTGATCGTCGTTGACGGCGTGCTCGGTGCCGACCCACAAGTCGAACCGGATGCCGTTGATTTTCAGGCTGCTGATGCCGCGCAACACCGCCAGCGAAATGGCGTCGGTGTTGGCATCAACCAGCTGCTGGCGGGCCAGCACTGCAATACCTTCGACTTCAGAATGTTTGATGTAGAGAGGGAGTTTCCGGTCGCAGCACCGGTAGGCAAGGGTCAACTCCGGCATTCACTTCTCTCCCGTCGCGCGCTTGCGATACATCCGAACGATATCGCCCACGTCCTCTCGCATATCCGGCGGGAGGCGACTGGCTTCGATGAAGGCCTCATCGGGGTTTTCACCAAGAATTTCTGCGGCTTTGCGGATCAGTTCGTCCTTGGGCGGCTTTTCCATCTCGCGTTCAATGCGCGACCAATAGGCCGGGGAGATGTCGAGCTGGCGCGCGAAGTCGTTCATCGCAATGCCTTTCGCGTCCCGTTTTTGTCTGATGTAGGTTCCGAAACCCATGATGTGACCCAGTTGCGTGATTAGTTAATTGACTCAATCATAAAGTCGGAAACCATCGGCGTCAACTGTTTTGTTAACGCGCAATTCAGGAATCCATGCGACAACCGGAAATGGCAGCGGATTGCTCTCCTTTGCCATCCTGTTCGGAGCATCTGGCTCAGTATTGATGCCTGTTGCTATTCCCCGGAACCGTCATGAAGAACCTCGAACTTATGCCCCCGGCAGAGATGTCTGCCGCAGCCCGCGCTGCTGAAATCACCACCATCCTTGCGGCTGCCATCGTCCGCACGCATGCCACAGACAAGCAAAAACAGAGTGCGAATGAACTTGTCTTCCTGCCCGACCAGAGCGTTCATACAACCCCCTATCAAAAGAAGAGGTTGTGATGAACGAAAACGTCAGTATCGGCGCAAGCCAAAAACAAGTATCTGTTGCGGCACGTATCTCCGAGCTATCGTGCCTGCCGATGGCCAACCTGTGGACGCTATGGGATCGGTATTTCACCCGCCGTCCGGATTATCCGAACCGCACATACGTCGAGTCCCGCATCGCCTACAAATTGCAGGAAGATGCCTTTGGCGGGCTTTCGCCCGAAACGAAGCTGCGTCTGGAAGCCATCGGCGCGAAGCATTCGAAGATCAAACAGCGAGCCAAACCGCGCGAGTTCAATTTTGCACCGGGCACGGTCTTGTTGCGCGAATGGGGTGAGCGGGAACACAAGGTCACGGTGTCTGCCAACGGCTTGTTTGAATACGAGGGGCGCGCATTCAAGAGCCTGACCGCCGTTGCGCGGCACATTACCGGCGCTCATCAGAGCGGCCCCCTGTTTTTTGGCATGGGTGGTAAGCGAGGTGCGCAATGAGCGAAATTGCAAACAGCAAGTCGCGCAAACGCTGCGCCGTCTACTGCCGGGTGTCATCGGACGAACGCCTGGATCAGGAATTCAACTCCATTGATGCACAGCGCGAGGCCGGCCACGCCTACGTCGCCAGCCAGCGTGCCGAGGGCTGGATTCCGGTGGCCGACGACTACGATGATCCTGGATTTTCTGGCGGCAACACGGATCGCCCTGGCCTGAAACGATTGTTGGCTGATATCCAGCGCGGCCTGGTTGATATCGTGGTGGTCTACAAGATTGACCGCCTGACGCGCAGCCTGGCCGATTTCTCCAAGATGGTCGAAGTGTTCGAGCGCCATGGCGTCTCCTTCGTGTCGGTCACCCAGCAGTTCAACACCACCACCTCCATGGGGCGGCTGATGCTCAACGTGCTGCTGTCCTTCGCCCAGTTCGAGCGCGAGGTCACCGGCGAGCGCATCCGCGACAAAATCGCGGCGGCCAAGCGCAAGGGCATGTGGATGGGCGGTGTGCCAACCCTGGGCTACGACGTCGAAAACCGCCTGCTGGTCATCAATAAGACCGAGGCGGCGGTGGTACGCCGAATCTTTGAGGAGATGCTGACCATCGGTTCGCCAACGCAGATCGCAGCGAACTTGACCGCCGAGGGCATCACCACCAAGGCGTGGACGACGCAGGAAGGCCAGATTCGCAACGGAACGCAAATCGACAAAAAATACCTGCACAAGCTGCTGCGCAATCGCATCTTCCTTGGCGAGATTTCCCACAAGGGGAAGTGGTTCCCCGGCGTACACGCGGCCATCGTTGATTCCGGTCTCTGGGATCGCGTCCACGAAGTGCTGGCCAAGGATTCGCATGGCCGATCGGTGGAAACCAAAATCCGGTCGCGCACCGACGCGCTGCTGCGCGGCCTGCTTTACGCGCCGTCTGGCGAACGCATGTATCCGACCTACTCGCGCAAGAACGGGCGCAAGTACCACTACTACGTGTCCAAGTCGGAGAGCCGGTTTGGTGCACCAGGCAAGACTTACGAGCGCCTGCCGGCCCCCGAGATTGAGAGCGCGGTGATCGCGCAGATCCGCACCGTGCTGACCAGCCCCGAGTCGATTGCATCGGTGGTGCGGTGTATTCAGCGCAATGGGGCGCAGATTGACGAGTCGACCACGGTGATGGCGATGGGGCGACTGAACGACGTGTGGGAGCAATTGTTTCCGGCCGAACGCCATCGAATTGCGAATCTGATGATTGATCGCATAGACCTTGTCCACACGGGCGAGGTTCAGGGCATCAAGGTGAAATGGCGCGAAATTGGCTGGAACGCGCTGATTGGGGAATTCGCGCCCAGCGGCATCGGTGCCGAAATGCTGGAGGCAGAAGCCTGATGGATGACTCACTGGAAACCTTCGTGCCATTGTTGTTTCGTCGCAAGGGGTCAAGGCGCGTGGTTACGGACGACCGCCATGTCCACGACGTGACGCTGCTGGAAGGGCTGGCGCGGGGCTATTATTGGCAGCATCTGGTCGACACCGGGGCGATGCAAAGCGGCTCAGACGTCGCTCGGGCAGAAGGCCTGGACCCGTCCGTGCCCAACGAGCTGATGCGCCTCACCCTGCTGGCGCCCGACATCATCGAGATTTTGATGACCGGCAGGCAGCCGCGCAGAATGAACCTGATCTGGTTTCAGCGAAACCCGATACCTGTGGATTGGGAGGCGCAACGCCAGATCGTGCAGCGCTTTAAGGAGGATGCATGAGCAGGAAACACCGAGGGCGGTACCAGGGTGACGCCGTCACGTATCAATTGCCGTCACCTGCCGGCGGCGTGCAACTGGAAACTTTTGTGCCCTGGACATTGGTGAAGCGCGGCATAAAAATGCAAATCATCACGCCGCTGGATGCTCCGCAGGAATTCATGGAAGAGGCGCGCCGGGAACGGCATGCTCGCGATTCGGAACAAGACACCGCGCTCCTGCGCGCGCTTGGTCTGGCCTATCATTGGCAGCGGTTGCTGGATGAAAAGCGAGTGGGCTCGGTGGCAGATATAGCTGCGGCAGAGGATATTAATGTGACGCAGGTGCGCCGCCTGATGCGGCTGACCTTACTTGCCCCGGTGGTCGTGGAGCGCTTGGCAGCCAAGTCGGAAACGGCGCTGGAGCATTTGATGCGCTGCCCTTGGCCCGCCACGTGGAAAGACCAGGTCAGGGTGCTTTTGCCAACCGTTTGAGAACGACACCCACATGCCAGTCACCGCCTCCGGGCGGTTTTTTTTCGATTTCTCGGCTCTCAGTCGCCGCCTGTACAGCAGTTTCCAATTACAACCCACACCGCGCAAACCCGCATGAATACTGAATGTGGTGTCGAAAGCGCGCGCGAGGCAAACAGAGAAAACTGCGAGCAGAGAGACCGCCAACGTGCAAAAACTGGTGCGGTAGCGCAGGTGACGCGCGCGAGGCAATGGCCGGAAACCGCGCCAACACTGGGGCTTCGGGCAAAAAAAATCCCAACCGATAAGAGTTGGGATTTCAAATTATGGTGGAGACGGCGGGAATTGAACCCGCGTCCGGGACGGGCGCGGGGTTGCAAGCGTTAAGAATACAGCACCTGCGTGCTGTTTCTAGCTTGCAGCGCCCATATGCATGCAGGCATATGGGCTGGTCAGGATGACCAATTCCCGCCGTCCC
>Ga0316226_1000401_pt1 | contig 59777 bp, 73 predicted proteins | sample TBH18017metaG_FD_206009 | JGI IMG/M metagenome (GOLD analysis project Ga0316226, IMG submission 206009) | Freshwater microbial communities from Trout Bog Lake, Wisconsin, USA - TBH18017 | ecosystem: Environmental > Aquatic > Freshwater > Lake > Hypolimnion/Profundal zone | place: USA: Wisconsin...
TACGTCTGCTGATGTTTTAATCCCAGCCCATCCTAAAATCTCCATATTGTCAGCAGTATTTGCTGAAGCAATGGCTTGACCGGACATACTCTTCATCTTTGCATATGATTGCATATAACCAACACCTTCTCGTTGTGCGAATAACGCAGTTCCGAGAGGTGTTTGCATCGCTTCTAAACCAGTTTGCTTTGCTTTCTGTGAGATTAAGTTACCTGCACCGAATGTTGCCGCATTAAGCCCCATGTATGAAGCTGCTGCTGGACTTGCTCCCATAGCGGCAGCAGAGGTCATACCACTCATGTATGCAGAGTTGCCATAGGCAGTGCTAGTGGTCGTAGTGTTTTCAAGATTTCTCACAGCTCCGAATGCATTGGCATTTGTTGTTATGTCTACGCCCACACCCAAACCACCACCAAGGATCTGCTGTGATTGTTGCGCATTCAAACCATATTGCGTTTGGAACTGGATTGCATTGTTTACATAATTCTGGAGCTGTGTGCCTTTAAGGCCAAGACCAGCACCCATCATTTGCGCTTGCATAACATCTTGTGCACTAAAAGTTGGATTCAAACCAAAATCAGATTGAGCATAAGCTCCGAGTGTCATACCTAAACTTCTGCCATAATTTGTTTCACCAAAAACTTGACCTTGCTGTTGAGCAAATCCAGTAAGTTGTCTGGCTGTACTGGCAGCAGCTTCTGCAATGGTTGCACCAACTCCAATAGGGCCAGCGACCTTCAATGCAGCTTCAATTGCTGCTGAGCCCAATATTTCTGAAACTTTATTAGCTAACTTTAAAGTAGTTTGTTCAACCCCAGCAGGTATACCACCTGTTCGAGTTGTTACTATATCACCATTCTCATAACGTCGTGGGAGACCTGTAGATGAATCAATTACTGGTTCTGTATTAGAAGCCTGTGATTCTCTTATGTTACCAAGCGTAATGCCTGCAGCGTTCATTGATTGGCTAGCTACTCTGGCTACGGCCTTACCAATCAATGGTATATTCGATACATTATTTAGATTATTCATCAGACTTCGGTAAGCGATCTCAGCTGAACGGCCTTCTTTACCAACTGGGATTATGTTCTTCATTCTTGGATAATCTTCAAGCTGTTTAAGGATTTCAACTTGTGATGGCAATGCGGGCCTTCTATATACAGAAGATCCAATATTGAATTCATCATTAGGCATGATAAGAGGTGATCTACCACCTATACTCGCATAAGATTCATCTTCCTCACCGTTACCGCCATCGGGGAAGCCTGGGCCTCCTGGAGGCATTCCAGAGCCCCCTGGGGGTCTTCCTCTACCACCTCTGCCGCCTCTACCACCACCACGTCCAGCTTCACGACCAGCAAAATCTTGGGGGAATGGGTTGGCTGAATATCTATCAATGCCCACTGCGGCAGTTGAGAACTCTGTCCTACTACTAAAATCTGGGCTGCTTGTAATATCTTGTCTATAAGCACCACCGTAAGCGGCTACAGCATTGCCACCACCACCCATGGTACCCATGATGCTCATGACATGACTCATGTTGCCGCCAGCACCTTTAACAGCATTGATTACTTCTCTTACTGAACTTAGGTTATTTCCTAGAGAAGTTTGGAAAGCTTGGTCAATGGCGCTTGCTACTTCTAGGCCTTCTTTGATAGCCTTAACAGATTCTACAACTGTTTTCATAGTTTCTGCTAATTCTTTGGCTCTATCATTCGATGTTTTGAATGAAGAGTCTAGGGATTCGACATCTTTTCTAATGTCTTTAGTTAAACCTGATGCTTCTTGTAAACCTTCGACCAGGCCTGAGGCATCGCCATTGATATTGACGCCTAGTTGATAGGAGCTGTCGTCTGGAGCCATCATTCATCCCCTATCTTATCTATATCTATCCCTGATAATGGGGATATGAATGTTTGTCCCGTTAAGTTCTCGTCCTCAACACCCTGGTTGTCACCATCCATCTCAGCGAGCATTCTTTCAAGCTCATGCAATTCCTCGATGGATCCTGGGGTTAACCATTCAACACCAGTAACACCATTCTTTTCATCTTCTTCTTTTTGTTCCTTGTAGAAGCGATACATTTCAGTGTTATTAATAAGCATATTCTCTTCGAATAGAGCTTCTCTAATCTCTTGTTCTTGCTTATTTTTTCTTTGCATTACAACTGCTAAAATTACTTCTTGTACCGTATTTAGATCTTGCTTATTAAGAATGCCTTTAAGGAAAGCTGATTCACTTTTCTCAATAATGTATGGATCTATTTCCCATCTTTTGGGGTATCAATGTCTTCTTCAATTTGTTTAAAGATATCAAGAGGCATGATAGGATCTAATATTCCTAATTCTTGCAAGACAATAACGACTTGGTTCTCTAGGCTTTCAATCTCATTGTACAATAGCTCAACGACAGAGTCATACCAATTATTGGTAACATAATCAAACTTTTGTCTAATAACATTTATGTTTTTGTTACTAGGAACCAACTCACTACCGTCTACACTAACTAGACCAGCAGCGACTATGGCGGATTGGTATGCACGTCCATAGCCGATGCTGTCTAGGTAAGGCTTGGTAATAAGACTAACTTCCAGCTTGTCGTTGACAGTAAGAGTCTTTACCACAAACTTGTGGAATGGGATCTTAGTTACTTCACGCTGTAGGTGACCTATAAATAACATTCCTTCAAATTCATCTTTCCACTTATCTGGGAAAGAATTATTATCTTGGACTTCGGTCTGGGGAAGGTCTTCAGTTCCCCATCCGTTGTTTTCATGTGTTGTCATTTTACCTTTGGGTCTAGGGCTATTAGTTTAGCCTACCAATTTATCAGTTCTTGTTCAAGACTCGACTGTAAGGCTTCTTGACGCGGCGGCTACGAAGCTCAACAGCAGAGAACCACTGACCAGTACCGGTACCACTCGCAGGAGCAGTCAGGACTGTACCAATGATATTGTTGGCAAGAGCACTACCAGTAACGATTCCACCGCTAACTACAGTGGCAGTCGAAGCAGGGATCGTGGCATAACCAGCGTTACTAGTGCCACTTACACCAACGGCAGCACCAATGGCAGTACCACTGACGACAGCTACGTTAGGGCAGAGACCCTCGAACTGGACCCAACCGAAGTTACCAGCAGGAATGTTTACCAGTGGGACACCAGCAAACTCACCCTGTGAGGTGCCAACTGTTACTACAGAGCCATTGGCACCCGAGAAGGTCGTATTGGCACTGATGACGTACGGGGTGCCGAGGCCATCTTGCTTGACCTGGTACGTGATACCTGAGGCAGTTGAGATGTAACGGTTGTTCTTATCAAGCCATACTGTGCACCAGCCACCGGAGATGGTTGAAGCTGTACCGTTATAGACAAGTGTGTACTTGCTCTCATCGGGGCCTTGTACGGTCTGGTTAGAAGCAGAACCACTGAGCGTGGAACCAGGCAACCCGATCCCAGCGCCTGTACCAGCAGAGCCACCTGGGTCAAATCCCTGGGCAGAGAAACCAGCAAGGCTGATGTTACTCAAGTTAGGGCTAACCTGTGTCAGATATGTCAAGAAACTCTGGCCAGAAGCAGCAGCCATAAGGTTGATGCCAGAAGAGGACTGAGCCAAGACGTAGCTACCACTAGCTGTGGTTACGTCGGTGTTAACGGTGACGACCTTGATAACATTCTGACGAGCACCGAGGCTAATCTTCGAGAATGTATCGGCATCTACAACGTATTGTACACCAGGGATCATTTTACGGTGGTCTGGTAAGATGGCCTGACCAATTCCCGCTTGAAGCTGAATTACATATGAACGTGCGGACATATTGTTTAATTACCTTTCTTAGGAACCTGGGAAGGATTCTTTTCTTTGTTTGTACATGATTGTCATGGTTTTAGGGATTGTCATTGTTCCGATTTGGATGAGTTCATCGATCTGAGCATTAATTACGGTACAACCATGGTAAGTTACTCTACGTACAACACCAGTTGGGCTTGTTATGGTTTTTGAAATAATAATTTCATTTGCGTTTAATTGTGCTGCAAAAACTCCCAACAAGTCAGCTGCATCAACGAATTTGCCACCAAGTTGGGCCCAAACTTCTGCGTTCCAAGTTTCAAGGAATGTTATTTCAAGAATTCCAGCGTTCAAAGCTGCTGGCAAAGCAATCTCAATAGGGTACTGGTTGTCTAATGGTTGGATTGGTTGAGGCTGAGCAACCGGTTGAGGAGCCCTCTCACTTACCATCTGTACGTTAGCAAGAATTTTATTTCCGTATGTAAAGGTTGTATAACCTCCACCTACGCGGAATGTTGAAGTAGTCATTAATTCATTCTCCTAGTATCTACGAGATCGTCGATTGCGAACTGGCACTGATAACTGTTCCAGTTTGAGTGTTTAGGCTCAGAGTTACCTGGATGTAATTAACTGGATACGTTGGCGCATATTGGAACGTAATATTTATCGTTGTTGGGTTGGGTGGTCCCAGCGTGTATGCAAGATTCTGATAACCCTGAATAAGCCCTGAATTCATGGCTGCAGTAAGAGTTCCTTCAACAGTGCTTAGAGCAGATGCCAAAGTTATTGCTGTTAGGGGGCCACCAATTAGATCAGCGTTATTAAGATCGTAAGCAACATTATTAGAAAGCTGGTCACCAATAGCACTTAACGAGATTTCTTGTGTTACCCAGTTAGTTATATTAGTCGTTAGGCCCTGAAGGACCCAGAAATTACCATCGCGCTTTTGGCGAACTGTAGTAATACCATATGGCAAATAGTTAGTGGCTGAGTCGACAAGGCTAATCTGATTAGGAATATAGTTGAATCCAAGAACTTGCTTGTTTGTGATTGAGGTCGCTACATTGGTTTGCCCAACAAAGATTCCAGCAAGAGCAGCAGCAAGATAGTAACCAGGAATATTGAAGTTCGCTGTGGTCAACCCTGTGGTTGTATTGTATCCTGGGTTATAATTTATAGAAGCTGGGTAGACCAGGCTGACTCTAGTACCTGCACCACTATTGCCAAAACCACTCGCGAGTGCCTGCAAAGAAGCAGTTGTAACTTGCCCAGCAGTTCCATCAACACCAACGAAAGCTCTTTGGTAAGAACCAACAGAATTCTGATTGATCAGATAAGCACTGATGGCGCTCGCAACACTTCCGCTGTATGCAACGACGTTAGAGCCACTAGAGCTTATAAAACCGTATAGTGGAACAAAAGCGTCTACACCGGTAAAGTTTGATAAGTAAATCTGGCTAGCGCCAGTTACACCAGTTGTGAATACACTTGCCCAGTCTGCGGTAGAGGCGGCAGAAGTTCCACTGCTTGATAATCTAGCAACAGGAAGAATTTGCACTGTATTAGCACCATTTTGGAAAGCCAATTGTGTAGCGAGCAACGCTGGATTAACAATCGTAGTGCCGCTTACAGCAGTACCGATGACGCTTGCTGCTTGATTAAATGTATAGTAAGTGCCATATGCACCCCAGTTGTGGCCATATGTGACATTAACAGTTCCACTAATTGGTGTACTTGTAATCCCAGATGTTGTCAATGAACTGTAAGCATTACCCGAAGGGGTATAGATGTTGAAGTTAGCTCCAAGCGTTCCGGTTACAGTCAAACCAGAGGCATTTGTCCAAGTTACTGTGTAACCAGAGAAAGCTGTGTATGTACCCGTATAAGTAGTATTAACCATTGGGACAGATAACTGACCAATCGTTATACCGCTGGTAGAGACTACGTTGTTAAAAGTGTCAGTGTTAGAACCTGGCGTGACCTGGTCCGCGATGATGGCAACGTTAAGAGCTGTGGGGTTCGCAGTGGTGAGAGACGTACCCGACTGCGTAACGTAGACCCCTGGGATCTGATAATTGGAAATGGGCATACATTCTCCTTCAATGCCTTGTGCAAAAACCTCAGTGTTTTACAATCTTTCTTTTTGAAGAGTTTCCTAGAAAGCTATATCTTCTACTAATTTGATGTATTCTGTGCCGCTTGCAACCACTGCAGTAACCTGTGGAACCAAGTAATTGTACTTAGTTGTGTAGAAGTCACCTATACAGCTAATACGTAAACTTGCTTCATAAGTTAATTCTTCTGGGCTCCATGGAGTGCCTGCGCTGACACTATCCCCTAATATGTTAAAAGTACTGGGGAGAATTGTCATACCAACTAAGTCATTATTGGCAATACTGTTATAAAAAGCAGTACTTGCAACACTTCCACCACCCATAAGGATCAAGTTGCTGACACTATCGAATAGACGATCTCGCTCTTCGCTATGCATAGCCATTATTTGCAGGTCGATATTACCTTCAAAATAACCATTTCTAGTTACATTCGTTGCCGGGTAACTAGTGCCACTAATAGGGATTCCAGTGGTTGAAACGACGTATGAATCGGGGTTCAAACCGAACCATTGTACTTTGCTTGGTCTAAATTGCACAAACATTGCAGGCCATTCGACCATTTCGAGTGGATACTCGATGGTAATACTGTTCGGCGTTAGATCCAAGCTTGTATCGATCGGTGATGAGGCTAAAGAACTAAAACCCGCATTCAACGCTTCAATAATCGCCGTTTTGACTGCTGTTATGAACATTGGACTATATATTTCTTCCGAATAGAATCTGGCTTAAAACATCTTTAAGCTCAGTTTGCATCAACATATCAATCATCTGGGAAGGACTCGCAGAGTTTTTCCATTCGTTGATGCTCTTGTTAATAGAATTTTTCATGAAAGCTACACCTGGTTTATTAGGATAAGTCCACTCTGGGTTGTCATTCCTGATACGGCCATCGCTCGATGCTCTATTGATGATGGGTACTGTACCAATCTTTTTAGCGCTTGCTGTTCTGAACGATATAGTCCCATCAGATCCTCTAATAGGAATTACTCGCCCAGCGAGATCATTCATCGGGTGAGCTTGGATTCCATTCTCTACTTCTATCATGTATGAAGTATCTTCTGGAACTTCCATCCCAACAATGCCCTGTTGGTACGTTGAAGTTAAGCTAGAAAGACCCCTACCAGTTTTTCTTGGTCCTGTTAGCTGAGCTATTTGCAACGCTCGTTGTGAAATTACTCTAGTCAGAGATTCTGGGGCTGGTATGTCACTCATACTAGAGGTACCGAGTAATAAGGATGGCCTGGAGGTAAGTTCTCAAGATTGCATTGTTGACTAACAATCTTTGTAGTATTTGAGAATGGTTGCGTGGTTCCAACACGGTTTGGGTATTGTTGAGCTGGTCCAGGTCCTGTTCTTATCGTTTGTGGAAAAACAGAATTAACTTGGAATAGTTCACTGATCGAAGTTGGAATGTTGTTACTCCAGCTCTCAACTCGGGCAATGAGGTCACCCTGTCTTATCTGCGGGTACCATGAGAATTGTACCCTAGGGTTCTGTTGCCAAAATTGTCCAGTTGACAAGTTCTTTCTAACATCTTCTATATCGCTAGCCAACATATAAAGGTGGTATGCAGTGGGTTGAAAACCACCTGTGAATGTCGTACCAAAACATTCTGGGCAATAACTATTACCCGATTGTTTATAGACGTTTGAAAGACGTAATTGGACTGATGAACTTGGGTTCGATGGGTTTGGGCTATCTTGACAAGTCTGACAATATGTGACTAAACCTGCTGCTGCATCCTCAGCACGCCATAAAAGGCGTACTATACATTCTTCTCCAAACCATTGCAAAGTTTCATCATGGAATCTTTGTTGATTTATCTCAGCAAAAGTATCACGTTGTTTTACAACGAGCAATGGACTTTCAATTTGATAAGGTAGTGTAGTTGCAGGAGGTGATGCAGGAATTATTGGACCTGGTGCAGGATTAATTGGGCTAGTTGTAGGATCTACCCATGACACTATGCACCACCCATGTTGACGGCAAAATCAGCAACTTCGTTTTCCCACACTACGCGGGCAGTCCAACCTTGCTCTGCATACCAATCAATGAGATCCTGCGGGTTTTCTCCACGATGCCAGTATGTTCCCCATACTTCTACGATCTCACGGGCGTCACGCTTAACATAATCTGGAATACGAGTCTTGCCGCCTTTAGCGCGGATGTGAAAACCACCCTCACCAGTGTGTTCGTAGCCAAGTGGTTCGAGGACAGGCTTTAACGACAATTCTACCTTAGATACCTTATTCCCGTAGGCATTTACAAACGCGCCTTCTTTATGCCGCTGGCTAACAGTCTTGGCAATTTTTGCACGAGTTTCTTCAGAAGGGCCTTCTGGGTAAACCTCATTATAACGTTTACGTTGCAAAGACCTACGACGACGTTGTTCTTCTATAGTGAGCAAAAACGTGTTGTGTCCAGGTATAAAATGTGAATTGTTCAGTGCAGCGGTTACAAAGCCGCCACACCCACACTCACATGGGTTTTTTTTGTTTCTGCAAACATCACATACTTCACGTAGGCGTCCACATGAGTTTTGTGTACGTTCTTCGTTACAACGCGTGCAGGTATAAGTGCGTGTCGTACGTTTTTTTGTTCCTGTCTTACAACCCATGCACATATTAAACTCCACCCATATTAACCGCTGCATATTGAAAATGCGGTCGGCTCGGATTCGTAAACATGCGTGGGATAAGACCACCAGCAACTAGAAGGCTTCTCTTTGATCCGACCATGAATTGACGCTTCATCTGACGCAGTTGTTTATCCGCCACTTCTTTATCAAACAGATATAGCTGCCACCATCTCTGGTAATAGTCTTTACGGTCCATCCATGCAGAGTTCATATTGACTGGAGTTGGTTGCTCAATGTAGTTACGAGCAATATGCTTTAGAAAGTGAGCATATGTCTGGGTAGCCAATACTCCGTAGTAAGTAGTTGGGTATGGGACTGTTGCATTCAAACCAATTTCATAAGCAGGACTAAAAATAGGTTGGAACTCAAAATTAATATAGTCCATTGTTTCATCAGACATAATCATAGCTACTTCTTCATAGATCATGAAGCCACTTTGATTTAGTTCTTGAAGGTATGGCCCTCCAGATGTACTGTCGAAACTTTTGTCTAATCTATGGACGATACCAGTAACTAATTGTCGAGTCGTTGAGTCTAAGTTGCTCCAGTATGGCATTTGATCAGTTATGACCAACTGTTCTGAGTAGATTCTTTGGCTACTATTTATGTAGTACAACCAGCTGACTGTATAATTGCCTTGTATTGCTGTCTGGCTAGACGTAAAAGTATATTGGTATGTTCCAGTGCTTTCATACGTTGCTAAAGTACCACTTGGCACTATGACTATATTATTGTCTGAGTTGATAACCGATATATAAACTTCTTTATTATCTGGATCCGTCAATGTACCATTCGAATACGTCATTATGCCAACAGGTTCGACGCTGTATTGGGATATAGGACGTTGTCTCATTAATTACCTGAAATAATATTCAGTGCGATAAGGATATCATTGACACCTTGCGCGAGGGTCATAACACCTTGTAGAGTTCTTAAAGAAATTTGATCTTTAGGATCAGTGGAGCCAGACAGGGTTGCAAGATCAGCTTGGCCTTGGATCAAAGCAGGTTGTAATTGTGTTACAAGAGTTTTGAGATTCTGTGTGGCTTGCTTGATGCTAGTAACTTCGGCAGATTCGGCAGTAGTAGCAGCTTGTTGCGCATCCTGAACAGCTTCTAATGTTGCTTGGCCTTGATCATCTGGAATGATTACTGGACTTATAGATGAAGATATGATGGCAACAGATGGGTAAACAGTAACAAGTCCAGTTGGATCACCTATGCAAAGGTCTGCGTTCAAAGATAGCGCACGATCAGCATCTGTGATTGGTGGATTTGTTGCATCATTACCATCTGCAATTATATAAAAAGTTCTTGGCACATTAACCTACTTGGGTTGCGGAAATACCAGTGGCGGAGCCAATGGTTAGATTAGATGTTGAGTTCTCAGCTGTTCCTGCTATTTGGCCATAAACATTTAACCAGATAGTTGTTGTTGTACCCAACGTGACAAAACCATCAATAGAACCTGAAACATAATATTCAGTGTCAGAACTAGCTGTGCCAATAACAACGGTTGAACCAAAATAAGCGCTAGTCGCACTCGCACTATATGGTCCAAGCCAGTAATCCACTTGGTTATATGAAAAAGTTGGTGAATATAATAGCACTCTAGCTACTAAATGCCATTCACCTGGTCCAAGCGTTATTGAAACAATGTTTTTGTTTGTACTCGAGTTAAAACCGACTGCGCTAGCAATATATGAGCTATTTGTTGCCAATGGGAATGTAGCACTATTGGAACCAGCTGTCAACCCATTGCTAAAAGAACCATTTGGTGCTGATAATAAATAGGTAGCAGTTACAGAAGCGTTAGTACCTGATGCATGAACATTCCATACGTTTAGGTTACTAACTGTATCAATATCGCCGGTAGCTATGACATTACCATTGATCTTAGCACCACCATATACGGTTAATTCTTCGGCGCCACCACCATTTACGGTCACCCCACCATTGAGTTGAGAACCACCATTGATCGTAATACCGCTAGCTACAGAAGTGATAGCACCATTCACATTTAGATTTTGGCCAACACCCAAAGATCCTAGGACAGTAAGTCCATTAGATATTGTTTGCCCACCGTACGTGTTAAGGAGAGTACCCGTTTGGTTAGGTAACGTGTTGGTGACACTGGTGCTCAAGCTTTGTGTAGTGAGAGTGTTAGTAAAACCACCAGCGTGTGTAATTACTAGGTTGCCTGTTGCTGCTGTACCTCCTATGGTCACTCCACTTGCTGCATTAACTTGCAAACCAGTAGTCCCATTTAGGGTGATCCCATTGTTTACAGTCAAAGTCCCAGTGGAAGTAAGGTTAGTTACATCAAAGTCATATGCTGTTGGTCCTGATACCCATGGGATTACACTACCCGTAATGGCAGTTGTGCCTTCTTGAGCACGGACGACAGTTGCTACTGTACCTCCTGCGTTAACAGCAGTTACGTAAGCTATTTCAGATGTAGAAACTATCCCAAAATATCCTGGGTTAAAAATAACTGGGATATAGCTACCGCTGGGTACGACAATGGGTGTACCTGCAGGATACTGCCAGTATCCACTGATAGTTGTACTACCAGCTGTAACACCGGAAGCAACACCAGCTAAGAAATCAACGCGATAACGACTCATTTAAGACTACTTCGTAGGATCGTGTGTTGGTACTGGTGCTGGTGGTAGGCGAACTGGCTTAGTGTTGGCGGTTACATTACGGAGGAATGTCTGGGGTGTACGACCATCAACGGGGTAACCCTTGGAATCGCCAACTGGCTTATTGACCCAGCAGTAATTAGGACCACCTTGGCCACCAAAGCTAACAGTAAGGATGTCGTTACCGAGTACGGATACGATAATCGCAACATGCTCGCCAGTTCCTGGTCCATAAACGACGTGATCGCCTGGTTGAACTTCTTCAACCTTTACGTTGCTAGCATTCTTAACCCACAAGGCCATGTGAGCTTCGTGACTAAGGAACGTTCCTGTGTAACCTTCATGATCGAAACCCAATCCATTAGGGTCATTACCATTTGCCAAGAATGCCCAGAGAGTGCAGCTACCCGAACAGTCGGTGTCTACGGGGAACTTGATTGGCCAAACGCCAATGTTGCTCATGCGGTTTGCGCCCTCAGAGTAATTCCAGTGTGCTGGGTGAGCAATTCTATCGGCAACTGCCCATTCTGCCCATGCGACTTCAGCAGCACGGTGGTCAGTAATAGTCATATTATCTCCTTTGGTCTACCATCTATGGTAGAAACGTTGTAGTTTTACATTAAGAAGGAACAACATCTTCTCCCAAAGGATTATCTGGTTCTGCATAATCGTCTGGTGATCCTATGGTTGATTCCGTGTAATCTATTGGGTTCCCATTGTTAGGTTCAGCATAAATTTCTGGTACACCATCAACAGATTCTGTGTAATTCCCATTTGTTTGATATTCTGGTTCTGCGTAATCTGATTGAGCATTCTCAGTAGATTCTGAGAAATTCCCGTTAGTTTGGTAGAACGGTTCTTGATAATTCTCTGGGGTTTCACTGGCTTGTTCACTGAAATTGCCTAGGACTGGGTACTCAGCTCCAGAGTAGTCTGAAGGAGGATTATCAACGCTTTGCGAAGTATTCCCTACATTATCCAAATTATTATTAATAATTGTGTAGTTGCTTATGTTGTTAACCGGTTGTACATTGGCAGATTCTTTCAAGAAAATACTCATAAAGTATCTTTTTGGGAGTCTTATTAAGCCGATCGCATTCGCTATAGCTTGTTTTATTATTGTTCTAGCACGACTAGTACCAATTTGGTAGCTTATGGTCGCGACTCCAATACGATTGTATTTTCTTGTCCTAGTAATAGTTGCTGAAACAATTTGTATTGGACCAGCTTTTCTATTGCTTTTCCTGATTCTAGTTATATGTACGATTGGTGAAGCAATAATCAGTGCTAATTTACCGAAACCTTTGGCGGTTTTTACAAATGAAATTGCAATGATTTTGCTAGTTTTCTTTAAAGCTTTACTAGTTTTAGCCAAGGCGAAGGAGTTAGCTGTTACGAGTTTGATCCTCTTTATATTCTTTGACGCATAAACCAATGATATTTGTATTACTGGTATCGATCTTATCCTGTTCACATGTTTAGCAGCTAAAGCCATTGGAACCTGTACAACTTTACTTGATTTTATATGTTTATAAAATTTTGTAAAATAAACATAGTTGGTACCGACAACTATGGCATTTTTAATTCTCCTTGAAGATTTAGCTGAGATTATGAATGGTATGGCGTTTGTTACTGCTTTTTTAAGCTTTAATATCCTCTTTGAAGCAACGGATAATGGTACCTGTATAACATTGCTTTTTCTGATGATTTTTGATACTTTATTATTATTAATCAGGTTAAATGCTGAGACTGTAACAATTCTTATTCTTTTAAATAGTTTGTTAGATGTCACCAATGAAGTACTGATTACCTGGGATACTTTTAGAACGATTCTAACACGATTTACCTTGGCAAGCAAAATTGCATTAGTTAACGATCTTCTAATATTTTTAACAACTCTGTAACTAGTTATAGAGCCAATAGCTATAACTCTTGAAGACCTAGAAAATACATTCTTTTTAGCAGAATTGATCAAATTAAATGATCTAGATGTGCAGTATCTAAAGAAGGCATCGATCCTCTTCGGCACTACAAAATTGATTGAATTAGCGAATGCATTCCTAATGTGTTTTGAAACTTTATTGTTAATAACAACGTTTGTAGCCACAACGATGGAATTCTTTATACGTTTAAAAATTTTATTAGTTTGTACAAGATTTATACCTGTTACAATAGATAGCTTTACTCGACCATACCTTTTGCTATTTAGTATATTTCCAACAGATACGGCGTTGATTATGGTTCTGTATAGCTTATTAATTCTTGCCATAGGAACTTGAACAGCCACTGATTTTTTAATACGTGATGCTGTTTTCCTACCCAAAATTAAATTAGCAACAATAATGGTTATGATTGTTTTGTATAGTTTTCTTGTAGAGGCCAATGAAACCTGGATGGCATAAACATTTTTGACTCTTTTTAATATTTTTGCATTAGAGATTAAGCTTATGCCAGTAGTAAAGGCAACTTTTATTTTTGTTATTAAACGTTTAATAGTTACAGTCTGAGTTAAATTGACCGTAGCTTTCTTAACACGTTTTAATGCTCTAACAGATAACACAGCACTAACTTGGTTAGAAGTAGCAGCTCTTATACTTTTAAATAGCTTGGAACTTATGATTAATGATACAGAATTAACCAATATAATTTTGCTTCTATTGATCCTACGAGAAACAATAGCCATTGGGATTGATATATTATTAACGAACTTCGCTCTAATAAGTTTACGTATCAAAAATGTAGATTGCACGCTGTTCACAGAAGATTTTTTGATACGACTCAATCTTTTGTTCATTGTAATATAATTTGTTGCTATTGTTGCTATCAAAGTGCGGTATGCTTTGCTACTTTTTGCAGCAGAAATCTGAATAGCCACTGATTTTTTAATACGTGATGCTGTTTTCCTACTTATGATCAGACTAGCTAAAACTATTATTACGATGGTACGGTACGCTTTGTTAGTTCTTGTTGAAAGAATTTGCCCAGCTGTTGAAACTCTTATGTGTTTTACTAGTTTTGAGTTCGTAACCGCATTGGTTGTTATAACAAGGGTTTTTTTAATACGCTTAATATATTTTGATGATATTACGGTGTTGGTGGCGTTTACAACAGATGATTTTGGTCTATTTATTTTTTTAATCGCTAAGATCAAACCAGCAGAAACAACCAAAGATGATTTGACAAAAATGTTGTGTTTTGTTACTGGTATGCCACGATAACCTTCAAACACTTTTGCGTTTGGGCTATAGTAGCCTCTGCTGGTCCCTCTATTCGGTGCGGTAGGCATCGGTACTCATTGCTAACCTATCCTGATAGCGGTAATGCTTGTAGAGTTAGCTGGTGCTGCCGTTGAAGCGCCATTCTTTTGGATAACTACACCGACAGCACTACAATAGCATTGAAAAAAAACAGTTGTTGCTGAAGCGAATGTTGAAACAGTGCTCATTGATACTGATGAATAATCTGAACCACCAGCAGCAGCGCTCAACATGGTTGTAGCAGAACTTAAAGAGCTAGTTGCTACACCGCTAGTAGTGTTCATCCAAAAGTCAGCTGTAATTAAAGTTGAGCCTGTATTCGATGCAAAAGCTTGAGAGTGTAGTAACCAGGTACCAGAACTCAAGGTTAGACTAGCTATCTTTGTATAAGTTCCTGAGGCGGGCGAGACCGTTGCAGTGATACCACTTGTTGAAGTAGTTAAGGGGAATGGCACACCAGAAAAAGTGGATTGTCCAGTGGTTTGTAAACCACCATAGACAGTTAGTTCATTTGCCAGCCCACCATTAATGGTTACCCCACCATTGAGTTGAGAACCACCATATACGGTTAGACCACTGGTAGTAATACCACCGTTAACAGACGAAATGGCGCCAACAACGTTGAAGTTCCCACCAACACCCAAAGATCCTAGGACAGTAAGTCCATTAGATATTGTTTGCCCACCGTACGTGTTAAGGAGAGTACCCGTTTGGTTAGGTAACGTGTTGGTGACACTGGTGCTCAAGCTTTGTGTAGTGAGAGTGTTAGTAAAACCACCAGCGTATGCAATTACTAGGTTGCCTGTTGATGGTGTACCCCCTATGGTCACTCCACTTGCTGAAATGATGCTATTGCCCGCGTTTAATGCACCATAAAATGTTGTATTGCCACTGTTATCTACGAGGAAAAGTGGTGCACTAAAAGCAGAGTTAACAATACTTAATCCACCATTGTTATATGCTCTTAGATAAACTCCACTGCTACTAGTTACGTCTTGCAGCCTTAGAGTCTGAGCAGAGCTTCCACCATTATAAGTATAAACTTCTAACCCGCTAAGCGATGTATAACCATTCACATTCAAGCTGTTGTTTACTGTAGTGGCACCTTGCAAAGTAGTTGTGCCAGCGACGGTGAGAGTCCCGCTCGAGACGAGAGACCCTAGAAATACACCATTAGTTCCAGTAATAGTGTACGAGTTTAATGCACCACCCACACCACTAATAGTTACATAACCAACAATGCCCGTACCACCTATACTTACGCTGAGGCCACCGAATGTTGATGTGCCACTTACGGTAAGACCAGAAGCAACCACAAGGTTACCGCTTACAGTACCACCTGATATTTGCAAAGATGTAGCGGTTGCTGAATTGAATTGTAAATCATCTACTGCTGTTCTTACAGGGAAAACATTATAATTAGCGGAGGTACCGCTAGCATGCGCACTAATTGGCGTTCCATCATACCCACGGCCATTGTTCGTGCCATCATACCAAACAGTTATTGGTACATTCGTACCTATTGTTATCGCACCAGAACATAATACTTTTTCTTCAGTAACTGTTCCATAATCAACTACCAGTGTGAATACACCACTGGTGCCGAGGGGGTTAGAAGATAATGTGCCGCTAGAGCTTACTTCATACCAACCAATTGTACTAGCAGCAGTAATAGTCTGGCTAGTTGCGTAACCGCTAACTAATGCAGCAGATAAGTACGTTGGGGTAGCAGCACCAGGTATCGACCTGGGTATAACGTATGTAGGATAAGCCATCTAGACAGGCTCCAAAGAGATTAGTAGGGGTAAGAAGCCATCTGCCATGTTGGTGTAACAGTTATGCTATCACCAGAGGCTAGGGTTACCGTACTAAGGTCAGAGAATGGAGCATACCAAATAACTGCACCAGCTGAGCTGTTGCTGTTGGTGACTGATCCAAGAGTAATGAAAATGCCATTCACACCCGAGTATGTAGCTCCGGTATTGGTCCAGGTGAACCCACTTGATGTAGTTGTGTACTGAACAGGAATGTTTGTGCTTGTGTTAATTGTAATCGAGTTAGATGCAGGAGCATTCCAAGTAGCAGCAGTAATTGGCTGACGTGTATAACCAGTCATACCGGATACTTCAAGGACAGTGTATGTACCAGAGTTCAATGTGATTGGTTGATCAGAAGCAGCTACATATCCACTGATTGTGGACCATGCTGTACCAGTAAGGCCGATATATGTTGTACCAGAAGCAGTTGCGGCATTGCGTGGGAATACGTTCAGAAGGTAGTTAAGACCCTCTTGCGGGAAATAGAAACTGGAGTTAAAACTGCTAGCCATAAAAGCTCCTTATGCGAATTGAACGCTAATGTTAAATTCTATTGAATCGCCAAAATTTAAACTTATTCCAGCAAAGCTGCTTTTTATGAACAAGTTACCAGCTGGTCCAACAACTGGTGTAAAAGATGGAATTATCGTTGTCAATATACTAGAGCCATTTGTACCCCTAATTACATCAAAAACATTTGAACCATTGCCAGAAACCACCGTCATGACCTCAGTAAGGACTTGAACATAAAAGGGGTATGAGCTTGGGAACAGATCATAATTGCTGATGGAAAGGGTAGTTTGTCCTGGGTTTACTTGACTTGTTAATTGGCCTACAGCTGGAGTAGAATTATTATCAAAAAGACCGACGTTGGTTACCTCATAAAAACCGCTCGCAGTTAAAACAGTGTTGCAAAAAAAGGTATCACCACTAGTAGAAGTAGTTGTAGTACCATACGTTCCTAATACAGGACTTCCAACAGGATCGAAAAGAGCTACATCTGTAGCACTAGCATTCCCTGGTCCAATACCCCAAGCAGAATACCTTGGTTCACTGGCAGAATACCCAGAACCTACTATGGCATTAACTAAATTAGACCTAGTTCTTGATGACAGTACTGTTTCCATCATCATCCTTTAAAGCAGTAGAACCAATGGTGCCAAGATCTTCCTGGTCACCATTGGCTCTAATTATCACTGCATTAACCTTTATTTGAAAAGGTAAGTGTTCCATTAGCTCTGCTGACGGTACGTTCTCTTCTGACCAGTCTGGTACAGGTTACCGCTGTATGAGGCCTGGTAGCCAGCATACTGCTGTGTTTCGCTAAAGCTGGTTTGGATCTGACGAACCTGCTGTTGGGTAACGAGGCCAACACCACTGAGTGTGGTGCTCTGGACTGCTTGACCGTTGAAGCCGACCTGCGTTGCGTGAACCGTTGCATCATCTACCCATGTTGGCACAGCGTTGGGAACACCAACGTAGTTGGGGTATGTGAAACCTTCAGCACCTGTGCCACTAAAAGCGAAAGCAGTGATCGTAGGAACACCACCAGTACCACTGATGATAGTAAGCACTGCACCAGAAGGGACAATGATACTAGTCGTCGTGTTATACAGGTAATTAGCATTACCAGCATTGACGTAGAATGTCTGACCACTAAGAGGACCAGCAGCCAAAGCAGCGATGAGGCCACTGACCTGAGTACCAGTTGAAGTACCAGTGATCGTTGTGGAGTTACCACCGGCACCACTGATGGTGAAGGTAGTTACATTCGTGTTAACAGAAAGCTCGAGGATTCCACTGGTCGTGGAAGCAGCATTGACCATGATTGCAGGATCGATAGCCTCGTACCAAGGGTTAGCACCGCCACGGGTTACACCACGAAGGAGTAACTTATTTTGGGCTTCAGCAGAAGGGTTTGGAGTAATTGGAGCCATTATATATCGCCTATTCTATTTAGGATTTGTCCAGTTTGGAACGTAGTGGAGTTAGTCGTTGACGCAGCATACGTCGTTGCTGCAGCTATAGTCGGGATAGCAACTCCTACAACAATAGTGGTGTTTGGTGATGCTTGGGTAGCGACAACAGTATTCTTTAAGGGGCTAATCTTAGCCGCCATTAGTTGCCTCGAATTGTAGTGTTGTACTGGTCGTTCTGGAAAACTAAACCAACGTTGTTCTGCCCAGACCATCCGTTACCACTAAGAGTAGGTTGTGCATAACCACCACTGACAGTACCAGGGAACGTCTGAGGCAACCAGACACTGAACCATGGCTCACTGAAGATAGTCGTACCGCTCAATACAACGCCACTAGGGATTACTGCGCCCAGAGGCTCAGCAATGACGGGGTTATTGACTGTGTTCTTGGTCTCGTCGCTCATTTAAGCTCCTTCTGTGAGGTGGAGCTTTGTAGTCCACCGATTGTTATACGTTCTTTTGTTTTGCAGTACTGGTACTGCTAGACCAGATCTGCTCCCATGACTGCGATGGGCCCTTAGGCTCAGCTTCATCAGGAAGGGGAATCTTATACATGCCGTTGTTGTCGCTAGCTCCTGCAGCAAGGCTTTCACGGAGGTGATCCATGTGATTTTCGCTTGTGCTATTTTCATCTTGCAATTCAGCAATCTTTTCCATAGCTTCATCAGAAGTGATGAAGGCAATGCGTCCACGCTGTACAGCTCTCAATACGTAAGGATTCTGACGAATTTCTTCTGCGATTGGCTGGATGCTGTTGTGATAACCGGCACCATTTAGCTTAAAGCTGCCTTTTGCACTCGTAAAAACCGTTGCACCCGACATCAGATTCTCAATCCAGTCTGCAGTCTTTACGTCCTGCATACCTTTAAAGGCTGGTGGTACAGCAGCGATTGAACGAGCCGCTGCTCTATCTGCTGGGTCTGCGATGTGCTCTTCGTAGTGACCACCCAAGTCAACGACTGAAACTGGGGTGCTTTCGCTGCTAACATCGCTTGATTTTGATACTGTTCTTGCCATTTTAATGCTCCTATTTTCAAGGGACTTTCGTCCTCAATAGATACGAAATATTCATACCTAGTTGTTACGTCGAGGGTATTACATTTATTACTTTGAATCTTTAATACAAGCCGGGGAGCGATCTCAAGGACCCGGCCTCCCCGGCCAGTACTACTGTTAAGACTAAGCCTTAACAATCTTGCATTCTAATCTCTAATGCGATCAGTTTGATAAATTACATCAAAGGGTTTTCCATTAATGGTTCCATATTCTTCAAACTCAACGAGTTCTTTCTTTGTTATTACTAGGTATTTATCACCCAGTAATCTTTGAGCAGTTTCGATTTTTACAACCGAATCAAAGTTCATGTAACCTTTAACTTCAACAATGCGTTCATCTCTGCCAGCAATGAAGTCTGGGCGATAAGTCCCTGCGGGAGTCTCAATGTCATCTCCGTCATATCTTCTCCATGCGATTCCGTATCTCATGCAGCAAGCTGCAAAACGGATTTCCCATGTTGAGTGGAATACAACGGCGGCATCATTAAGTTCCATAACGAACTTGTCCCTAATGCTCTTTTGTTCCTTGTGAGAACATTTGTTAGAGCAGTATTTCATTGCTGATCGATAGGTTTCAGGTCTAGTAAAAGATTCACCACAGCCTACACAAATAGCCGATTTAGTTCTCGGCACTTGTTTTAAACCCTTTCTCCGTCCTTCATCTGCACAGCGTTTTGAGCAGTACATCGTCTTACGTGAATAAGCGAGATAATCTTTCTCGCATACCATGCAGATGAAGGGTTCGGAGTAGGGAGTAGTTCTGTGAGCCATTTATGGTACCTGATCAGGTACTATGCTTTGACTATTTTGCCTAGGCCACGTGGATTAAGCACTATCTCACTAACGAGCTCGTCCATGACCCAACCCTTGTGGAACTTCTCTGGGGTGTGGTTCTCTTCTACGTCGAGTGAGTACATAACTGGGAAGACACCGAGGAACTCGGGGCTTGGGGTCATGTAGACAGTACCCTGAGGTACTTCGATCGAACGCTGAACCTGGAAGCCACCGAACTGAACGATACGCTCACCGGCAACAACACGGTCCTTGAAAGCCCAACCGGTCTGGTTGATGTCCCACTTGTAAAGGTCACGGTAGTCAATTGGGTTGAACAGCAAACGGCTGGCTTCCAACTGGTGAACTTCGATGAGGGCAACCAGGTCGTACATCGAGTCAGGGGTAATGTAACCCGAGAGCTCGTTAACGATGTGGTTAGGCGATACAACGTGGTTGGGGTCAACCGCATAGTTGTTGATGGCAGCTTCGAGGACCGTGATCAAACGGGCATCTTCCTGCATCATGATAGCCTGCTTGGACATGTCCTGAGCGTATTCAACGATGTTTACACGCAGGTACCAGAGGTCTTCCTTCTTAATCTGAGGGAAGGTGGCGATACGGAACAGACGGACTGGAACCTTCTTGCCTTCGAACGGAGTGACACGAACTTCACCCTCGTTACCAGACAAGATGTAAGCCTGACCATACTCGTCAAGTACGTCGTACATGACAGGTACACCAGGGGTTAATGGGTCTTCCAGGAGAACGTTACGGGTCATACCTTGGTAACGAAGCTTCAGCTGGATAGGACCAATCATACCCTGACCCAGACGGACCATGTAGTTGTCCTTGTCGGCCAGAATACCGGCCAGACGACGCTGCTTCTCTTCACGTGTGGCAATCTTACGACCAGCCGACTTCTCGAGACGGTCTTGCGCCTCTAAGATATTGGCGACATAGTCGTCCGACTTTTTGGCCGTACGCGGAGCGAGGTGCTCGGCAACTGCGCCATTGGGAAGGATAGTACTCATTATTATATTTCCTTTCAAATACCTTAGGCTGTAGCGCCGAATGGGATGAGACGAACAACAACCTGTGTGGGGCTGATAACGTCGATAAGCTCAGCAACCGGGGTGGCGCTAAGAGTATTGGCGGAACCAGAAACCGAAGTGATCTGACCGTTAGCGTTGGTGTACAAGATTGTACGAGCGCCAGTGGTGCTGATCGAGTAACTCTGAGTGGTGTCAAAGGCAGGAGCAGTCAGGGTGAAGAAGGCGTTGCCTCCACCAATCCAGACAGCCCATGTGTTGACGCCAACCTGAGTAACATCATCGATGTTAGGGTTGCGGTCGAGAGCCGAAAGACCGAAGGGCTTGGCACCAGTAACCGTAGCGACTGTACCCGCATTAGCAACAGTATCTGGACCGGTACGGTACATGACCATACCCGAGTAGATGTTTGTCGTGTCATTGGGGTCAAGGAACGTGTTGTATGGTGTAGCCTCGTACTTTTCGTACAGTGGGGTGCACGTACGGTGAACCCCAACGTTGGCTACGCTATTGAGTTGCAGCATTTTTCTTTCTCCTTAGTAGGGGATTTGGTTAAAGTGTCATCAGAAAATCGTCAGACATGATGTCCTGGCGAGTCGCTGTTGAGGCCGTTGTCATACGACCCATTTCTGGCATACGGTTATTACCGCTTGCCACTTTCTGGCTCCGAGGTTGACGTGCCCCAGACTCTTCGAGCATCTCTAAGCTAGCTTTGAAACCAGCAAGCTTCGCATCAGACATTTGCTCAAACTTTGCAATGTGCTTGGCACGGTCATCGTGTTGGACCATGCCCAGCTTCTCAAGGCGCTCAACGATTTGAAGACTCTCAAAGATCTTCTCGCGAGCAGCCTGTGTTACAGCAGCGGCCTTTTGGTAAGGCACAAAGGCAGGATTAGTACCATCGTATGGGAATGGGTTGCGGTCGTGATCTACTTGTGGAGTAAGACCAGTCTCAGCACCATCGTTATAGAAGGGTACGTAACCAGCGTCCTCACCATTTACCTCTTCAGGTACAAGCACGTTCGTGTTGTGGTCAGGTTGCATAACACGGTCACGGTCGAAAACGCCAGCTTGGTCATCAAGGTCACGGACATCGATTACTTGGAGCGTTTCCTGGTTACCGTTAGTAGCTTTCTTCTTCAGCTTCTTGCCAGTGTTGTCACACTTCTTGCATCCATCGCCATCGCACTTCTTGCAAGTCTTAGAAGAAGCAGTCTTCTCATCTGACTCTTCATCGGCGTCGTCATCTGAATCAGCGGTAGCAACCTTCTTAATATCCTCGAGAAGGCTCTCAAGCTGCTTAAGGTCGGCAGAAGCCTGACGGAAATCACCATTGTTCGAGAGGTCATTCTCGATGTCTACGACGATGCTAGCAATCGTACCAACGACTTGCTTTACATCACTGTTGGTGCTTGCAAAACGAAATACAGTCGAAGCATCATTGGATGCTGTGACTAAGTTAGTAAAATCAAAATCAACTTGATCGTTGATTGCATCACGGATCTCACGACTAGCCTTGTAAACATTGTACAGGCTCTCATCTAAGGGGTTGATGCTAGCATACATGGGTTGACCTTCTGAATAAACGGCGCTAGAACCAGGTCCACCAACAATTTCACCAGGAGCATTGGTGGGTGGGTCAGCAGCATCAAGATCACGTACATCGAGCAAACGAGTAGCAGGCTGGTTAGCTTCCCAATCAGCAATTTCTTCTGCTGGAGCAGGAGCCTGGCTAGAAAGGCCGTAAGGACCATCTAAGTTAAGGTTTGATGTCTGATCATAATTAAGACCAGGTGTAGTTGGCTCAGGTAAACCACGCTCTTGATAAGCATTTTCTGCCTGCTTGATTAGCTCGTCATCGAAACGGCTCATGTTAGCTCCTCATTATTTTTGGCGTTTTCGTCGTTTTTATTCTGTGCATCAACTTCGGCAGTGCCTTTAAGCAGTTCCCACATTCTTGTGGTGCCATCCATTGCTGCATTCATTGAATCGTCTTGCATCGCACCTGGATCAAATTGTTCCTTGGCACTCTTTTTAAGCTTTTTTTTAGTATCTTCGATCTTTGTTGCAGCTGGGCTTAAAAAGTTGCGTTGTACTTTTTTTAGCATCCTAGGATCTATGCCCAGGAACTTAGGTCTTTTAAATCCTAAGGCACCAGCAATTTCTTTATTACATTTAGGATTATCGCAAGAACCCGATAATTCACCCTTTTTCATAGAATCGTTGTTGAAAGTCATCTCTCCACAATCAGGACATTTGACTTTAGATCTAGAAATATCGGGTAATACATCGACAAAAGATAAGCTACGATAAGCTGCTTTAGCTCTAGGATTTTGCTCAGCAAGACTCTGCTGCTGTTCCTTCATCGTTTGTTGAATACCCATTGCATTTTGCCATTCAGCGATTGCCTCTTGAACTCGTGGATCAATGTAGCTGCAGTCTGGGCAAATACCATCTCTATAAGCGTTGCTTTGGCACTGAGGGCAATTACCTAAAATAGAGATAGGCACCCTAGCGACTTCTAGGGCGATCTTCTTTATCTCGTTAGATAATTTAAGGATTGGCATTAATAACGTTTCGTGTGAAGTAACCAAGCTGATTCATCAGCGGGTTCGAATACAAAGCTGAGCTCGAAGAAGTTTGGCTTGATGCAACTTTCAAAAACAAGGCTCTCGATACGTTTGCCTTCTTTATAAACAGTTACGTTTCTACCCTTCATACGAGGGATGTGTGTGCAATATTCGGAAGGCTTGCTGGCATACTTTCCGCATGCCGAGCATTGAGTACCCTCTACATCAGCTCCCATGCTGACTGCGTTGAGCTGGCCTTCCATGATTGAGCTAGCTAGCTTAGGAAATGTTTGTGCATCAACTTCCATGAGGCAGTAAACGCTGGCATCAATTATACCACTAGCTAATTTGCTTTCACGGTAAACAGCATCGAGGATTACACCACGAGCACGATCAGGGTCACTATTATTGTGCTCTACGTAGATTGGACGACCAACAAAAGTCTTATAGCTCTTTTTAATTTGATCTACAGGCCAACCATCATAGTTAGCATTCACTCTAGAGGAGATAGCTCTAGAAACAGCGTAAACATAACCAGGTTCAGGTTTAAAATTGAAGTCATCAAAATTAACGTTATGAAGCTCAATGTTTTGAGAGTTGCCAGCGAGGGTCTCTCTTCCCATTAAGGTTACAGTAGGTGCGCCAAATTTAATCATCTTCATAACCTATTTTGTCTTAACAACGCTTTTACATCGTTGTAATGTTTTGGAATTATTAATATTTTTCTTTTAATAATTTTGTAAGCTCTTCAAGCATGATTCTGTGATCTTCTAAATCTTTTTTGTGGTCTTCACTTACCTTTAGATGGTAAGAAGCCAGTTCAGAAGAGATACGGTCAGCTCTCTTTGCTGCTATCAAAAGTATCGCGCCTTGCAAACCTGCAAGAGTAGATAAAGCAAGATTAAGCAATATGAATGGATAAGGATCAAACGGAGAACTATTACTACCGTTATAAGTCATCCATACAAACATTATTATCATGAACGAGAATACGAATGGCCAACTTCCCATACCATGACGCATTGCATCTGCTGCTTTTTCGCCTAGAGTGCGTTCATCACCACTTCTTACATGAGGATGAAAATCCCAGTGGCTTACTTTTTTAAAAGTACGCATTAATCTTCTCTATCTACGAGACCTTTGTGATAACCCTTGTGTTCAGCAAAATTTTGTTTAATTTCATCAACTTGGTTATGTAGCTCTTCTTGACCATATTTAATGTCACGCACCATAGATTCCACACGGTTCCACTGGTCTTTACTCGTGCTCCCACCATTGGTCTCGTGTTGAGCAAGAAGTCGATCGAACTTATCGTCCATATCTTCTTTGTACTCTTCGAACTGCTTAGTTAAAGTTTCCATCTTCTTAGAATTGTGTCTATTAAGCCACTTTTCTGTAAGTTTGATGGTAGTAAAAATACCACCTGCAGCGAAGAAGATGTTGGTTATATAACCGGACCAAGTATTGCTGGTATTGAAAAATGAAGCAAGCATTACTCTTCATCAATCTTTTCATAGATACTATTTGTTAGGTCCAACTTGTGAGAATTGCGGCACTTAAGTCCCTCGCCCTCTTTTATAATGTCAAGCTTAATTAAAGGACTAACAATTTCAAGAAAGCTTTTCTTATTAAAAGCTGACTTAGGAAGAATGCGAGGTGCCTCATTGTTGAAAAGAGTGCTCATTAAAACTCCTGATTAAAAATGCATTATCTATTAATTAATGCATAATTCATGTTGTTATAAATCGTTTGCTGGGAAAGGTTCTTCTACAGTAGGATCAATTTGCTTTCGTGCAGGCTGGTCCATGCCGCCTTCACCACTACTGTGTTCATTCAAGTCTGTTGGTTCTGTGATCATTGGATCATCGATCAATGATGCAAGATTTTGTTTGAATTGATCTTCATCAAACTTCTCATAGCTATCATCAACAATAATCTTCATACCAGAAGCGAGCTTCATACGCTTACGCTTCTTCTGTTCAAAAGGCACTGCAAACTTCATACGATCACCGTATTCAACTCGGCCTGTGAACTCATCGAACTCATCGTCTTCATCCCAGCCGGACACAGATGCAGTCTTCTTCTTAGGACCATTCTTTGGACCCTTTTTAGAAGGCTTAGGCTGATTTTTGCGCTGCTCATAGCTTTCTTCTGGGCGTTGACGCTGTTGAGCTTCTTGATTGATGCTAGGGTACACTTGAGCACCAGCTGCGGCATCACTATTGCCTGCGGTATTGCCAGTCATGTTAGGAGCACTTGGAGGCGTTACAAGGCCAGCCATAGCTCCTGGAGCAAGCTGTGCACCAAGCGATGGGTCTTCAAGCATCGCAAGGTAGGCCTGGTATTCCTGCACATATTCTGGTGGTATTGGAAGCTGTAACGTGTACAAGCGGTCGAACAGTTCCTTCTTAAATTGTTGCTCAGCGACGACTGTCTTAATCTTCTCTTCTTTTCGTGCTGAAACTTCATCGTCGAAGTCAATTGGTATATTGACAGCAAGAGTGCTAAGAGAGATTGGGAACCCAGCTGCGCTCAATTGCTGCAAGAAACCACGTTCTACGGTCTCATCACGTAGGTTCATACTACGGAATCTAACTTCGGGGATTGCTAGTTTGGGTCGTTCTTCAACATATTCAGCACCAGTCTCTTCATCAACCATGAGGACAGTTTCCATAACAGGAACCATCTGACCGCCCACGTTACGCATTTCATAGTGACCTTGTCTTTCTGCGACTGGTTCCATACGGCTACGAATAAACTTCTCAATCTTATGCTGGTAGGTGCTAAGCATTTGAGTAATAAGTTCACGGTTGAGAGCACCACTGGCGTAAGTGCCGCCTTGACCGCCCTGAATGAGGTCTGAACCAATGCCGAATACACCCATGACATTAGTCTGAACTCTGAGGAAATCCTGGTCTAGTCGTGGCATACTTTCACGACCAAAAGCGTTTTGGATCTGCAAACCGTGGTGGTAGGTCATCAAGCGGAAGTCAGAGTTGATAGCCATGGAGAGGTCATCTCTCAGGCTTTGAAGTTCCATGGCGTCTGGGATCCATGGACCGTCTTGGTCTACGTCAGGAAGACCCAGAGTAGCCAGAATAAGAGGAGAATACAGACGGTCGGCAATAGCATCTTGCGCGGCGTTAAGGGACTCCTCAAGCATAAGCATACGAAAAGCACGAAGAAGGATAGGAGTACCATGCTCGCTCCACGGGTTGGTATTGTGCGTTACAAGGCCAGCAGTAATGTGGGTATGGTGCTCATCAATTCCAATGGCCATTGTTTCTTCATCAATACCCATTTCAATTTTTACAATTTGATCATATGGGAATTTAGATGGGCGTGTATTTCTAATAGGCGTAGTGTTAGGAACTTGCTTTCTTGAACAAAGCGGTTGCACATAATGAGATAGCAAAGACTTAGCCTCTTGCTTGCCAACAATTAGACGGTGACCATAACCAGAATCCGGTGCATAGTCATATTTAGGCACGTCATAGATTCTTGATTCTACTCCGAGGAATGACAACAATGTTTGACAATCTTCAAGCAGTGAACGGTTCATACTAGTCCATACAACCATGCCATTTGAGTCAACATGACCATCAGTATCTAGATAACCAGCAAGAAAAGCTCCCCAAACTTCAGGCCCACCATCCCAAATACAAGACGGGACTCTCTTTGTATAAGTAGTTTGCCCCTTGATACCAGCATCTACGATTAATTTCTTGATTAAATTAGGATTTTTTGTTTGTTCACCCTGTGAAATAACGAATGATATCTCACGGTCACCGGCTTGCGATAGTTTGCAACTATATCCGGCAACGAATTCATTCATCCAATTTAGTATTTCTTTGTCTTCATTGTGGAACATAATCGTTTTATGGCCATAGCTACCATCACCAACCATTAAACCAAAGAATCTTGCTTCATCGGTCGATACATTGCTAATCATCTCAGGATTATACGAATGGCCGACCAACAAATTTGTTCCGATAGAAAGATCGGCAGCTTCTACCCAGCCATTATCAGTAAGGAATGGGTGCTCCGAGTTAACACCAATCTTTCGACCTTGCTTAGTTGTGATCCAATAGATTGGTTCTGGTTCATTAATACCTTGGTGACTAACGGTACTGCGAACAATCTTATTCGTAGTCTCATCCCATGCGAGCACTTCATCGCCAACAGCAAGGTCTCTTGCCTGGACAGGACCAGTTGGGGTCATTATATCAGTAGAACCAACAACGCACTTAAATTTAATCTGCTTCATAATTACATCTGAAACAGGAATCTCTTTATCTTGTCGTGCCCAGGCTACAACATCTGGGTAGAGTTGCATAAGCATTGCATACTCTTGCGGAGGATCACGACGTTCGATAAGGCGCTTAATTTCTTCAGGGACCTTAACATGATATTGATAAGTTCTGAGAGCACGATTTTTAGCGACGATAACATCATTGGGGTTGATGATCTCATCTTCTTCCCAAGCACCAATACCATCATGCCAAGAACCCATAGCGAATACTTCACCAACAGTCCAGTGCTCACGGCCAAGGTCAAAAAGAAATTCTTGGTAGTCTAAGCTATCAAAGAATAGTTCATTATAGAAATCAGCGATCCGCTTATCTGGGTGAACCAATTCGATATCTAGGAGAGGGAATCTAGTATAGATATCAATTAAACTAGGTACAAGGTGGTGAGTAGAATAGAGTAATCTAGCCCAGTCACGAATCTTACGAGTTTGTTCATCAGGGTCCTCCATGTTGAACCACCATGTGTTTCTCGTGGCAATACCAGAAACACAGTATGAGTGGTCTTCTGTAATGGTCAGACTATAAATAGTACCTTTGTAATCCGATTCGATTACTTCTTCAACTGGAATCCATACACCTTCCGCAACGTGTTCGATTGGGTATTTGCGTCCACGCTTGACAATAACATCATCATCGATCTCATCAAAAATGTGGATGTCCATCCAGTTAAGGAATGCACTATTTTCTGTTCGGCTGAGTACTATATTCTTGCCGTCAATCTTCTTTGAGAATGACTTAGTTGTTCTGTGATACACAGAAGGGAAGAAACCATTTCTGGCCATCATTTGAAGAATTTGATCACGCAAATGGTTAGAAGAAGTAAAACAAGAAGAGATATCTGGCTGGTAGCAGCCGTCTCCATCGAAGTACCCACGAAGAAGGGCTTTCTGCTTCTCTTCTGGCAAAAATTGTGCCCACTCTGGGAAATGCTTGTTATATGAACCCTTACCACAAAGAATTGGTAGAGCACGAGACAATGGAAGATTCGCTAATTCAACAATTACAGAATTATCACCATATTTTGTATGATCACGAATATCTGCTACTTTGCCAGTGAGTTTTTCAAGGACATTTACTGTTCTATTTATTAAATCTGTTTCTTTTGTGGACAAAGCAATGTGAATTGTCTTATTGTCCGGTCCACCAGTAGATCCTTCAGCAATATATAGACCAAGAAACCATAGGAAATCATCAGTTAATTCAATCTCTACTGGCAATGAATTAATTGGTCGTCCTGGTTTCCCACGAAGACGCTTTGGTGCTGCACCATACTTTTCGCTTAACTTGCGAGTGAAATAACCATTCTCGATAACCAAATCAGAATGATCAATTATTTCTGTAAGATTAATGAATTCTTTATCTTCGATACGGCGGTCTACTGGGAAAAGAATTTTGTCGTTTGGCTTTAAATCCTGGACATGAATAAATTGTCCACCATCTTCACGAAGTGTCCAAATGGGGTGGTCAGCGGTAACGTTGATAGCAGTACGGTAACGAGGCTTCAGTTGATAAACTTTACCCTCATACTCTTGGTTGCCAAGATCAAGTACACGACGATATCTACCCATGTGGGTAAGAGCTCGATCACCGTAGGTAACGTCTTCAATCTTTTTTGGACCATCTAGGAGAGTAATTTCTTCCCCCGGTAAAACGCAACGCTCACGCCAGTATTCAAATGGATCATGCAGCTTAGGAAGCGCCCATTGGGCATCTGATCCAGTCGCTGCAGCTAATCTTCTATTAGGAGTGTTAGCAACACCCTCTAGATTAAAACCTTGCTTTAAGTTGTTTAGACGTTGGCGTCCTTCTGGCGGACCACCCAAAGCTGTAGCCATTGGACCAATTTCATTAAGCATTGATCCACTGGTCTTAGCCCTGTCAAGCATGTCTCGTGCGGCAACACGTCCAGCGATAGGGTTCTTTGGTAGCGTGATACCAGCTGTCTTCATACGGTTTAATTCCGTTGAAGCACTCCAGTCTTTTGATGCCATTAAAGGATCTTTCTAGTAAAGTGTGCAGCTACAGGCATTTACGCCTGGGATAGACTGGTGACCACATGGGTATTGATCTATGTTACCACTGAAGCGCACTACTCCGCCACCCTTGTTCTGGATGATTGGGTTACCATTGAAATCGAAGTTAGCACCAACTAGACGAATCTTGGCTGTTCTTATATTCTGTTCACGTTCCATGGTATTCCTATCCTATGTAATCTTCGTTAGACTTTATGTTCGAATAAGCTACTGAGGACTTAGTTGAGCTGGTTACAGAACCACCAGACGCAGTGATGTTGCTATTACTAGCAATATTGGGTTGACCAATACCACCATCGATCCAGTTCGCTTCTTGACCAACTTGCATAGCACTGAGGTCAGCAAACATACCAGGGATAGCCCAATCAATAATCCCTGTGCCACCTGAAGCTATAACTCTATAAGCGTTATAATAATAACCGCTTGTTGATGGAACTTTCATCAGTACAGGAGTATTCGCAGTCGTGATAGTACCAGTTACTATGGTTGCCCAGTTAGTGGATGAATAGCTTCCAGATAATGCTGCTGCATTCAAGAAATATGAGTTTGGTGTGAATCTATCATAGGTTCCTTGCAAAGCCAAGGAAGACGTACCAGACCAACTCGCTTCTGCATTAAGCACGACAGTTATAGCTTGTATGTCTGTTAAAGCTGTCTGGGCATCAGGAGCACAAACAAAACTTACATCGACGCCACCATTGCCGTTGACGTTGAGGTTGAGTCCTGGGTTTAATGCACCTGGTTGAGCATAGCCAACGTTGCCGCTCGTAGTCGAGTAGCCAACACCACTAGCACTAAATGAGGTGGGGAATGGAACAATCGCTGGGTTTACCGCTCCTGGGGTGCTATCATTACCGTAGATAGTAACGAACTGGCCCAATGGCCAAGTCTTTTTTGTTTGCTTTGGGCCTTTACCTTCTGCGACGTTCATAATCTCTCCTAGAGGCTCATGTAATCTATACCTAGGCCATCATCTTGTGAATTTTCTAAAAATCTCAACGCGTTAATACTGATATCATCGTCTGCGACATTGATAGCGGGTGCATCATGGTTCGATGATGCTTGAATAGTTTGTGGTCTTTGAACCTGTTGTGGTTGCTGCGTTCGCATTGGAGGCTGAATTGGAGTTGGCGTTGTTTTTGCAATCAATGCTTTATCCAACTTATTATCAATATTCTTAAACGCATTTGATACTGGGACCAAAGCATCCTTGATTATCGATTCGATTTGTGGTCCGATGGGCTCTTTAGCTTTTGGCTTTTTAGCTTTTACAAAATACTTCTGCAACACATCATCACAAAGATCCCAAGTTAACTTGTTGATCTCTACACCGATTAAACGCATTATACGTTTCGATTTATTATCCCATTGATAATGATAAAGATTTTCGTCATAATCAATCAATGTACCATAATGGATGTCACCATTGTTGCTATCAACAGTCAAAAATTCTATATTGGCCACTTGTTGAGGAAGCACAACATTTTTTACTTCCTCAACAAATGGGTCTTCAACCTCAAGGACCTCTTCTACAGGGGTAGAAATGATCTTAGTTTTTTTAGTTCTAAACATGTCGTTATTCGGCAATTACCAATTCGAAATCGCTCTTGCGTTCTACAGAGGCAGTGCGGTCATCCCAAACAACAGCGAACTCACGGTCACCTACGGCAATAACGGTTCCAGCAATCTTAGTAGTTGGTGTCTCAGCAACAACACGTGATTCTACAATCGTTCCCTTGTTCGTGTTAGCTACAACACCCATTGTAAAATCAGGTCGTGCTTGGCTATTACGAAAACCCTTAGATTGTGAAGCAATCTTGCTAGCAGCCTTAGTAGGCACATCTTGGAGATCACGACTGTTGACTAAAGCAGGATTCTGTGACATAAGTACTGGGTCTGAAGCAGGGTTCGCGTCAGTGGCGTGCATGTGAGATTCATCAACGTAACGTTGGATCTGATCACCTAAGCCTTGACGCTGCTCTTCGTAAGCCTGCATGTTCTTATCGAAGTGGTTGCTGTCTTCGTCAATAAAGTCACCAATCCATTGCTGGCTTGGGTCTTGAAAGTTATTGTCTGGCGAAGCGTCAGCTTTCTTATCGAAAAGGCTAGCTACTTTGATGTTTAAACGAGGTTCCATGTTTTCTCCTATACGAGGATACACACTCTATGGTATGTACTGTTATAAATTACATTATTTAGTTGCTTGGAGGTATTGGAGCACCAGTACCATCGTCCGCGTATTCTTCTTTGGCGTCGGGTTGAACAGCTGGGTCAACACCATCTATTTTGTTACCATTTGCAGTAAAAAAACGGTTTTTGTTAGCAAAAGCCCAGATATCTTCTTCTGAGCTAGCAGTCATTATTGGCTTTGGTGCAATACCATCTAAATTATTCGTTTTGTCACTCTTTAGATTGTTAGGCAATAAATTTTGCAGAGAGAAATCTTGATTATCTTGTTTTAATCCACCAGAATTCAACAGGCAATAGGCGTGTGAGAATAATGGCCTTTTCTTATCAACAGCTGTTCCATCAATAAAGACTGGTCCAAGCCCATCGGTGTTAGCAGGCATATCACAGAATCTGCAAGGAACTCCAGCTGGAGCATCCTTTGGCTCTATATAACTTATCTTCTTATTCATTAATAATCCTCATCTTCGTCTACGCCCGAGGATTCTCCCAGGTTCTTTAGAGCACCGCGAATGCCACCTTGTTCAGTAAAACCTTCGATAGCAGTATTCATTTCTTTTTCACTCAGGTTCCTTCTGAGGTGCTTCCTCAAAGTGTCGTGCAAGTCTTTTTGACTTTCTTCAGATGACATAGAATCGACTTCGTCAGGCATATCTGGTATAGGCATGTCAATCTTAAACTTTGGAAGCTCCGTTTGGCTAAATTGCTTGCCACTTGGTTCTACTGGTTTTAATTCACGGTCAGTAGGCTTCTTAACGCTTGGGATAGAATCAGCACCAAGAACGTCGGGCAATAGGATTTCAGGATGACCAGGCTTTATATCGATTCCAAGTTTATCGAGCGCCTTATGAGCATCTTTACCCAAATATTTCATAGCTTTACGAGCATAGTTACTGGGTGTAGTAATGGCACCTTCTCTAAACTCTTGCGCTGAAATACCCAAAGATCTTCTATAGATCGTCTTAGCTTTAATCTTTGAACTACCTTTATAGCCATCGATTACTTTACTTTTGTCTATATTTTGCATAACATGCCCCGAAGTTGCTAACAGTGGTGCTGTAACATCGCTGATTCGAGCAACCTTATCGATCGGAACGTTGCGCAAATAGATCCAATTGCCTCTATCCTCGGGTGACAGCTCGCCATGCATTGGCCTTAGATGATCGAACAAATTAGAAACATGCTGTTGGAATTTTGATCTCTTCAGATTATCTTCGGCGGAAGAATCACGATCGAATGATTGATTAATACCCTCACCAGCATCGAGGGCTATATTCCTATCTGGTCGACCAAGTGTACGGGTACCGCGTTCTGACCGTATATTTTCTTGGTTATTGCCACGGACAAGAATATGGCACTTTGTACCTCTTCTATTAACGTGCGTGACCACACCACACATCTGTTTGTCTTTATAACCACGTACAGACGATGAATCATCTCTTATCAGCTTTTGTTTAAAAATCGATTTAAACCAGTTTTCTGGTGTATTATGCGATGGCATGATCCGAGATATTCCATGCTCATTCTTAGGAGTCCTAGGAACACCCGTGTATTGGTCTGCAGTTGATGTGTAATAAGTTTCAAAATTAGGTTGATGTTCACCTTCTCTTGTATCAGCATCTGGGTTAGACGTATCATGGTTTGTAAAAGTTATTGGTGTAAACTTTTGGATGGGGCTATCTTCCCTACCACCCAACATATCCCATGCAGTAGCAATCGGTTTAAAGCCATCTACTACTGAGATCGGTGCAGTTACGCTAGCAACATCAGGATTAGACCCAGGTCTACTGTGCGTCTGTTTTTCATCCAGCTTTTCTTCACCGCCAGAATTAATTGCTCGGGCACGGAACCTATCAATCATGCCTCTATTTTTGCAAGATTTACAATTATCTTCTGGGTTTTCTTCTATATGCCCACATGGTTCAGCATAGTGTTTGCAGCTGCTATTGCATTGTGAATCAGTGTGACCACACAATGGGTGAGCGTTTAGAACACATCTTGTACCACAAGCTCTTTCTGTGCAATATTTCTCGTGGTAAGCTGCTGCTTTATTGTGATTTTTAGCATACTTCTTTAAATTAAAAACATCTCTTAACGGATTTTTTAAAGAAGTACCAGTATTACCACAACTACAGAATTCTGGTGTTTGGTCACTTTCGGTGGGCACAATTGGCTTACCACCGTTTTTAGCACCATTACAATCGGTGCATGGATAAGCTTCTCTAGCTGTTCGATCGATCAAAGAGAGCACAGCTCTCTTCAAGTGCATATCACTTCTATTCTGACGTTGTCTGCTAGTTCTAGCGATAGATTCAGGATTCTTGTTTTCTAAAATCTTACGTTTTTTAGCTTCAAATTCCTCAGGATCAACCCGTGATACTTCGACTCGCTCTTCAGCAGATAAGTTTCGATCGGGTCTATAATTGATTATAGGGTCTCTTTGAAGAGGTTCTCTACTGACAGTACGCAGTTGCGAGAACTGTGGCCTACCACCTGCCTCTTCTGAACTAGAAGTTTCTCGAGGCTTTGGTTCATGGACTTGCATGCCCATTGATTTTAATTCTTCAGTACTAAGACCCTCATACTCACCGGCTGCTACAACGATCTTTGAATTAAATTTCTTCTTAGACATTCTGAGTGGCCTCTTCGCTTTCTGTGGATGTTGCACCCTTAGGGCTCATTGAGGGGAAATTAGAGATTGATTCTTCGATAGATTTTCTTGAAGATTCTCCATGGCTTCTGCCAACTTCTGATAAAAGAGTCTGACTAAGTTTACGCCAGCGTGTCATGTCTTCAACCTTATTGGGGTTGCTTGGGATAGCTGCTTTTGTTAAATGCTTGTGCATGGTATCAAGAAGATCATTATATTTACCAGTGGCAGAGTCGGATAAGCTTCCTACAGCACTCTCTAGAGAACTTACAGGAGTTTTTATAGACTCTGGGAAGTCATCTTCGTTCACCCTAGTCTTACGCAACTTAAGCTTCAATGGCTTACGTTCAGCAACGACATCAGGCCAACTCTTAATATCTTTAAGCTCTTCTTTCAAGTCAGCGAGGTCTGCGCTAGAAGCACAGTACTTTGCATTGGCACTAGACCAATTCTTTTTACTTTTCACATTCAATCTATCGATCACAGACTTAGGAACTCTTTTACCGTTTGAATAGACTCCAAGAAACATTCTTTGATCGATTGGTCGTTGTCCTTGACCGTACTCCTGTCGCGAACCAGTACCATATTGCTCAAATGGTGTTTTATTTGTTTCGGGGTCCTCAAGGTTAGGCATGTGATGGATCTCATGTGGGCTAGACGCAAGATCACCGTCATAAGCATCGCTCATCGCTCGTAAATAATGAAAATCTGGGATATCTACATGCTCAGGGTGAATCAGTCTCATACCACTTGGTAAGGTGTCTGTATCTTCGAAACTTCCAATCCTACAGTTGCATGGTAGACCGTGCTCTGTCTGATGTTCGTCATCACCATGGCAACGTGTACAATCTTTATCGCCATGGGCTTTCCAAGTGTCCACCCCAGTATTAGCAGGCATAGAACTTCTAAAAAGTGTAGCAAAACGTGGGTTACCCATGAAAGATTTTGCGAACTCATTGACTCTAGGCCTAGGCTTAATAGCTTTACCTTCGTTGAGAACATAACCTTCATTGCATTTAGGATTTGGGCACGTGTTATCGGGCGTTAAAGGAATACTGCCTTTATCAGAATGGCAATTTGTACAAGAAAAAGCAGAAGTATCTTTACCAGAGCCAGAACAAGAAGAGCATTCTACTTGTGTTTCACCAGTTTTGTAGCTATTGGTCCTAGAACCCTTACCTTCGCAACTCTTGCAGGCTGGGGCATCTTCTTCATCGAAATACTTTTGCTTACCACCACCGAGGCCAATCGTAAAAGGAACTCTTGTCTTTTTACCGTCAGCACCCACTTTGCTTCTAAGCGTTATTTTACCTTTTTCGCAATCACCGCATAATGTACTATTATCTCGCTGGTTAGGCTCTTTTTTACCATTGAATCCACAGTAAATGCACTTAGATAATTTATTAGCATATTTTGTTAAAAAGTTCTGAGTTTGTTGACCACGGCCTCTTTGTGCATCAGCCCAAGTTTCATAACGATTGAACTTTATACCTTTTGTACCAACACGCGTCATCGGGAGATAATCACCCTCAACGTCTTTAGAGTCAAACACTTTCGCGAAATCACTCTTTTCAGAACCATCTTCTTGCTTTACTGGTCGAAGCATATCAAGTAGTTTTGATTGGCTTGCTCTGAACTTGTTACCTGGTTGTCCACCAATTCTTTGTGGTGTAAACTCATGGATTTCTAAATGGTTATCTGGGTTACTAGTATTGAAAGAAGCAGCAGTCTCTCTATCGACATGCTTATCTCGTGTATTGCCACAAACACATAACCCATCGCCAACGGTATAAGGAATGTCTGATAATGAACCAATGATTTTATGCAAAGATTCTTTACCACCATGAGTCTTAATCAGACTGGTAAAATCATCTGGCTCTAGGTCTTTACTCGTAGCGGTCTGACCAACATTTGTGCCTTTATTATCACGAATGTTAGACTGATCAAGCAATCTAAGAACCGTTGACATAGATCTACTAATCGTTCTAGGTGTAGGTTTATTGATGATCGTTTCTGTCGGCGTATTACCCTTAGATGGCTTACGCAGAGCCTGAGCTTCTAGTTCTTTTTGTTCATTATCATGCTGTTGCATGTTAACAACGATTCTCTCACCAGCAGCGGTCTTTTTTTGTGCAAAAATGAATTTAAACATAGTTTAGTATCTACCTATTTATCCCAAAGTCTTGGTTTTGGTTTCTGAACAATATCTTCTTCTGGAACCGATGAGGGAGTAACAGCAACTTCTTGCTGCTCAGGAATTATATCTTTCTTAGGAGAAATTAATGGCTTTGGTGTAGGGACTTCATCTGGGACATCAATATCTGGTATTATATCATCGAAACCTATGATTGGGTCAGAACTCCAGTCATGCTCCGATGGATCAATGCTTAAACTCCTACTATTAAACTTTTCTTTAGTTTTTTGTTTAATAGAATTATTATACCTTCTAAGAATCGATTCTTTTTCTATATCACCACGAGCACTGATTCGTCTCTGCATCTCTGGAGACTCGTCTTGGTTCAATGGCCTTAAAGAATTCATAACATTTTCCATAAAAACATGAGTTTTTCTTGTTGGATTAGCATGGTTATCACAGCAATGCACTACATCTGTTCCAGTACGTTGAAGCAAGATACGACCTTTTGGCTTATCTCTTTTCAGGCTTTCTTCATAATCTGGGTCACCACGACGTTCGTTCCTTTGCGCTAAGAAATCAGGCGTCGTTCTATCCTGATCATCACAGGGGCCCCAATCACCATAAAGTTTTTTAAACGTACGGCTAGGGAGCGTTTTCTTTAAGTCGTACAACCAACAATTAGCGTTTGGATCGTATTCAGCGTCCGACATCAGTCATCCCTTTGCATGCGTACTGGTCTTCCATGAAATCGTTGAGTTTTTCTCTAGCTTCAGTTTTATCTGGCGTGCTTCTTCTGATCTCAGCGATGCCTTCTTTGTATTCATCACTTTTATTCACTTTAGCTATTTCATCATCTGGTAAGATTCCAGTGCCCTTGCAAAGTATGCAATCTTTTGGATGTTTCTTTGCACTAATCGATGGCTCTTCTACCTTGGGTACTTCTTCAGACTCTGAATCATCTAAATTTCTTTCCAACGATCGTGATTCAAATAGGTTAGAAAAAGCCGTGCTCGGTCTTGATGATTTTGAAGGTTTTTTAATCTTTTTTAAGCTCTTTAATTTATCCATGGCAGAAGAAACTGCTGGATTATTTTCATCATCAGGTAAAATTGGATCACTAAAATCTTCTGCGTTAGTATCATGTTTTACAGTGATCTCTTTTGGCTGAACACTGCCTTTGCCCTTTGGAGCCCCGCTTGTTTCGTCCTCGGTAGATTCATCATTTCTCTCAATGGAGTAAGCAACGTTTGGAGTGACTTCACCTTCATTGCCGCATGTTTTACAGACGTTTACTAGGTTGCCATCTTTGTCTTTGTTTGTCCACTCTTGACGTGATCTACCTTCGCATCCTTCAACATTCCCACATCCACGGCAATGAGGAGCTCTATTGCTCTTGTCTGAACCACAGTCTTTAGTCTTGCATCCAGAGCAATGAGTGTCATTATAAACATGCTTTTCTAGCTTATTGATACTTGACATACCATCGCATGAAGGACAAACGACTTTATCTTCGTCTATGCTCTCGTTGTCATCATCTGTGGCGCCTTCATCTTCATCTTCATGAAAACCATGTAGTTCATGGGTGGAATCTTCTGAAGTTTCTTCTGGGATTTTACAGCTATCGCATCCACGACCCTTACAATACTCGCAGCTTTCTGTTCTAAGCATTTGTTCTAAGCTATCATCATCGCCAAATCCGTCTGATTCTCTAGCATAATCGCCTATGAATCTATCATCAATACCTTGTTGATGCTCATAGTCATCTGGATCAAACTCTGAATTATAATCATGGAAATGGTCATCATAGCTAGTAGAACTAATTCTTGGGTCTAAAGCCACTTTTATGTCTCTAGGCTCTTCCCTGAAATTTATTGGATACATTCCGGGGCTTGGCTGAAGTACAGTAGCTTCCCCTTTTTCTATCTTTGTTTGTATCTCTTGCTTCTTATTTTCTCTTCGAAGCTTATCGTTCTTAATCTCACTTAATAAATACTGGTAAGCTTCGTCATCATTCTCGAAGAGCGGCATGGCACCGGGGTGCATTATTTTATTAGGATCTTGCGACCCAATCTCTGATGCAATAATTTTTCTATAGTTAAAGCGATCGCTATCAATAGCGTCAACAGCATTCTTAGAATTAAACTTATTATCCATATTAACCTAACTTATAATAGTAGATTAATACTACTTAACCTGCTTGACGCAAGTTGTGCACTTGGCGTGACGTAGTTGCCATTCCTCATAGACAGCACGGACTAACTTAGCCTTAGAGTCACTGATATTAGCCATCTTACGATGAGCGGCCTTCTCAATATCTTCTTCAACCATACCCATACGGAGAGCAAGTTCACGATCACTGTGCGCTAGGAACAAAAAGTCACCAGTCTTAGTAAGTAGTTCATGCTTGGCAATCACCAAATTCTTACCAGCAATCTTGGCATCAAAAGCTAAGTTTACTGTGTCATCATAGTCGAACATCGAAGTCATCGTGTTACTCCTCATTATGTTCCCATAGGAACGCTGGACATTAGGCTTTATTGCCTATTATCTCTTATGAATCAAAGGTGGTTTTAAATGGTCCGGGCAGTACGAATCGAACATACGTAGTCGAAGATCATTGTACGGGGGGTGGGAGTTGAACCCACTCAATCAGAAAGATATAAGCTTTCCCGCGTCACCGTCTGCGTCCCCCCGCTTATTTATAAATTTAAATACTTAAAAATGCTTTCCTTATTATTTTCTAACCAACCTAGCTTAAGTTTACTACTGGTCGCTACTTCGTTTTAATGGCCGGTGAGGTATACACAAAGGAATTACCAGCACGTCTGCCAAACCCTTGTTGCCCATTCTCCGTTTACTTTCCTTGCCACTGGTCGATGGGGAGAGATTCGAACTCCCGTACCCGAAGGAGCTGGTTTACAGCCAGCCGCGTTTGGCCACTCCGCCACCCATCGATTTGCTGAGGGACAGGGACTCGAACCCCGATTCACAGAACCAAAATCTGTTGTCCTGCCATTGGACGATCCCTCATTGCGCTACTCTTCAGGCGTATCAAATGCCTGGAAGCTAAGACTCATATAATAACTAATAAACTTCTCTACATCAGTATAGCCCAAGGTTTCAGAGACACGATTGATTCTCTGGTACAAACGAAGAGGAATATTGAACTTTATTTCTTTCTTATCCATAATACTTCCTTTATGTCTAGTATACAGCGGACCGAGGAGGATTCGAACCTCCGGTACCTCGCGGTACGACGGTTTAGCAAACCGTTGCTTTCGGCCACTCAGCCACCGATCCTAAATTCATGAACATTGTGCTAACGTTACACCATCACCCATCGTTGTTGGGCGACCAGGAATTGAACCTGGACCTATGCTCCGCTGCTCGGGTAGGGATCGAACCTACGACACTTCGCTTAACAGGCGAGTACTCTGCCTCTGAGTTACCGAGCATTGTAAAACTAATTCAAGTATAGCTGATTGTATTTGTATCTGGGCACAATTTATACAGATACTAATTATAATTCTATTATTCTAGGCCATTGACCATAATTTGCTTGATATTTATAAACATCTAGATTGTTAAAATAACGCAAGTTTCTTTCAATGCCATCTTCTTTATAGGGGTTTTCAACTTTTTCTGTCCAAATATCAGTAAACCTATCGGGATTATAGATAACTGATCCACCTTGTAGCGAATTTTCTGCTTCAATTGCTACAATCTTAGCTTGCATTGTGCCTTCTGCACTATAATCATGATTTTTTAATTTTATAATTTGTTCTTTTTTTTCTAAAAGATATGAGTATTTATAGCTGCATATATTCATAGTTCCGGGATGATGACCCAACATACAGATTACATTTGGTTTATTCTCTGGGATATTTTGGAGCAGAGAATTAAACTCTGCACCAACTACACATGTATCATGCAATAAGAACCAATATTCTGATTCAATTTCATTCTCTACGATGTCAATAAGAGCGGTATAGTCAAATGAGTTATGATCGACCTTAATATGATTAGCTCCAAGATATTCACCGACGGATCTTTCATAATAACCACCTTCAAAAATATAGATGTTTTTAGGATCTACTCCAGAATTTAGTAAAGATGGGATAACAACTGGTAGAGTCATATTGCTGTAATTTACTACAGAACTAATGGCTATTTTAATCATTTTGCTAGCTTAACATATTTTTCTAATGTATTGGTAGTCTCAATGTGTTCTCTTTGCGTGTGGAAAGCGAAATGAACAGCTAGAACATTACCATTAATGATGTTTGGTTTATTTAAACGTTTGGGGAGTTCACAAGCAATAAAATTCTCTTCATCTGGGTCTACTTCTACATCAATAAGATCGTTACCAAACCAGCAGAGAGAGCTAATAGAAATTCGCTCATATTCTCTCAAGATCCATTTATCAAACTTATAACTTTCCAATGTATCATTGTTATAATGTTCGATAAAATTCTCGTGCTTCTTTATAGCGACCTCACCATCAAGAACACCTACCTTATCTAGGCAATCATAATTAATAAACTCTGGAATATTAAAAGCACCGATGTGTTGGTGGATATAATCAGTGATTGAATTATTTACAATGTTTGGTAACACAAAAAGGTATTCTTGATGCTTCACCCTAAATTCAAGCATTTTTTTAAAGAAATCATCTTCCAACCAGACGATGTCATCATCTAAACGGATATAGATAGTATTAGGATCTCTTAAATCGCTCCAGAAATCTCTGAGCCTATACGCCTGATAACTTTCGATGCCTAAGCGTTTGTCAAGCGTGATGAGTGGGAGATATTGTTCAGCAACTTGATTCATCCATTCAATATCTTCTGCAACATTAGTATTTATACAATATCTGATCTCATCAATAACATCGGTCTCTTTAAGAAGCCTGGGTAAGACAAGTTCCATGTATCTTTTACGGCCTGCAGGAATCACCACAACTACTTTATAATTGTATTCTCTTTTTAGTGTTGCTTTGATCATGAGAACAAATTAATCCATTTAAGAGCAGCATCCTTGAACTTAGCGGTCCAGCCTTCTGGTTCTGTGTCAAACTTATCTGGAAGCTTTTCGATGAGCTCCTTATAGCTACCAACAATGTCAGTGCTAGTAAGCTCGGTAGCGTCTACAGCTTTCCAGAATGTCTCATTCATAGCAAGGCCTGGTGCTTGCTTCTTAAGATTGACATAAACATTGCTTTGCTTACGATGCTCAACAGAAGGATACCCTGAAAGTACTGCATAGCCAAGGTGATCCATGACCTTCTTGGAAAGAACACCAGCCCAGATGTCATCATATTGGTCAAACCCATAGTCAGGGCCAAAGATACCAAAGTACATTACAGGAGTAAGCTCAGCTCTCCATGCAAGGTTCATACCGCACATTGGGTAATAGTTGTGCAGAGGAATGATGAAAGAATCATCTTCAGTTACAGGAGTAAACCGGAGATCAGGATTGTGTAGGCTTGTGGCAGCATCAAGATCAGGAACCTTGCTCCAAAGGCCATGGCTAACACCAATCGGGTTCTTACCACGCATACCGTATGGGAATCCTCGTGTAAATGGGTGCTGGAGTGTGCTTGTAACCCAACCGAGCGTTGTGCTTCCCTCTAGGTTCTCAAGGTGCCCTGAAAGGAATTGGCTACCGTCAGGGAAACAATCGTTGTCAAGCGTGTAGATATAATCTGCACCAGCCTGCCAAGCTTTATAGTAACCATAGCTACGGCACGCGCTCGAACGAGTAGGGATAATCCAATCATTCTTACCAAGATCCTTCTTAATATCAGCATGGTCGTAAATTGTGCCATTAAATCCCTCTGGGATAGCAGGTTTATCACCGATATCTTGGACGATGATCAACTCAACGTTTTTTAATTCATCCCATTCTTTGAGAAAATCAAGATGAGGAAGATGATTAGGTATAACTACAATGATTTTAGCCATGCGCGTGTTCTTTCAAGTCCTTCGGTCCAGTGAACCTTTGGTGCCCAATTGTTAATAGATGATGCTTTTGTATTGTCTGTTACAAACTCCATAACATCACCAGGAAGTCTTGGAGCTTCAACAGTGTTGTGGTAATCGAGTACGCCGAGTAACTCGTTAAGAGATACTAAGTTCTCTCTGCCACCACCCCAGTCGTAGTCTTGATTCTTGTACAAATCAAAGTTGTTGACCTGGTCTGCAAGCATATCAATGCAGTCATCAATATATAGAACGTCACGGCTCTGAGAACCATCTCCGAACAGAGTAATCTGCTTGTTGTTAACAGCAGCATCAATAAACCAAGTGAACCAGCCACCGTCTTCAGAACCATCCTGGAGTGGCCCATATACGCTTGAGGGGCGATTGATTACATAATTGGTACCATAGACCTCATGATACATTCTTAAGTAATCTTCACCAACTTGCTTCGATACACCATACGGTGGAACAATCCCATCTTCACCAGGGTATACCTTCATGGTTGAATTAAAAATCACAGGAATTTTAAAAATACGAGAAATTTCGCATACATTAAAAGTTCCTACTACGTTATCATAGAAATCAAGGTCTGGTTGTCTCAATGAAATTTGGCTTGAGCAATTTGCGCCCAAATGAACAATCATATCGGGTTTATAATCAATGCAAATCTGGCTGAGTAGAGCAAAATCTGAAGTTGATTCACCGGACTTCTTGTCCATACCACGTGAGCCTGGGAACTTATTCATTAGGTGCTGACCCATGAAGCCTTCACTACCTGTAATTAAAATCTTTGGTCCCATTGATACTACTTACGGATAATGAACATAAGGTCGTCCCAACGGCCTTTGTTCTCTCTTATGTCTAAATATTGGATGTTAGATTTAAGTTCTTCAGGGACTCTATCAGTCAGAACAGTGAACCAAGAAGTATCTTGTACGTCTTCAATGATAAATACACCACCATCATTAACTTTAGGAAGATATAAATCAATGCACTTAAGCATGCTGTCTAAAGTATGTGGACCATCATCAATAACAATATCAAAATTTGGCAGAGTATCACTAAAATTTTGGTCATAAGCATCGTTGATTATGTGAGTAACTCGGTCAAGGTTCCGATACTTAGAATCAATGTTATCGGCAACATCAATCCCAGTGATTTGAGCTTTTGTAAAGTAACGGCTCCATAGGTCGAGCGAAGCACCACCAAAGATACCAATCTCTAACAAAGTAACATCTTTGTCTTGATATCTAACGAACTCTTGCTCATAAAATCCTTTTACATAATCATGTTCTCCAATATAACCACCTTTATCAGTGCCTATACCGGGTTCTGATTCCCACGTCATATAAAAGTTATTTTCTAATATGCTTTGTAATGTTTCCATAGCGATCCGTATGGGGCTCGAACCCATGACCCTTAGCTTGACAAGCTAATGCTCTAACCACCTGAGCTAACGGACCAAGTGAGTACGCCAAACCCGAGGACGTACTCTGCAACGTTGGGTTAGCTATCTGCTCGGTGCAGGGATAGTTCTAACCTTTAAAAGTTACTTCTTCTTAGGCGTAGGCTTCTTAGCAGCTGCTGCAGGAGCAGGAGCAGGCGTAGGGACCACCGGCACCAGAGGAGGCAATACGGGAACTGGTGTTGGGGTTACATCAGTCGTAGCCTCGGCAGGCAATGCACCAAGCAGCCAAGAAAGCTTGGGGAACTTTGTCTCCAAGAATCGGATGACAGCATAGTACACAGTACCAAATACGGGCGTAAGCGCAGCGAACTGGCCAGCGTTAAGGTTAATACCCTTGCTCGTCAACCATGTTACAACTGCGCCTACAGCAAGAGGTACTCCTGTACGTACAACATTACGGATATAATTCTGTTCTACAGTATTCATTTACTTCTCCTTATTATTGTTTTGAAATTTGACAGATACTTGTACGCCATTAACTTGGGTTCGCAAACTATTCATAAGTCCAGCAATAGTTTCACTGATTTCTTGGCTTGCGAGCTCATCGCTTTGTGCGTTCATAGCATCATAACTAATAACAATCGTTACTTTTTTCATAATATAACATTATGATCAAAAAGTCAAAAAGTCAATTCTATCACTAAATCAGTGTTTTGCATAAAATATCGAAAGAAGCTGCCAAATCTGCTGGCATCATTTGATAAGGATTTGAATCAAATATGACTCCACCAGCCCAAAGTGATTGTGCGACAACTGCGCTGCAAATCATTCGATTATTTTGTGAGAATTCAAATTTTATACCTGTAATAAGTTCTAGAGCGATAGAAGCTATGGTAAACCAACCATACTTATCTTTCAAGAAACTTTTGCATGCTGCTATGACTTGATCTCTACTTTGCTTATTCAGCTTTGTACTGACGTAGTAATATTCTACGTTCTTATATTCGCTTACGTGCCCATATACGACACCACGCCCTACTGCTTCTATGAGAGTGCCATCCTCATCAACCACCATTGCCGCATGGTTCCAATGAGAGAAAGGCTTCATTCTACCGTGGTAACGGATAAATTGTCCAAATCTAATAAGCTTAGCCAAGACACCAACTGTAGAAACGAGAAGGAAATCTCCAGGAACATACTTTGGGGAGTCTTCTCCGGCGGCATACACTTTATATGTCGTAGTCATCTACATCACCTTCATAATCATAAAATTCGTTTAAACCAAAGTACAGAGAACCATAAGATGCACCACCAATTGGGTCATCACCAACACCTAGGACATCAAGGGTGGAACCATATTCACCTCTAATATTGTGGGTTGGGTCAAGCTCATCTGATGAATATTCTTCTGCTTTTGTGGTGTTGCTAGCAGATATATTCCCGAATGGTGCGCTTGAAGCATCACCACGGTTTCGCTCAGTTCCAAGATCAGTGCCTTGTTCGTTCCCAGGCTGAGTTACATACCAGCTAGCACCGCTAATAGGAGCTCCACCACCAATACCGGTCGCAGCGCCTGCTTCTTCATGCAGCCCACCATCACGGGGAGAATCATTTACACTTTGAAAACCATTAGGTTGTGTTAAAGTAAATGAACCAGCCATGTCGCTTTCGAATGACAGTCTTTTGAAACCAGCGTTGAATACACGTGGTACTTGTCTTTTACCAGATTCCAATGAGTCTCCTGGTTCATCTTGAAGGACTGTTGATTTGCTATCAAGGCCTTCTGGCGTCAACCCCTGGACAAAGGTTTGGTCTTCAGATGGGAGATCGGTGGGGTCAGCTAAACGAATGCTTGCAAAGTGCCCCAATGGATCATCTGGTTCACCATCGATTTGGTACTTCGGTGGCTTTGTAGTTCTTGGATTGTTCAATTTCTCATTGACACCAGTATCACCAGTCATAGGATCAACTTCTGGACCAAACCCGCCTACACTACCGGCTCCAGTTACACGCTCACCAAAATCCATAAGGCCTGCCTTTGGTAAACGTAGAATCTGTATCTTTCGTATAATATCTTGAGCAGTAACGCTTTCGATAAAACTATTCCATAAGATTTTGTCTCTTGCCATAGTAGCGGATAAACTATCGCCCAAGGTTAGAGTTATGATAAAACCTTCATCATGTAACGTGACTTCTGGGTCAGCAAAATAGCCTTGAAATTGTGAGATAACTGATTGGATAATGCTATCCTTGTTGAACTCTGTCACATAATTATTGAATACGCAACGAAAGTTCTTTCGGGTAGATTTTAGTTTATCCATATACTACATAAGCGGGTACTTGAGCTTTTTAAACCGTTCTAGACTCATGCCTTCATACCTACGGCACAAAAAATCAAGTGAGATCTGTTGGATATCATAACTACCGTTACGAACACCATGCTTCACGACGATGCCTCTAAAGTGAGCATTGCCTTGTGGGCCCTTATAATCTTCGTCATGCAGGTAACAATTATGATGAGCGTAACCCTCAACAATCATAGTTTTAGCATCGATATCAATTCTCATGATAGTTTGAACGCCAGCTGATTTGATTGAGACAACCTTAGGCGCATTTTTTTTAGATATAGTCATGGTGCCAAGATCTTCTGGCTTAAATTTTGGCAGTAACCTAACAGGTCTAAGTTCACCCAAAGCCTTGGCAATTTTTACAAGACCGCCCTTTAATCGTAAAGACACGACTCCACGATTGTTCAAGTCACTCGTTGTATTAATCCCATATTTATCTAAAAGAATGCATCTAATTTTATCAAGAACATAACCTGGTTTTTGGGCAATCGTCAGCTGACCAACAACGCCGCCAGTTGTTTCTCTCTTATAATAGCAGCCTTCACCATCAAGAATACCAGCAAGGTACCCGCCATCATAGGACTTATCTTCTTCCCAATAGTCAAGCGGCTTTGCCATCTTTGTACCAACTCTTAAAGAATTAGTTGTTCTCCATTGGTAGGCAGCACCTTCTTTTACAGAAGTTTGGCCACCGCATCGGGTAAGCCATAAGTGATCAGCAGTTGCTTTGAATGTTTTACCATCATCCATAGTAACTTCAAAGACTTCTTGCTCTTCTGGCTTAAGGGCAAGAACTGTTCCTGTCTTAAATCTACGCGATCTTTTATCAGTAACATGTTCATCGAAGCTAACCAATTGATCACCGACTTGCAAATCACCGATTGGTATGTACCGCAAGTCAGCAGTAAGGACTTTATGATCTAATGTTAAACAAGCACCAGCAACAAGACCATGCTGTGAGTATGGTTCAACACTGTCATTGACATAGCGCATACCATACAAGAATGTCTGTTGGTGACCCATAGTGAATGAATGGCCAATAGTCTTTAATCGAGTATCGATGTTGCCACCGTATGGGATACCCGTCATATGGTTATAGAAGAAATGGCTATAAGCTACTCCATCCAACCATAGAATCTTCTTGAATGGGCTAACTCTCCAACCGCTCTTAGCATAGTCAAGATCATCAGTGCTAAACAAACCATCGATCTGAGCATCCATTTCAGTAGCACGATTGATTCGATCTTCGTGGTTCCCAAGTAGGATATGACGCTCAGGGTTCCAGATTGCGTGCTTACTCTTGCGTTTGGTCTCGTTATAATCATAAAGAGGCTGATTAAGAATATGCCAGTGCTCATTAGCAGCTTCGATGTCTGCTTTTACTCTGCGGCCTTCCATGCTCTTCTTACCCTTGTCGTACATTGAAAGGGCTGGCATGTCAGCATGGTCACCAAGATGAATTATCTTTACATCTTGGTTATGGAACTCTTCTACAATGTAATTACCGATCCAAGTAAGGTGATCAGTTGGGACACCATTCTTGGCTTGAGTATCTGGAATAACAATGTGTGTTGCGGGGTCTTGCTCTCTTTTATTAGAGGACACGCTTTTCCTTAATCGTTATCGTCATCAACCCGAAGGTCTTCGACTGCGCTGATCGATTGGTCATTGCCATCATCAGCACCATTAAGATTGCCACGATCTTTTGTGGTCTTAATTTCTGATGTTGGGCTATTAGTAATCACATCGGCGTTTTTGGATGGTTGGGTACTATACCTAATCATTTTTATGCCTTTCTTTGTGTTTGTCAAGCTTCATAACTAGATTATCATCTAATATTTTTATTGAACGTGTTTTATCTTTTGGTAAAGAATTTTCCCAAACAACACTATTTTTAGGCAGTACTTTGATTATGCCTTTATATCTGCCAAAGTTATCGAACAAGACACTCTCAAAAGTTACTCCACAAGCATTGCATTTTGTGTTATTTATTACTTCGTATTCTAACTCAATCTCAACGGGGTCAGCTTCAACGTTATTAAACGTTATGCCCTCTGGTAATTCTTGCATACTCATTCTGATCTAATAGCAAGCATACCTAAGTCTTTTAGGTAGTCCTCTAACTTTTTATCATTTATAGTTGCCAACTTACCCAAGGCACTCAAAAGTACTCCGGCCAATGCGCTGAACAACTCGATAGGATTACTTTCCAATACCATTTCATAAGCTAAATTTTCTTGCTCACTTAAAATAGCAGTCAGCAAAGCAACTACCTTACCGATGTACTCAGATGTAGAATCCATTATCCCTCAGTAGATGATTTCAAGAACCAAGCCCACTTTTGATGAGCATCTATTCTTTCAGCAATAAAATTTGCTATGCCTTGTTGGTTTTCTTTATTAGCAAGAATAAAGGCTTTTTTAATATGATCAATATACTCGTTATTCATATCAAGAAATTGTTTAGCAAGTTTTTGTGAATCATCATCGATATAACCTACTTCTTTAATCCTACTAAGTCCAATCAATTGGCTCATAACAAAAGGAGCTTTAGCATCAAGTTTTCTAATGTTTTCTGCAATGGGATCAATGTTCTCATAGATATCATCTACAATTTCATCAAAGAATTTATGATATTGATAGAAGTCATTGCCAATAACATTCCAATGAAACCCATGAATAGTGTGGTAAAGGACGTACGCTTCAGCAAGCATCCTTTTTAAAGCAGTGATTAAATCACTAGCATTTTCTTCGTATTCTGGTTTTCTAGTGTCGTCTTCTACGGCGCCTACGAATCTGAACCCATTCCAAGTTTCAGGCATAAATTATAGCCAGTTCAAGTCGTTCCCGAATGAATCATCGATCGCATCCTGGACAAAAGATGCAGCAAGCTTATTCTTACCGGCACTCTTGATACTACGGAATTCATTGCCATCATTCTTAGCACGGCGACAGATTTCTACATTGTCTACAAAGTTATCAATGATGGATGCACGCTTTGCTGAATCAAGGATAGGCAGAGTCTTCTTCTCGACGTAGAACACAGCTGCTTCACGAGTATTCGATTGGCTCTTCAGCAAGCGATTGTTTTGGTCTTCGATCCAGACTTCAGCACCCGCAGTTACAAAATTAATCCAGTCAGCATCTTCGAATTCATTTTCGATGGATGCAGCCGTGCGATAAAGTAAGCTGCCATCATCAGCACCGAGATCACTCGTACCAGCACTGCTGACGCGGTACTCTTTAGCGATTGTTCCACCAGGCAAACTATTGAGGTAGTCTTCAGCATCAAAATCAACATACTCGGAGGCAAGCTTCTCAAGCTGTTCTTTTTCTGCACCAAGCTCTGCCAATACTCCTGCATAACGCTCGAGCTCTCGGTCAGTTGTGTTGGGGTTGCTCGCCGCGACTCTTGTTCTGTCAAGGATGTCCTGTAGTCTGTCTAGGCGTATGAGGATGCTTTCAGAGGTGCCGTTAAACCAGCGAGTATCAGCAGCAGCTGTCTTAGCTTCTAATTCAATATTTTCGTAGTTCATGATGGAATCTTTCTTTTTCCTTAATGACTATTGCGATTACTTGTCATGTTTACATTCATCGTAGGACATATGTTCTGTACAAAATCCTGGGCCAAGGTCATCTTGGATTAATTCAGCTAATCTTTTGCTAGCTGTAGTACCGCTGTTTAATGGGTTTGCACCATTGAGTTCACCGGGTTGCATTCCACCTGGTGCTGTTACTTCACCTATTGGGCTTTGATCCAATTGGGGATTAATTTGAGGATCAGTATAATCTGGTGAAGACTGTTGTGATCCATCAGAAGCGTACGCAGGTAATCCTGTGAAATAAGCAGTACCGTTTACAAGCTTAGTAGCAGCACGACGGTGCTCAAAAGCATAGACAGATTCGGTAGCTTTTTTCTTAGCGTCTTCTTTTTCTTCATCGTTTGTATAAGGATGGCAGACTGCTTTTGATCCAGGGCCCTTGAATCCAGGCCGACCATCTTCAGTCTTGCATGGGTCTGGCTCTATAGCAGCGAATTTAAATCCAAGAGTCGCGCTCTCATTAATACGACGACAATCTTTGCAATATGCTTCTCTACCACGATTACTTGTTTTTACAACAAGTGAACCACTCTTACAAATCAAGCACTTATTCATCATTAGACCTCGAAGAACTTTTGAATGACATCAATTGGGAAAATGCTCTTGCTAGCTGTAGCTCGATACATGCCATCAGTTAACTCAGCTGGGCCAGCATCGACTTCGTCAGTCTTCATGACACCAGGTCGTGGCAAAGAGTTACTATTGGGCTTAATATCAAATAATTTTTGGCCCTCACTCTGTTGAGGAGTCTTATTATAAAACTTGTATTGTTCATACCCCTGATAGTAATCTTTGCTTAATAGAGCAAGATCTTCATCAAGAGGTTTTCCAGCCTGTGCGTCGTTATAGCCCTGGTAATAAAGTTTGCTAGCATCGCCTGAAACTGCAAAGAATGACATAAATTCTTCGGTGCTTCCAGTCTTAACTTCTTCTTTAACAATATCTTTGCCAGCGTCTAAATCGCCCGCAGTTGGCCCTTCAACATTGCTAAAATTGTTAGCACCAAGGCCATGATCGTTATTAGGTTGATCACACCCACAATTTGTACAAGCCATACGAGCACCCAGAACCTCTGGGATAAAAGTTCGCTCACAGTGGTTGCAACTTGGCTCACCATTTCCCATCACATAAGCGATTCGTGCGTCTAAACTCATTTTTTTTGCTCCAATTCCAATAATTGTTGAGAGTGAACCTGGGGCAACGCTTGCAAGGCCTTCGTTGCTTACGATAGGTGGTTCACCAGTTACATCAGTAGTATTTTCACGCTTTGGTGCAACAAGTTCAGTAGAGTTCTCATCTTCATTACCAATATCAGCTTTTCTAAAAAAACCAACAGTTCCTACAGCAGATTGACCAGGCAGGCCAAAGCCAGTTTCCTCTTCATCTTCGGTAGGCGCTTCGATACCTTGTAGGGAAGCATCATCCCCATAGTTACCGTTGCCTTGCTCAGCGTATTTCATCAGTAGCTACTGCACTCCAAGAGTCATTTTAACTCTTATGACCAAGTCGTAGAATAATCATCAAAGCTAGCAATACGCTCATTATGATCTTCTTGGATTAGTTCAAACAATCTATTGCTATTAACGCTTGAATTTCTTGGGTTAGCTGATGTTGCTACATCCAGCATAGGACGAGGAATATCGACACTTAGGTTTAACCCCTTCGATTTATTCTGCGTGGGTGCTTCTTCGTCTTCTTCTTCGGGTGCTTCTTCGGACCCAGTTGCTGTTGGAGCAATAGGAGGTTTACCAATACCACCCGGAATACCTGGATGGAATACAGTAGCACCGCTACTACTATTACCAGAATTACTATTCTCAGTTTTAAAAGGTGTCGTCAAGGAGGTTGTAAGACCCTCAGTCATAGGAACAGTTGTCATTGGAGCAAATGCTAATTTTCTTTCATCCAGAATTTCATCAGTTCTTTTGGGTATAGTCATTATAATTTTCCTAAATCAGCGGTCAAGTCATCGATGCGCATGTCACCATAAGCACCTTTTTCAACAATTTCTGGAGTGATTAGAGCCCAGCTCTCTTCCATGTAGTTTTGCAACCATCTCCACGTAATCTGTTGCACTTTACCCCAGGTAATACATTGGACATGATCTTGATCGTATCCAACAAGAATGATGCAGTGCCCACCTTCGATTTGGTTATCCGCTGGAGTTCCTGTTAAATCCCATGGTTGATTCTGCATGAATTGTTGCTGGAAAGTAACTGGGAGTTGAACACCAATGTAAGCAAGGCCATAACTATCAATGACACTGCGCAGCTCATCAAAATCTGCATGATCAGTTGGAGCATAAGCTGTTAACTTTGATCCAAAAAATCCATTCGTTTGCCAAGATTGAAGCAAATCGGCTTCTACAGCACCATGGTCTTGCCCATTAGTATAGCCAAGGTATGCTTGCACAACTTCATCGTCACTTGGGAAAGCTTCTTGGATGCCTAGCACAGCTGCGTTGGCCATTTTCGCATGGACAATGCCTGCGAACGTACAATCACCATACTTGTCGTTCCCTAAAACTCCCCAATTGCTAACATTTGGAACTGGAACACTTTCTGGAGCCTTAGGAAGTGGATTTTGCTGATAAAAAGCCAACATGTGCAACCCTGAAGGCCTCCGCGCATCTAATTTTCCTAATTTACCGACGATTCTGTCTTTCATTGCTCTCCTTCTTAATGAGATTCACGCATGTGATGATCACCAAGTTCATTCCACAAATTTTTGTTCGAATAATACCTGCTGCTATTAGTCTGTGCCATTTGGTGAGCTTGGCTGGCATTATCTCTGCAAACAGTCATCAAATTACGATGATTAGCACCATTTGCAATAGCGTTGTCATAGTTTTTTAACCAAGTATGGGGTGCCGAACGAGCATCTTTATATTTTGTGACATTGTCACGTATTTTTTTGATGACAGTGGGCATATCGTCACCTTGAGCAGCGTATCGCTCAGACCAATTCATTGCTTATCTACAGCTTCAACTCGATTTTGCTTGTCATGGAATGCATCCCAAGGGCCAACCTCTTTATCGACTTTGCCAACCCAAGCAACCACTGGACGATTAAGGTTCTCGAATGCTAAAGCTCGGTGATGCCCATCAATAACAATTAATTTTTTGTTCTTTGGCGTTTGGACCAGTATGACTGGCATAAATTTATTCTTTTTTATTTTCTTTTCAAATTTCTTTACTTTTTCAGGCTCATGAAAAGCTCTCCAAGTTTTTTCGTTTGAATAATCGATATTTTCAAGAGGAATCGACATAGGGTGAGACCACTGAGCATCACGGATCCAACCGAATGAGTTTTTTGGATAATCTTCAAGAAGTTGATTGATTATATATTCTGAATTTGGATGCTCAGAAGCATATCTTTTGTTCCAGCTCATATAATTGTCTCCGGTGGGTTTGGCAGGTTTGCCTTCATTGCCCCCTGTATTGCCCCAGGAGCCGCGATAAGACCTCGCACGTACTTCTCTGCTTCATAATCACTTGCAGAGGCTGTATGGGCACCTCCGAAGCCTCTGTGGTGGAACAAGCAAAGCCATACAAGGTTCGCTGCACTCTCTACCCATTCACCAACGTTGTCAGGATCAGAAACACCGGGGTAATCCACCTCAAGCCACTTGAGATCGACGCCATTTTGGAGTGAGAATTCAATGTGCGAGTGGTGTAGTTCCAAAGGCTTATCTAAAGTGCACTCGCTAAAATCATTCCTACGAGCACCGATAGCACAAACAGCAGAGTCTTTCGTTCTACGTCGGTAAGCGTTAAAATCCTTGTAATGTGGATCGGAGGTGCGCTCAGGATGCTCAGGAAAATGAACAAGATAATGATGAGTGACATTCTGGTTATGCTCCTCTATTGACATTAGTCGTTGTCTTTCTTATCTTTTAAGTAATCAATGACTTCTTCAATGCTATTAAATACCATTACGTCTTCTTCAGACTCTGGATAAGTAGAAAAGTCTTCATATTCGTCAAGATCTATACCAAAGATCTCAAAAAGGATCATTGAAAAGTCAAAAAGTTCAATATTCTTTGAATACTCAACGCAGTATCCATCACTAGTGTCATATTCAGACATAGTTAAACGATAAATTTTGCCTTCTGATGAATACTCTTTATCAGCTGAGAGCATTTCTATGCTCTTATCAACTAATAAACGTGTATTGTGAGTATTTTCCTTAAACCGAGAGGTATTAAGTAACTCTTTATCATTTTTCTCTGTGTTATTAGAGAAGTTTTCTGAATGATTAGTCATCAGTTTTCCTTAATATAATATATAAGAGATTTTTTGTTCTTGTCAAGTCTATTTTCATAAGAATTAGTTAAACTTTTTATTAGTCATCATCAAGTTCTGGCAATACTTCAGGTAATCTACGACTCATAACCAATGGATCGAATTGAACACCAATTCCAGCACCCGTACTAGTACCTCTAAAGGTAGGAATTGGTGGAAGAGTTTTGCCTTCTTTTCTTTCTTTATGAAATTTAAGAATATGACTAACGAATCTATTGTATGAAGCAGTTCCAGCGAATGTTCTGTGATGACAAAGTTTGCCAACTGGTCCTAAATCGGAGATTCTACCCAATTCTGAGTGAATTGGAACTGGATAACCTTTGAAATAAGCTTCTCTGATTTTCTTATCTTCATGGGTAGCAGCTTTTTGGTGGTGTTGCATGTCAAAAATGCTGTTAAAACCATTGGCTTGTTGGTCAACAGCACAGTGTGGACAATGGCACATCACAAAATTTGCTGTTTTACCATCCTCGAGCAGTTGTGCCTTAGAAGCTTTCAGCTCTCCCAAAGATTTTAAAGCTTTTTTTGAAGCACTACCTTCACCAAAACGCTTAACAACGTCTTCTTCTCGGCCTAATTCTTCATGATCAAGGATGGTATGGTTGCACATAGTTTGGACAACAGGGTTAATTTGAAGCTGTGCATGCAAAGGAGAACCCTCTGGTCCAAAACCATGCCAGTTTTTGTTCTCTGAACCTTCTGTGGCAGGATCATTTTCTGTAATCCTACGACCATGCGTTAAAAGTGTCGCAGGCTTATGAACTTCTTCCCAGTAATCTTTGCCGGTAACGTCTCTACCACTATTGAATAGACGTTCAATGAGGCCTTCACGGTACTGTTTGGCGGCACCAATTGTTTTAACGGGTTGTGCCGTGTATTTTTTACCACGGCTTTGGTACTCACCAGCAGTAATTGGCTCTATCTCGCCAGACTCTTCATTAGTTTTATAACCAATATGCATGTGAGGGGCCAAAATGCCATCACCGATGGTAAGGTTTGGCTTTACACCAAAGCGGAAATCGCTTGAGTACCCCGTCATGCCTGAACGAGCCTTTGGAATGACAGGCGTCTCTGCATAATCTGCTAGAGTATTTACGTTCGCAAGCCTCGAGGAACCACGATCATGACTCCATTGACCAAGTCTATTCTTTTTAAGTCCAAACAGGCTAACAGCATCTGGATGCGGTTGTTCACCAGGAGCCAAACTCTTGATATACGACTTAGCGGCTCTCTTAGCGTCTTTTGGAGATTGACTATACTCAGGATCTTCTCTCTGGGTCACATAACCACTGTGTTTATCGTAAACAAGACTTAGGCCAGTGCTGGCAGAGTCGTCTTTATAATCTGAATCGACTCTATCAGCTAAATTTTCTTCTTTAGAAGTGTATTTACTGTTAAAAACTGCTTTTTTACCATTGGTTGTCATATAAACCTTTTTGTTTGTTGTACCGCAGGACTCGCGCCCAATAAAATACTACCGAATTTCCAAATTTCCCGTGTAATATAAGGGTTCTAGCTATTACGTCAAAAGTTACAAGCAACCTAATCGGCACTTGTAACCAGTACCGTACTCTTGGCTAAGGTCTCTTACGAGGTCATCACGCTCACCGCACCAGTCACAACGCTTGCCCCATGCATTGCCGCGTTCACCCATTGGTTCGCTGCGTCGTGGAGCATCGTCCCAATCTCCGCTTGCACCCTTGAAGAAGTTCTTATCACTCTGTTCCTCGGAGCAAAGGGGGCAATTAGCTCCAAAGAACTCTGCACCCCTGCTGATACCGTGCTTGCAACGGTTAGATGCCCCGCCAAGTCCTTGAATGATTTGTTGCAATCTCTGCAAAGCTTCGGCGTGTCCCGCTTGTTCAACGTTATGACGATCATCGAGCTCAGATGCATTGGCAATGCCCGCAGGATCGAGCTTAAGTGCATTCGAAACTCCTGCATGATCAACCTTGATACCATTTATAAAATCTTTGAGTTCATCTATGCTATTGTTTCGGTTATCTCCGTGGAGGTGCAGTTCGAGACTGGTGTGCTCATCGTTTGGATCAACTTCGTGCGCGTAGCGATTGTTCCAGTTCTTCATTCTGTTTCTGCCTTTATATTTTTGTGGGACCACTTTGTGGCCTTTTCAGTCGTAATCTTCCCTACGATACCAATTGGTAGAATGCCTAGCCAACCCATCCACCCCAGGTGGATAAGGTTAACGCCAGAGAACGCCGCTAAGACGATATTAACCACGTCTGAGAGGCCATCCATGTTGCCAGCCAGCTTGTGGTGGCCATTGGCAATGGCATCGGTTAAAATAGTATTTAATATATCTCGTGCAATCATGCATAGACAACCAATGAATGAGTAGAACAGTACCCAATAAAATGTATGCATCGACGACCCATTCAGCAGTTTGACTCTTATCTGACAACTACTTCAAAAAGTGCTTGTATTTACATTGCCGGATGCTAGAGTGGAAGTATCAGAAAAACTCTGATGACATCTGCTGCGGTGCCGATGATTAAAGATTGAACCCCTCTTTAGGTAACCCCTGAGGAGGGGTTTTCTCTTTTCGTATGCATCATACTTACGTGCACTTAGTATTGCAAAAGGGCTTAGAGCCCCCGCGCTATTTTTTAAAGGCGTTTTTTACGCTGTAAAAGGGGTCCCATAGAGCAACCCATTAGAAAGCCATTAGAGAGCCCCATAGCCCCGTTTAGGCCCCTCTCCGTCGATTCCTCTACAACCCAGTAGTTCTGGAAATGGCAAAACTCAGCATCCTAGTATAAAGCTTAGATTGAGCAAATGAACAAGGATGCAAAAAGGTTATGAACTTCTTTATGGTTCTTAGGCCATTGCTACGAAGTACGGAGATGATAAGCACATGTAATTGGATGTTGTAGATTGCAACGAGCTGATGATAGAAGCTTGTATAAGTAAGCGAAGGCAACAAACCATTGCTTGAACATTCTCTCTCCAACCTGGTGGTGTTGTGGTGGTGTTCTACCACAGCGTTACTACGTATGATCCGCGTCCTAGTGGACTGTTCCAGCTCAGGGACAGATCAGGTGCGTTACCTGACGTGTGGCCTATGTCGTGAGACATCAACAAACCAAACCAAACAAGAAAGGGAGTACATCATGGGTGAAGCCGTGAATGAGCAGGTGGCCGAAATCAAGGTCGCCTTCGCTCAGTTCTTCAAGCAGTACGAGGTTGAGATTAAGAACTGGGTTGCTTGGGCTGAGTACGCATACGGTCCCTTTGAGGACGACTGCTGGGACTACGAAGAGATAGCTCCAGGGGTCGTGGTCAAGGTCAAGATCGTTAAGGACGAGGACAAGTGGTACTGCTCTGAACCGAAGCACGATATGTGGTAAGGCTCTCCACAGGCTCGCACTCATCAACTGACTATACATCGGTTGGTGGGTGGAGGCATGTCGGGAGACATTGAATACAAACAACCAAGTAAGGAGTAAGACCATGAGTAAGACTGAATTCGCTCCAGTTGAGTGGGTGATCGGGCAGGCTGTTAAGAAGACAGCACCATCCATCACTGTCAACCAGAGTGCAATGTCTGAGTTCAGGGAGCGTGAGGAAGAGTTCGAGGCAGTCGCAAAGCTCGGAATCATTCAGCGTGCTCCTAAGGCACAGTCTGGTGACGAACTCACCAGGATGATTCGGGCAGCACTCAGCAACGAGTAGCGAAGGCATCAACCCACCTAGACAATCCATCTAGGCTAGTCCACATTCAGTTGTGGGCTGGGTGAGGGGTCATTCCCTCACTGGGTGCGCCACTGCAGGGATGCAGGAGCATGTAGTAAGCCGGTAACTCAGCGGATCTGAGCTAAAACCAAAATAACAGAAAGGTGACACTAATGTCACAGTTCAACCTCATCACCGTAGAAGCTGTCACTGCAGAGGAGATCACGGCCATGCGTCGTGAGCTGCGCACTGAAGCTGGTGACCAAAAGCGGAGTGCCTTCATCGACTCCGTCCAGGTCCTCGCACTCGGTGGGTACACACTCAACGAAGTAGTGGCAATCGCTCGTCGGCGTGCGCACAAGAAGACCATCGGTATCGACGGTATCTTCGACGTGTTCACTGACGAACAGCTCAACTACGGTGACCACGTGGAATCAGTCATGACTCGGTTGTCTTCGGACTCCGTGATCAGCGGACCAATGCTGTACCCTGACTCCAAGAAGTACAAGACCAACCGCAGTCAGCTCCAGATCGTTACTGGCCTGCAGCAGGACACGGTCGGTGAGTACTTCGGATTCCAGCGTCGTAGTCAGTCTGCCACCTCAAGCATCCCTGGTCCCTGGACCGGTAAGGGCACTGCCAAGTTCGGTGGTTGGATCGGAGACAAGTTGTACATCCGTGACATGGACAAGCAGCAGTTCTTCACCATGAAGAACGGCCTGCAGGTCAAGCTCACGCTTGGAGACCCGTCTTCCTACGACCAGCACGTGGACTTCGTTTACGAGTACGGTCGTGTAGCTGCCTACGAGGAGATCCTGAACACCATCGATCAGGACGTCTTCGAGGACATTGTCCGCAGCGGCAAGCGTAGCGCCCAGCAGTTCCTGTTCCTGAGCACCTACAAGGGGCTCTTGAGCTCTCTCGAGGCTCAGGTTCAGTCCGAGGACGAAGTTCTCCTCGAAGCATAACAAAGCAATAAGCTGTAAGGTATGGTTCCACCTCTAACGGGCCACCCCCAGGTATGTACCGGCGAAGTATGTCCTTAAGTTCATAGCTTAAGTGGGGGACCACGTCGTGAGATGTCAAAGCTAATTAACTAAACAACTAACTAAGCGAGTAAGGAGCATACGTACTATGTATGTAATCAATGCCGGAGAAACCATCTGTGTGGCCCTTGATTGTGACAAAGAACACGGACCTGAGGTTGTGTCTTGTAAGGATAGGGCACAACCTCAGGGGTTGAAAGGTACCATGTAGGTTGTAATGACAAGTATACATTATACACGCATGCTTTCAACTTAATAACCTATAGAGTAGGGGTAATGCTAGCTATTAGTGATTAAAATTGCATAGCTTTTGTATTTACCCCCTCTATAGGAGTGCCTTTAATCACTCGAGTGCATAATTAATCACTAATATACCCTTAAGTAGGCTACTAGGT